>OMCG01001644.1_pt1 | contig 12675 bp, 9 predicted proteins | sample 1674071 | NCBI WGS metagenome assembly OMCG01 (sample SAMEA103958139, study PRJEB25191) | human gut metagenome | biome: human-associated habitat [ENVO:00009003]; feature: intestine environment [ENVO:2100002]; material: feces | place: Germany | collected 2013/2015 | reverse complement strand
GTTTTATGAAAGAGGAGACAAAAGTAAAAAAAGCAGCGGAAGAAATTGGACAGGTGTAATATGAGAACAGTAACAACAGAGGACAATCCATATAAGGTTGCTGGAGATATACTTTTTGCGTCTTCGGAAGTGGAATCGGATTTCAGAAGTGTTGATTTATATGGATCTTCTGTCCGGAGAAAAAAAGAAGATGCTATATGTTCAAGATTTCATCTTGAGAATGAAAGTGGTACAGGAGATATCGCCGTATATCAGACATTTCCAGGAATGGAGCTGGTCTATAATGATATGCATATGGAATATTGTAATAAGATGCAGAGTCCACGTCCTGGATTTATTGAAATTAATTATTGTCGGGAGGGGCGGTGTGAGTGTGCGTTTGGAGAGCGTAGTTATTGCTATATGGCAGCGGGAAATTTATCCATTTGTACCTTGCATAAGAAATCACATACATCCACATTTCCTACTTCCCATTATCATGGGATAACGATAACGATTGAGTTGGAAGAAATTACAGATGAGATGAGAAGAATCTTGAAACTTCTTTCTATTAATCTTACTCGAATTTCAGAGTTTGCAGGAAAACAGGATTTTTATATGGTTCGTGCAAATGAAACTGTCCAACATATATTTTCGGAATTATATACTGTTCAGGAACATATAAAGCCTAGTTATATCAGAATAAAGCTTCTGGAGCTTTTATTGATACTAACAGAAATGGATTTTGACAGGATTAAGAACGACTATGTTTATTTCTCAAAATCGCAAAGGAACTGTACCAGACAGATTCATGATTTTATTGTAGGACATATCAAAGAACATTATACAATTGAGGAGTTGGCAGAGCGTTTTGAAATATCACCTACGGCAATGAAACGTTGTTTTAAGGGAATGTATGGTGCACCTGTTTATGCGTATCTCCGGACTTATCGTTTACAAATTGCTGAAAAATTATTACGGGAGGGGAATTTATCTGTAGGTGAAATCGCAACAGAAATCGGATATACAAATCCCAATAAATTTACTTCGGCATTTCGAGGTGAATATGGAATGACACCAACGGAGTATAAAAAGAATGTCTGATTGGATAGAAACTAGTCTGCCAGGTCATTGAGTTTCATATTAGTACCAGATAAAATATGTATTGGTTAGATAATACTAACTAATGCATATTTTTTATTTAGGAGGATTATAATGAAACAGAGAAAATTATTAACAAGTTTGTTTTTAGCAGCAACTTTGTCTATTTCTTTATTGACGGGATGTGGAAATACAAGCAGTAGCACATCTGAAACAAAGCAAACAGAAAACAGTGCTACAGAAGAACAGACTACAAGCGTACAGAAGGAAAGTGAAACTGATGAGAATCAGGATGCAGCAGATCAGCTTTTATGCGATCTGAAAGGTACTTATCAGGAACTGTGGCCGGTTATTCTGGCAGATGAATACGATCAGCTGTGGCTCGATGACAGTGCTGCAATTGTAGGAGAGGATAATGCTCAGGCGGCTGTTGAAAAAATGTCTTCTATGGTAACTGGAACAGTCACCGGTGAAGAGGCAGTGGAAACCTACAAGGATGGAAATATGGCATACGACTGTGAATTTTTACAGAATATAGATCAGTTCACGTTTGACGGAACAACAATATCTGGTGTGGATGAAGAGGGGAATGATATATTCAGTCATTCTTATCATTACGTAGGTATGGAAGAAACGCGTGGTCTGTACATCTACGAAAGTGATGATGCTGATTCCGGCGAGTTTACCTATTTCTGTATCGCTCCGGATACGATGAAAACTACATGGCACATTGAGTTCAGATATGGAAGTGACCTGGATGCATTGGAAAAATATGATGCAGGTGAATATGCTTATTGGCTGGCAGCAGGAATTTCTGTTGACTATACGAAAGCCGATGTTGAGAACTGTATACAGTTATTCTGTAAAGAGAATCTGTCTGAATAGTGAAAATAAATTTGAGTCGGTGGAAATCGGAGAGATTCTGATGCCACCGGCTTTTTGAGGAGGATATAAGGTCATGAGCAAAAAGAAAAATGCCGAGTTATCCCGGATGTGGGGATTTGCAGGGAAACGTCATTGGTTGACTATTGCCAGCTGCATTCTGGCAGGAATATCCACGGTGCTTTCTATTATTCCATTTGTCTGTATCTGGTTTGTGATTCGGGATATCTTGTATGCGATGAAAAAGGGAGATTTGTCACTGGCAGCTTCCAGTGGGCATTATGCGTGGCTTGCAGTAGCATTTTCGTTACTTAGTATTTTATTATATTTTGTAGCATTATGTTGTTCGCATCTGGCAGCATTTCGTACAGCTACCAATATGAAAAAAGAGGCAATGCACCATATTGTCACGTTACCGCTTGGATATTTCAGTCAGAATGCCAGTGGCAGACTTCGGAAAATTATTGATGACAATGCTGGACTGACCGAAGGGTTTCTGGCACATCAGTTGCCGGATCTGACCGGTGCAGTTGTTATGCCGGTTGCAGTCATCAGTTTGTTGTTTGTCTTTGACTGGAGACTTGGAATCTGTTGTTTGATTCCACTGGCAATCAGTGTATTTTTCTTAAAGAAAATGATGGGTGGAGATAATGCCGATTTTATGTCGGGATACATGACCGCACTGGAAAATATGAATAAAGAAGCGGTAGAATTCGTTCGTGGAATCCCGGTTGTAAAGGTATTCCAGCAAACCATTTACTCATTCAAAAACTTTCATGCAGCGATTGAAGAATACAAAAAATATGCCAGTGGATATGCAATCTGCTGTCGTATCCCATTGACGGGATTTAACATTACTTTAAATGGAACTTTTATTTTGCTGATCCCAACTGCACTGATGCTTTTTTCGGCAGCAAGTGGACAGGCGGATCGTCAGAAACTGTTTTTAGATTTCCTGTTTTACAGTCTGTTTACGCCAGTTTGTACAACAATGATGAATCGAATCATGTTTGCAAGCGAACAGTTAATGGCGGCAAAAAGTGCAGTAAGCAGAATAGAAGCAATTTTGCAGGAAAAACCGCTTAAAGAATCAAATACACAAAAACAGCCAAAGGATGCTTCTGTTGTATTCGGGGATGTTTCTTTTACTTATCCAGGTGCTAAGAAAAAAGCATTGTATCATGTAAGCTTCGAAGTCCCTGATGGTAAGAAAATTGCATTAGTCGGAGCTTCCGGTAGTGGCAAATCTACAGCGGCCAGTCTGATTCCACGTTTTTATGATGTTCAGGAAGGAAACGTCTTAGTGGGTGGTGTGGATGTTCGTGAGATTGCTAAAAATGACCTCATGGATCAGATTGCATTTGTGTTCCAGAACACCCGTCTTTTCAATGATACCTTACTTGAAAATATCAGAGCTTCCAGGCCAGATGCCACACGTGAAGAAGTGATGAGAGCGGCAGAAGCAGCACAATGTCAGGATATCATAGAGAGACTTCCAAATGGTTTGGATACTATAGTTGGAAGTGGAGGAACCTATCTGTCGGGTGGTGAAAATCAGCGGATTGCATTAGCACGTGCAATTCTGAAAGATGCACCAATTATTATACTTGATGAAGCGACAGCTTTTGCAGATGCGGAAAATGAGCATCAGATCCAGCTTGCCTTTGAAGGACTGACCAGCGGAAAAACAGTACTTATGATTGCACATCGTCTGTCCACGATTCAGGATGCAGATATGATTCTGGTCTTTGGTGATGGAAAAATAATAGAACGAGGCAATCATGATGAATTGCTGAAACAGAATGGTGTCTACGCATCCATGTGGAAAGAATATCAGACACAGATTATCTGGAAGGTTGGAACGACTGTGAGAAAGGAGGAAAATCATGATTAACAGATTACAGAAAAAATACGCTCTGAGTGTCCAGGGTGCAAAGGATCTTTTTAAAGCAATTGTTTATTCTGTACTGGCAAATATCAGTCTGATGCTCCCGGTTGCCCTGCTTGCAATAGTATTAAATACGATGCTTCCTATGGCTCTTGGAATGGAAGAAAAAGTGGCAGGATTTGCAGGATATACAGTTGTTGGAATTATCATTTTAGTGATTATTTTTGTCCTTCATTATCTGCAGTATACAAAAGCCTATATTGGTACCTATGAGGAAAGTGAACGTAGACGCATTACACTTGCAGAAAAGCTCAGGACGTTACCGCTTGGATTTTTCCATGAACGTGACCTTGCTGATCTGACAAGTACAATTATGGGCGACTGTGCCAGTTTTGAGCATGCGTTTTCCCATACAGTTCCGCAATTTTTTGGAGCACTTATTTCTACAAGTATTGTGTGTCTGGTACTTCTTGTTATGAACTGGAAAATGGGAATTGCTCTTTTGTGGGTTGCACCGGTGGCATTTGCAATTGTTCTTCTTTCACGCAAGTGGCAGGAACTGCTTGCAAAGAAATATATGACAACAAGAATTGATTTGTCAGAAGGAATACAGGAATGTCTGGAAACGGTACAGGATATTAAGGCATGTAATCAGGAGAAAACTTATCTGGAGAAACTGGATGCGAAATTGGATGCAGCAGAAAAAGCGCAGATTTCCAGTGAAATGGTCAGTGCGAGTCTTCTTACAACCGGTCAGATGGTCTTACGGCTTGGACTGGCAACGGTTATTGTTGTGGGAAGTTCGCTGATTTTAAAGGAAAAAATTGATCTGTTTACTTATATTCTATATTTGATCGCAGCCTCCCGTCTGTATGATCCACTTTCTGGAGCTATGGCGAATATGGCAGAACTTTTTGGTGTGAATTTACAGGTAAAACGCTTGAAAGAAATCCAGGAATATCCGTTAGAAAACGGGCAGACAGAGTATCACACCAAAGGATATGATGTGATTTTTGACCATGTGAAGTTTTCTTATGAAACAGGAAAAACAGTTTTAAAAGATGTATCTTTTACTGCAAAACAGGGACAGGTGACTGCATTAGTAGGACCATCCGGCGGTGGTAAGAGCACCATAGCAAAACTGGCAGCTAAATTCTATGACGTGGATGGTGGGAAAATTACACTTGGTGGTGCAGATATCGCAAAAATTGATCCGGTCGCATTGATGAAAGATTTTTCGATTGTTTTTCAGGATGTTGTTCTTTTCAATAATACAATTATGGAAAATATCCGTGTCGGACGAAAAGGTGCAAGTGATGAGGATGTTATTGCTGCAGCAAAGGCTGCAAAATGTCATGATTTTATCGAAAAATTGCCGCAGGGTTATCAGACGGTAATCGGAGAAAATGGTTCTACGCTTTCTGGCGGGGAGTGCCAACGTCTTTCCATTGCCCGTGCACTTTTAAAAGATGCACCTGTTATTTTACTGGATGAAGCAACTGCTTCTTTAGATGTGGACAGTGAAACACAGATACAGGAAGCGATATCTGAACTAGTCAGTGGGAAGACAGTTCTGGTAATCGCTCATAGGATGAGAACGATTGAAGCAGCGGCTCAGATCGTTGTTCTGGATAAAGGTGTTGTGGCAGAAAAAGGAAACCATGATACGCTTATGAAGAAAAATGGTCTATATCGTAAGCTGGTTGGTCTGCAGACGGAAGCAGCAAATTGGAAACTTAGTGTATAGAACAAAAGGCACTGAAAACCATAGAATTATTGGTTTGCAGTGCCTTTTTTGAGCAAAGAGAAAAAATACAGTGAATTTAAGTTTTGCTAAGTTTCACTAAGTTCTGCATTTGCAGATCGCCATTGCCTTTTCGGCTCATATTTCCCACACCCATCACAGGTCTGTGGCCAGTTAATTTTCCACTCAAAATACTCATCTCTGGTAATTTTACCGGATTTCAATTCTTCTTTTCTGAGAACCCATTCTTTCATAAAATCATTGAGAACTCCATAATTGAACCACATACCAACAGGTGGATGAGCCGGCCAGTTATCAGAATCATGATAACGGACAGCGGTACCCTCACTGGAATTGCATTTTTTACCCGGATAGGTTTCTAACTGAAAGAGATTAATAGCTGCTGGGTTAAATTCATCAATCCAGAACAGAATTTCCATCAGTTCAGAGGCGTCCATCGTGGTTGGCTCATGTAGTGTCAGTGGGTTTACGTCCAGAATCTTAGCCATTTCAGTTACCAGATCTTTGCGGGGAACCCGGTAATTCGTTTCATATTGGGCAAGACGATTTGCACCTTTATCGCCCCAACCGAGGGCAGCACCAAGTTCTGCCTGTGTCATATTCCGGAATGTCCGGATTTTTTTTATTTTATCACCGATTGTCATATCAGATTTCCCACTTTCTTTTTGATAAATCCATTTTACTACCAAAAACAGTGAATGTAAACAGAAAGATTCGCATTGAAGCGAACAAAACACTTGACATTCGCATGAATGCGAATTAAAATAACAGTACGATAAAGGTTCGCATGAAAGCGAATGTACAGATGAGGATAAATACTTTTTGCAAATTATTGCAAAATGAGGTTGGTAAAATCCTTCTGTCAGGCTTTATTAGTGAGAGGATTTTTTTGAAGTGAACAACATTTTGGTGTTTCCAGGCTGTAATAAGTGAAAGGATATTCAAAAAAACTCTTTTGTACCTTGAAAATTACATGAGCTGTATAATCTGATCTCACAGATGCCATAACCCTGTAAATGATTTTATGGGCGAGCGTCGAAGATACTCCGGAAACGACTGGTAGGCTTGCGAAGAAGCTGGCAGTATTCAGAAATACTCTGATAGAGGTTGACTGTGACGTTGACAACGGGTTATACAAATGGAAGCCAACACGCCGAACAGAATATGCAATGCCATAGTAATAGATAAAATTTGAGAACAAAATGTGAAAGGTAAGGTGATGTGATTGAGAAAATTGTAGGTATAGGACAACTGATACAAAGAATATGTTGGAAAAGAGGTGAGCATCATGGTGAATCAGTCGGTAATAGATTCTAGTGTTGATCTGGAGCAGTTAAAGGACATTGAAGATTTAATTCCTGATATGGATAAAGCTATTTCTGAGAAAGTGGAAACTTTTCTGGATAAATCCGGCGATCAGCCGTATGCTCACATGAATGAAGGATATGTAGTGGTTGTGGAGATGACAGGAGAAATGGATGCCACAGATGCCATTAGTGATTATCTGAGAAAAAGGACGGAGTTGATGTATTAAAATGTCTTGCAAAGGTACAGATGTTATGTTAATGTGAGGTCAGGGAAAATGAACGTGATACATGGTTTCTGACTTCAAATTCAATGGAATAAGTAAGTTGGGAGCGATGTAAAATGGAACAAATGCAAATGAATATGCCAGATATGTACGATGCTGCATTGTATCTTCGATTATCGAAAGATGATATGGAAGAGGGCGGTGCGAAGTCAGAGAGCAACAGCATTGCAAATCAGAGAGAGTTACTTCGGAGCTTTGTAAAAAGCCAGCCGGATATTCAGATCTTTGATATATATGTGGATGACGGATACTCAGGAGGAAATTTTGACCGACCTGAGTTTAAACGAATGACAACTGATATAGAAGCTGGAAAAGTAAACTGCGTGATTGTAAAAGACTTATCCAGATTCGGAAGAGAGTATATAGAAGCCGGGCGATGGATCGAAAAGACCTACCCGGCTTTAAATGTGCGTTTTATTTCAGTTACAGACCAGTTTGACAGTAAAACAGCAGATTTTTCAGAGAAGTCATTTGTAGTTCCAATCAAAAATTTTGTAAATGAAAGCTATTGCCGGGACATTTCCGGTAAAGTGCGAAGCCACCAGAAAATCAAACGTGAAAAAGGTGAATTTATTGGAGCATTTGCCCCGTATGGTTACTGCAAAGATCCGGAGAATAAGAACTGTCTGGTGATTGATTCTTATGCAGCGGATATTGTAAGAAAAATATTTTCATGGAAAATTGATGGATTCAGTCTTGGAGCAATCGCAGAAAAACTGAATGTACGTCATGTGCAGTCGCCAAAAGAATATAAAAAGGCAAATGGCGAGAATTATAATTCTGGATTTCACAGCTCAGACACACCGAAATGGTCGGCAGTGCAGATTAAAAGGATTCTGACCAACGAGGTTTACATTGGAAACATGGTACAGGGCAAGCAGGAACGAATCAGCTATAAAGTAAAGCAACGCCTGGATAAGCCAGAATCAGAGTGGGTGAAAGTAGAAAATACGCATCCGGCAATAATCAGGCAGAATGATTTTGATGTGGTGCAGAAGCTACTTCAGTATGATGGCAGGGCATCGAAAACATCGGACAGTGCAAACTTTTTTTCGGGTTTTGTATTTTGCGGAGATTGCCATACACCGATGATACGCAGGGTAAATCAGTATAAGGGAAAGAAAAAAGCCTTTTATATTTGCCAGACAAAAAATAAAGGTGGAGATTGCACCAGACACAGTATTCCGGAAGAGGTGCTGAAAAGGATTGTATTGAAAGAGATTCAGGCATATACGGCACTTTTCGTAGACTATCAGATGATTATGGAAGAACTTTGTGAGATGCAAGTCAGTTACGATCAGGTAATCGGTTATGATACGCAGATTAGTAAGTTGCAGGAAGAATATAACCGTTATTACAGTCTGAAAGCATCTTTGGGTGATGACTTGAAAGAGGGATTGATCAGCAAAGAGGAGTTCGATGATTTTCGGGAAAGTTACGGAAGAAAATGTGAAGAACTGGAGCAGATGATTGAAAATCAGAAAAAGCTGGTAAAGCAAATGTTTGAGGGTGGAGTGTCTGCAACTGTTCAGTTGGAGGACTGGAAGAAATCACTGGAAATCAAAGAACTGGATCGCACATTGCTGGCACTGACCGTAGATAAAATTTATATTTATGAAAATAAGCAAATTAAAATTCACATCCGTTATCAGGATATGATTGAGAAAATGAAAGTCATAAGACGGTTTTATGCGGAACACCGGACAGAGTGCAGGAAAGAGGTGGGATAAATGGCAAGGACAGCAAAAAGATATAAGAAAAACACAGAGAAGAAAGTTCTTGGGATTCCGGTATGTATGGCTGCAATTTATGCCAGATTATCCGTAGACAGTGATGAAAAAAAGTCAGAATCTATTGAAACACAGGTTACGCTGATAAAAGAGTTCATTCAGAAGCACAATGAAAATCCGGACAGAGAGTATGAAATTGCTGTATATGACATTTATTCTGATCTGGGAAAAACTGGAACAAATTTTGACAGACCGGGATTTGAACGGATGATGAATGATGTCAGGGCAGGTAAAATAAATTGTATTCTGGTAAAGGATTTCTCACGATTTGGAAGAAATTATATCGAAACTGGCAACTATCTGGAAAAGATTCTTCCTTTTATGAAAGTGCGATTTATTTCTGTATGTGACAACTATGATTCATTTGCACCGGGTGCTAAGAATCAGGAATTATCCATGAATATCAAGAATCTGGTGAATGATGCTTACGCAAAAGACATTTCTGCAAAGGAACGGGCAGCAAAACGTATTGCACAGAAGAACGGTGAGTATGTGGGATCTACAGCTCCATACGGATATTGTGTGGAAAAGATAAATGGAATTTGTAAGTTGATTGTGGAACCGGAAGCTGCAAAGATTGTCCGCAGGATTTTTGAAGAATATGCTTCGGGAGATGGCATACAGAGCATTATTGACAGGCTGTTTGAGGATAGGGTACATCGGATTTCAGATTATAACCAATATCATCATGTGTACTGTCAGGACGGAGAGAACCTTCATCAGTGGGGAAATTCTTCGATACGTGCAGTGCTGAACCGGAATAATTATTATGGCGATCTGGTTCAGAGAAAATATGAATCCAGATTTCAAAGAGGTGAAAAATGGTGTGACATATTGGACGAGAGCCAGTGGATTATTACGCCAAATGCCCATGAGCCAATTATTAGCAGAGAATTGTTTGAAAAAGCACAGGTCAGGCTAAAAGCAGCACAACAGAAAGCAACAAAAACTACTGCAGGGTGGGAAGATGATGAAAGAGCATTTTACAATGTATTCTATTGTGGTGATTGTAAGCGGAAAATGTGTACACGTAGATACAGAGGCAATGTGTATTATTTTTGCAACGCTGCTCAGTATCGGGATGAAAGGAAATGTAGTCATAAATCTATCTCTGAAGAAAAATTGCAGAAAATTGTCCGCTCGGAGCTGACCAGACAGTTTCAGTTATCTGGCTTACGGAAAAAGGATATGTCTGCTATAAGCAGTGCGGTATTTCTTTCCAAAATCAAAGAAGTTCAAACAGAAATCAGAAAACTGGATGTAGATATGGAAAAACGTTCAGAAAAACTGGCACAGGCATTTATGCAATATAAAGAGGGGGAACTTTCCAAAGAAGCCTATATAGAAATGAAAGATGACCGTAATAGCTGGAAAGAGTTTTGCGAAGAGAGAAAGAAGTCTTTAGAGCAGACCATACGAAAGCTGGAAAAACAGCAGAAAGAAGAAGCCAGATTTTTACGAAGCCTGCTGGAGCTGGATGGGACAACCAGAATCAATGCGGAATTTGCAGAAGGCTTGATTGAAAGTATGTATCTATATGGTGATGGCAAACTGGAAATCAACTTCGGGTTTAAGGGGGCGGTAGAACATGAGTGATCAGAAACTGATTATTGGATATTACCGCCTTTCCATGGAAGATGACTCAGAGGGAGAAAGTAACAGCATTATCAATCAGAGAAAACTGGTAAAAGATTATATTTCCAATATCCCGGAACTGGCTTCTATGCCATTTCAGGAGTTCTACGACGATGGATATTCTGGTTCCAGTATGGAGCGTCCGGCAATTAAGCAGGTTCTGGAACTTGCTAGGGAGAATAAAGTGCAGTGTATTGTGGTAAAAGATTTTTCACGTTTTGCCAGAAACTATATTGAGATGGGAACTTATCTGGAACAGATTTTTCCATTCCTGGGAGTACGATTTATTTCTATCTCAGACCGATATGATTCTAAAGATTATATAGGAAAGAGTTCCGACATCGAAGTACAGTTTAAAGGACTGATCGCAGATTTTTATGTGAAAGACCAGTCTGTAAAGGTAAAATCGGCAGTCAGTACCAGACGAGGAAAAGGTGAGTATTGCTGTGGATCTGCACCTTATGGGTATCGAATCAATCCTGAAAATAAGAAAGAACTGGTGATTGTAGAGGACGAAGCGGAAGTGATTCGCAGAGTATTTGAACTGACCAATCAGCGATATTCCAAGATGGAGATTTGTAAGTTATTCAATGAAGAGGGTGTATTGACTCCCTTGCAGTCTATGAGCAGACGACAGAAATCAGACAGCAAGAAAGCTGCATCAAGAGGACTGCAGTGGACGAGTGATATGATACGGAAGATTGTGGATGATAAAACTTATATAGGCTGTATGGTCTATGGAAAGACAAAGATTCCAGATCCCGGAACAGGGAAAGAAGTACCAGTGCCGAGAAATCAGTGGAAAGTGATGGAAAACCATCACGAGCCGATCGTATCAAAAGAGGTCTTTGAGAAAGCACAGTCTCTGCAGATCAGATACACCAAGAAAAGCAAATTTGACAGGGAAACAACACTATTAGGTGGCTATGTAAAATGCGGGAATTGTCGCAGAAGTCTGACTTCAAGCAGTCCTGTTCATGGTCATATCCTTTATAGCTGTGCTTACAGTAAAGGAAAAGAAGATACAGGGTGTTTTGCCGGGAAAGCGGATAACAAAATGCTGGAGCATATCGTGCTGGCAGAAATAAAGGCTTACTTACGTCAGAATATCAGCCAAGAACAGATGCAGCAATCCATGAGAAAACAGCATGAGGACAGTATAGAAGCCTATAAGACGGAAAGTGCAGATTGTGAAAAGTGTCAAGAACAAATAAAAATCCAGAACCGCCAGAACTACGAGAAGTATCACGAGGGACAGATGAACCAGAACCAGTTTATGGAAGCCAAGAAGCAGTTGGAAGAAGAAAGAGAACGACTGCAGAAACGTGTACAGGAACTGGATGAGTTGATAAACGACGAGAAAGAAATCCTGATGAAAAAGAATATTCCGGTGGAGCAAATGTTGAAGTATTTAGGCTATGAGAAGCTGACACGAGAGATGCTGGAAGAATATGTGCAGGGTGATACGCTTAGCGAGATCCTTGAAGGCGGTTTTCTGACAACTGCGGAGTCGAAACAGATTGCAAGACAGCTTTGTTCTGCATTGTGGGTATTTCATTCTATGGGTATGGTGCACAGAGATGTGAAGCCAGATAATGTTATTATACGTGGAAAAGAAGCTGTTCTGATCGATTTTGATGCATCAAGAATATATAAAAGCACAATTCAGGAAGATACACAGATTCTGGGAACGACCGGATTTGCAGCACCGGAGCAGTATGGCCTTTCGCAGTCGGATGGACGGGCAGATATCTATGCGCTTGGTGTTTTACTTAATATTATGCTGACCGGCGAACATCCTTCCAGGAAACTTGCAGGTGGCAGAATGGGAAGAATTGTTCAACGCTGTACAATGGTTAATCCATCAAAAAGATACAAGAATATTCTTCATCTGCTGGAGGTTCTGTAGCAAATTTTCTATAAAAATAGAGAAGAAAATAAAAAGAGATAAAGGGGAAAGTCAATGAGTAAAAAGTGTATAAAATGTGGGGAGATACTGCCGGATGACGCGTCTTTCTGCCCGCACTGTACAACAGTTCAGACA
>OMCG01001622.1_pt1 | contig 12776 bp, 6 predicted proteins | sample 1674071 | NCBI WGS metagenome assembly OMCG01 (sample SAMEA103958139, study PRJEB25191) | human gut metagenome | biome: human-associated habitat [ENVO:00009003]; feature: intestine environment [ENVO:2100002]; material: feces | place: Germany | collected 2013/2015 | reverse complement strand
GACGGTCGACGATGATCTCGAGGTGCAGCTCGCCCATGCCGGCGATGATGGTCTGCCCGGTTTCCTTGTTGGTGTAGGTCCGGAAGGTGGGGTCTTCTTCAGCCAGCTTGCTCAGGGCGATGCCCATCTTTTCCTGACCAGCCTTGGTCTTGGGCTCGATAGCGACTTCGATAACGGGCTCGGGGAAGACCATGGACTCCAGGATGATGGGGTGGTTCTCGTCGCAGAAGGTATCACCGGTGGTGGTGTTCTTCACACCGACAGCGGCGGCGATATCACCGGCGTAAACCATGTCGATATCTTCCCGGTGGTTGGCGTGCATCTGCAGGATGCGGCCCAGACGCTCCTTGGTGCCCTTGGTGCAGTTCAGAACGGTGCTGCCCTTTTCCAGAGTACCGGAGTACACGCGGAAGTAGCACAGCTTGCCGACGTAGGGGTCGGTAGCGATCTTAAACGCCAGAGCGGAGAAGGGGGCGTCATCGGAAGCGGGACGGAAGTCCTCTTCCTCAGTCTCGGGGTTCACGCCCTTGATGCCCTTCTTATCCAGGGGAGAGGGCATATAGTCAACAACAGCATCCAGGACTTCCTGAACACCCTTGTTCTTGTAAGAGGTACCGCAGACAACGGGAACCATCTCGTTGGCAATGGTAGCGCGACGGATCACGGCCTTGATCTCGGGAACGGTGATCTCCTCACCCTCCAGGTACTTCATGGCCAGGTCGTCATCCAGAGCAGTGACGGCATCCATCAGCTTCTCGTGGTACTCCTCAGCCAGGTCAACCATGTCCTCGGGGATGTCCTCCACGCGAACATCCTTACCCAGCTCATCATAGAAGACGTTTGCCTTCATGGTCAGCAGGTCGATGTTGCCGCGGAAGAAAGCCTCAGAACCGATGGGCAGCTGAATGGCAACGGCGTTGCACTTCAGGCGCTCGTCGATCATCTGCATAACTCTGTAGAAGTCGGCGCCCATGATGTCCATCTTGTTGACGTAGATCATACGGGGGACCTTGTACTCGTCGGCCTGACGCCAAACGGTCTCGGTCTGGGGTTCCACGCCGCCCTTGGCGCACAGAACGGTGACGGCACCGTCCAGAACACGCAGGGAGCGCTCCACCTCAACGGTGAAGTCCACGTGGCCCGGGGTATCAATGATGTTCAGACGGCAGCCCTTCCAGAAGCAAGTGGTAGCAGCGGAAGTGATGGTGATGCCGCGCTCCTGCTCCTGGGCCATCCAGTCCATGGTAGCAGAACCGTCGTGGGTCTCACCGATCTTATAGTTACGGCCGGTATAGAACAGGATACGCTCGGTCGTGGTGGTTTTACCGGCATCGATGTGGGCCATGATGCCGAAGTTTCTGGTATTTTCCAGGGAATACTGTCTAGGCATGAATTCTCTCCTTGATTACCAGCGGAAATGGGCGAATGCCTTGTTGGCTTCGGCCATCTTGTGGACATCCTCACGCTTCTTCACAGATGCGCCGGTGTTGTTGGCGGCATCCATGATCTCAGCGGCCAGGCGCTCCTTCATGGTATTCTCGCTGCGGGCGCGGCTGTAAGTGGTGATCCAACGCAGACCCAGGGTCTGACGGCGGTCGGGGCGAACTTCGATGGGCACCTGGTAGGTGGCGCCGCCCACGCGGCGGGACTTGACCTCCACAGCAGGCATGACATTTTCCATGGCCTGCTGGAAGACTTCCAGTCCGTTTTTGCCGAGCTTTTCCTCGACAATTTCAAACGCACCATAGACGACCTTCTGGGCTACGCCCTTCTTGCCGTCGAGCATCACGCTGTTGACGAGCTTGGTCACCAGGACGCTGTTGTACATAGGATCGGGCAGAACTTCTCTCTTGGGAACATTACCTCTTCTGGGCACTTTGCTTCCCTCCTTCATAATATAATGATTTCATCGGTACTCGAAAGTGTTACTTTCGTGGTGCCTGGCCAGAGGTTTTTATACTCTATATAAAAACGCTGGCAAGGCTTTGCCTTGCGAAAGGGCGTAGGGAAAATTTAAGGTAGTTTGGAAGAAAAATTACTTCTTCTTGCCAGCCTTGGGACGCTTTGCACCGTACTTGGAGCGGGACTGCATCCGGTTCTGCACGCCCTGGGTATCCAGAGTGCCGCGAATGATGTGGTAACGAACGCCAGGCAGGTCCTTGACACGGCCGCCACGGATCAGAACCACGGAGTGCTCCTGCAGGTTGTGGCCGACACCGGGGATGTAAGCGGAAACTTCCATACCGTTGGTCAGGCGTACACGAGCGATCTTACGCAGTGCAGAGTTAGGCTTCTTGGGGGTGGTGGTACGGACGGCAGTGCAGACACCGCGCTTCTGGGGGGAGGGCAGAGTAGTAGCCTTGTTCTCCAGAGTGTTCAGACCTCTCTGCAGGGCAGGAGCGGTGGACTTGTAGGTGGCAGCCTGACGGCCATTCTTCACCAGCTGATTAAAAGTAGGCATCTAATTTCTCCTTTCTTTGATTCTCGCCCTTGGGCGGGTTTTATATTCTACGGGTCAAATCCCGGTAGAATCGTCTGCTCGTATGGCTGCCGCAGCGGTTCCCACGTCAATGCCGCAGTTTTCGCCCAGCTCCTTCATGGTGCGCACCCAGGTGACGCAGACACCGGCACTCTTGCACTGCTTCTCCAGAGGTTCCGTAATGGAAGGGTCCGCGTTTTGTGCCAGAAAAACCGCCGAAACGGCACCGTTTTTCAGGGCCTTGCGCAGCTGTTTGCTACCCACCAGAAGTTCCTTCCCTCTCAAATCCGGCAGATGACCGGATTCAGGGATCATACAATCTTTTTTCATATCCATACAAGTTAGTATTATACGCAGTTTTTCTAAATTGTCAACCAAAAATTCAAAATAAATATTCACAAAACCTCCGCTCTATTCTTTCCGTTTTTGTATTTTCGCACGAACGGGCAAGAAATCCTGTGGTTGTCTTTTTTTCGTCACTGTGTTATAGTATCATATAACACAGTGACGAAAGAAGGGTGTTTCTTTGTTAAAAGCAGAGCGCAAATGGATTGACTGGATGATCCATCAAAAGAATATTCTGCTGTTTCTGATTGTTACCTGTCTGGCAATTCTGGCCCGCATCGGAGGTCTCAGCTTTGTTTCAGCCGATATGAATGACTATCTTCTCCCCTGGGCCGAGCAATTCCGGGCAAATTCCGGCTTTTCCGCTATGCGCACCCAGATAGGAGACTATAATTTTTTGTATCAGGCCATCATTATCCTGATCTGCCGTCTGCCAGGCTCCATGGTCCATCTTTACAAGTACATTTCCATTTTCTTTGATTTTTTATTGGCCATTTCCTGTGCTGCCATCATTCGAAAGGAGAAAGGCGGTGCGACCTTCTGTCCTGCATTCGTCACGACCTATGCCGTCGTTCTTTTTCTGCCCACGGTCATTCTCAATTCCGCCGTCTGGGGCCAGTGTGACGTCATTTACACGGTTGCGTGTATTTTCGCGCTCGCAGCGCTCTATCGTCGCAGCTATGCTGCGTCCTTCATTGCTCTGGGACTTGCATTTGCCTTAAAGCTGCAAACTGTTTTTATTCTGCCGGTTTATCTGTATGTCTATATCTGCCGGAAGGATTTTTCCCTCCTGCATTTCTTCATCACGCTTCTCACGCTCTGGGCCACCGGTATCCCGGCCTACCTGCAGGGGCGCTCTGTGCTGGCTGTTTTCCAGGTTTACCTTTCCCAGGTGTATGAATACACCGGAATGATTCTGAATACCCCCAGCATCTGGGCACTCTTCTTTCCTTCTTATGGGCATATGCGTCTCTATGCTATGGCCGCAACGGTACTCATTCTTGGACTCTTTTTATACCACTTTCTCAATCACGGTTTGGTCATCCGCGAGAATCTGGAGAGCTTTCTGATTGTTGCCGCATGGTCTGCCTGGACGTGCTTCCTTTTCCTTCCCTCCATGCATGAACGCTACTCCTATCTGTCAGACCTTCTGCTGGTGCTTCTAGCGCTTCTCTCCCGCAAATATCTACCCTATGCCCTCGTTGCCGTGTGTATATCCGGAATTACCTACACCAACTATCTGCAGGATTATACGCTATGGAGGGTTATCCCCTATCTTACCCCCATTGCCGCAGGCGCTTGGTTTGCATTCACATTCCGCATTCTTCCAGCTTCCTTGACATTAGACAAGCATTGTACCAACCAGAAAACGAAGGAGTATTTGCCATGACCGCACTTTGTGACCATTTCAGCGCCCTTTACCGGCGCACCGTCCGCATTGTGTTTGCCCTCTGCGCCTCCTGGCTGTTTGTCAGCAATCTGGTCTTTCGCAATTTCATTGATATTGATGAGCATTCCTGGCTCACGCCAAACACAGCGCTTTTGCAGGGACTGCTTTTTTGTCTGGTCTGCCTGCTGTGCATTCGGCATAAGGTTGCCCGCCGCTCCCCGCCGGTGCTGCGCTGGGTACGATACGCTTCTGTTCTCTGCGCGGTTCTTCTCGCTGCCCTTTGGGTAAGCCAGACCTGGTCCGCGCCCCTTGCGGACGCGCAGATGACGCAGCACGCCGCCGAAATCATTCACCAGGATTTTTATACGCTCTACGAGCCCGGCGAATATATGTATTTCTACCCCCATCAGTCCGGTCTGGTTCTGCTGCATTGGGCCTTGCAGTTTATTGCGCTGGATGATACAAAGCTTTTTCTGGTGCTGAATGTTCTGAGCTACGGAACAATTCTCCTGTGTCTTGGTGCGCTGGCGCAGGCCATGGGTATGGGGGAAGTCGGTGCGCTGGCCGTCACCTGGGTTGGTATTCTTTTCTTCCCTCTGGCCATGTATACGGTCTTTGTCTACGGAACCCTTCCGGGTTTGGCCTTTTCTCTTATCGGCCTTCTGCTGGTTATGGAATACTGTGAAAAAGGGAAGCTATGGCGCTGCCTGCTTGGTGCTGTCAGTTTGGGCATTGCCATTGCGCTGAAATCCAACTATCAGATTTTTGCCGTCGGTGCCATGCTTTACGCGCTCTACAATGCGCTTCGGCATCGAAAGCGCTGCTGGCTTCTCCTGCTTCTGCTGCTCGCTGCCCTCCTTGCAGGTTCCAAGCTGCCTGTGCTTCTGCTGGAACATTTAACAGGATATCCCCTACGCAACGGTCTTCCCCACATTGGTTGGATCTGCATGGGACTGCAAACCGGCGGTGAGCTTGGGCCCGGTTGGTACAACGATTACCTCCGTACAGGATATCGCTCCGTAGGCGGGGATACCCAGGCCCATCTGGCGCTGATCCGAGGGGATTTGCAGCGCATTCTCACCCATTTCCTGCAGGCCCCCCGTGATGCAATCGTCTTTTTCATTGAAAAGAACGCAACGCAGTGGAACGATCCCACCTTTCAAGGCCTTTGGATCAATCAGATTCTTGCAAAATACAATGAAACTTCCCTGCCCCGGTTCGCAGAAACACTGCTCTCTCCGGCCTGCCAAACCCTTCTCACCCGGCTGGGAAGCTACTTCACAACCCTTATTTACGGCGGCCTGCTGCTCTGGGCCTGGATTCCCAGCTCGGAGAAACGGCGCAGCGGAGAGGACCTGCTGGCCGTTATCTTCGTTGGAGGATTCGTATTTCATACCTTCTGGGAGGCAAAATCCCAGTATACCATGCCCTATTTTGCAACAATTCTCCCTCTGGCAATGCAGGGCTACCGGCGGCTGAGCCATTTGAGCTCCCGCCAAGAGGCAGCGCTCATGCAGCATACGGCCATGGAAAAAATCCGCTGGCTTGCCCCTGCGCTTCTTCTGCTTTTGGCGCTGCTTCTGTCCGCGTGCCTATCCCCGCAGTATGCGCAAAATCTGCGGGACTATCTCGCCAGTATTTCCTGATTTCCGTCCCGAATAAACCTTCAAAACACGAAAAGCACCCCGCGCAGCTGTGCAAAACAGTTGTGCGGGGTGCTTTTATCTCGCTGCATGGGCAGCCGACCGCTTTTTCAGCGGCGGCTGCCCTGCAAATCAGGCAATCACTGCAGCTCGGTCTTAGCCTCCACTTCCGCCTCGGGAATCCGGACGGGAGGAGTCTTGCCGGGCTCGTAGTCACGGTATGCCATGAGGCCGGAGCCTGCGGGGATCAACTTACCGATGATGACGTTCTCCTTCAAACCAACCAGATGGTCAACCTTGCCCTTGATGGCGGCATCGGTCAGGACCTTGGTGGTCTCCTGGAAGGATGCGGCGGACAGGAAGGAGTCGGTGGCCAGAGAGGCCTTTGTGATACCCAGCAGCACCGCGGAGCCGGTTGCCAGACGCAGGTCGGTCTCGCCAGCGTCAATCCGGGCCTGGACAGCGGCATTGGCATCCTCGAACTCGAAGTTGTCCACCACGGCGCCAATCAGCAAGTTGGTATCGCCGGGGTCTTCCACACGGGTGGTTCGCATCATCTGGCGGATGATAACCTCGATATGCTTATCGTTGATTTCAACGCCCTGCTGACGGTACACGGCCTGGACGGACTGTACCAGGTAATCCTGAACGGCTTCCACACCGGAAATACGCAGCACGTCCTGGGGATACAGAGCACCGTCGGTGATGGGCTCGCCCTTCTGGACCACCTTTCCGTGGGTGACCTTCAGGCCTACGGAATAAGGAACCTGGTAGACCTTGACCTCGCCGTCGTCTGCGGTAACGGTGATGTTACGCAGAGCGGTACGGTGGGACTCATCGATGTTCACAACGCCGGTGATCTCGGAGATCTGGGCCATCTTCTTGGGACGGCGGGCCTCGAACAGCTCTTCAACTCGGGGCAGACCCTGGGTGATATCGTCACCTGCAACGCCGCCGGAGTGGAAGGTACGCATGGTCAGCTGGGTACCGGGCTCACCGATGGACTGGGCTGCGATAATACCGACAGCCTCGCCCAGATCCACTTCCTTGGAGGTGGCCAGGTTCATGCCGTAGCACTTGGCGCAGACACCGTTCCGGGCGCGGCAGCCCAGGATGGTACGGATATAAATCTTCTCAATGCCGTGGGCCTCGAACTTGGCGGCATCCTCAGGCATCATCATCACGTCCTTGGAGTGCAGCAGCTCCCCGGTCTTGGGGTCTACCACGTCATGCACAGGATAACGGCCCCGGATACGGTTGCCGAAGGTGTCAATGACATCGCCCTTCTGGATGACCGCGCCAACCCAAATGCCATGGGTGGTGCCGCAGTTCTTCTCGCGGATGATGACCTGCTGGGAAACATCCACCATTCGACGGGTCAGGTAACCGGAGTCAGCGGTACGCAGAGCGGTATCGGTCATGCCCTTACGTGCGCCTCTGGAGGAGATGAAGTACTCCAGAACGGACAGGCCTTCACGGAAGTTCGCCTTAACAGGGATCTCGATGGTACGGCCGGCGGTATCGGCCATCAGGCCACGCATACCGGCCAGCTGACGGATCTGAGCCATAGAACCACGGGCGCCGGAGTCTGCCATCATGTAGATGGGGTTGAACTCGTCCAGGTTGCCCTGCAGGGCATTGGTAACATCGGCCGTGGTCTTCTCCCACTGCTGAACCACCAGACGGTAGCGCTCGTCATTGGTGATGAAGCCCTGGCGATAGAAGTTTTCAATCTCCACAACCTTGCCCTCTGCCTGCTTGACCAGATCGTACTTGATGGCAGGCACCACCATGTCCGCAATGGACACGGAGATAGCGCCCTTGGTGGAGTACTTGTAGCCCAGAGCCTTGATGCGGTCCAGCATTTCGGTGGCGATGGTGAAGCCGTGCTTGCGGATGCACTTGTCGATGATCTTGCCCAGCTGCTTCTTGCCAACCAGGAAGCTGACCTCCAGGTCGAACTCATGGCCGGGAACGGAGCGGTCTACAAAGCCCAGGTCCTGGGGGATGGGCTCATTGTAAATCAGGCGGCCAACGGTGGCATCGATGATGCGGTACTCCATGTGCCCATCGATTTCCTTGCCGTAGCGCACCCGGATGGGGGCGTGCAGACCGATGGCACCGTCAGCATAGGCTGCAATGGCCTCTTCGGTGCTGGAGTAGCTATGGATGGGACGGAACTTGGCAATGGCCTTGCCCACAGAGGAGGCCGCCTTGTTGGCTGCCAGGAAGTCATCGGCATCCACAATGGTATTCACCGGCAGATTGGTATCGCCGGAATCGGTGACGTAAACGGTCTCGGAGCCCTTCTCTGCCTTGCCCAGACGGGTATAGGTCAGGTAGTAGGCGCCCAAAATCATATCCTGAGTCGGCACGGTAACGGGCTTGCCGTCCTGAGGACGCAGCAGGTTGTTGGCGGAGAGCATCAGCACTCTTGCCTCGGCCTGTGCCTCGGGGGACAGGGGCACGTGAATAGCCATCTGGTCGCCGTCGAAGTCGGCGTTGAAGGCGGTGCAGCACAGGGGGTGCAGCTTCAGGGCGCGGCCCTCTACCAGAATGGGCTCAAAGGCCTGAATGCCCAGACGGTGCAGGGTAGGTGCACGGTTCAGCATAACAGGGCGGTCCTTGATGATGTCGTCCAGAGCATCCCAAACTTCGGTCTTGCCCTTGTCGATCATCTTCTTGGCGGACTTGATGTTGTTGGCCAGGCCGTCGGCAACCAGCTTCTTCATGACGAAGGGCCGGAACAGCTCAATGGCCATCTCCTTGGGCACGCCGCACTGGTACAGCTTCAGCTCAGGGCCAACAACGATAACGGAACGGCCGGAATAGTCAACACGCTTGCCCAGCAAATTCTGACGGAAACGACCCTGTTTGCCCTTCAGCATATCGGACAGAGACTTCAGCGCCCGGTTGTTGGCGCCGGTGACGGCGCGGCCGCGGCGGCCGTTGTCGATTAGAGCATCCACAGCCTCCTGGAGCATCCGCTTCTCGTTGCGGACGATGATGTCGGGGGCATGGAGCTGCATGAGCCGCTTCAGACGGTTGTTCCGGTTGATGACCCGGCGATACAGATCGTTCAGGTCAGAGGTTGCAAACCGGCCGCCATCCAGCTGAATCATGGGGCGGATATCGGGGGGGATCACGGGCAGCACGTCCATGATCATCCAGCTGGGCTTATTGCCGGACTCCCGGAAGGCCTCCACAACCTCCAGCCGCTTGACAATGCGCAGCTTCTTCTGAGAGGAAGCCGTTTTCAGCTCAGCACGCAGCTGCTCGGACAGCTGATCCAGGTCCAGCTGCTCCAGCAGCTTCTTGACGGCCTCGGCACCCATACCGGCCTGGAAGTCATTTTCATACTTCTCCCGCATATCCCGATATTCCTTCTCGGTGAGCACCTGGTTCAGGGCCAGGGGTGCGTCACCGGGATCGGTGACGATATAGGCAGCGAAGTACAGGACCTTCTCCAAAACCTTGGGAGAGACATCCAGAATCAGGCCCATGCGGGAGGGAATGCCCTTGAAGTACCAGATATGGCTGCAGGGCGTGGCCAGCTCGATGTGGCCCATGCGCTCCCGGCGAACCTTGCTTTTGGTGACCTCAACGCCGCAGCGGTCGCAGATCTTGCCCTTGTACTTGATCTTCTTGTACTTGCCGCAGTGGCACTCCCAGTCCTTGGTCGGTCCAAAGATCCGCTCGCAGTACAGGCCGTCGCGCTCGGGCTTCAAAGTACGATAGTTGATGGTCTCCGGCTTCTTGACCTCGCCGTAGGACCACTGCCGGATCATTTCCGGAGAAGCGATGCCGATTTTAATGGCATCAAAGGTGGCATTTGCCATTTATCGAGCCTCCTTAATCGTCAGACGTCTCAGGATCTGCATCATCATTATCCAGATCGCTGAACACAACGTCCATAATATCCTCAGGACCGTCCTCATCAATGACGAAGCCGGAATCCAGAACTTCGTTGGTGTCGCCCACCACGACTTCCTCATTGTCGCCGGAGGTGTAGATCACATCATCATCGTCGTCATCCTCCCGCAGCTCGATCTCGTTGCCCTGCTCATCCAGCACGCGGATATCCAGGCACAGAGCCTGCAGCTCCTTGACCAGAACCTTGAAGGACTCGGGCACACCGGGCTTGGGGATGTTCTCGCCCTTGACGATGGCCTCATAGGTCTTTACACGGCCGGTCACATCGTCGGACTTAACGGTCAGAATCTCCTGCAGGGTATAAGCAGCGCCGTAAGCTTCCAGTGCCCAGACTTCCATTTCGCCGAAACGCTGGCCGCCGAACTGGGCCTTGCCGCCCAAAGGCTGCTGGGTAACCAGAGAGTACGGGCCGGTGGAACGGGCATGGATCTTATCATCAACCAGGTGATGCAGCTTGAGGTAGTACATATAACCGACAGTAACCTTGGAGGGGAACTTTTCGCCGGTACGGCCATCGTAAACGGTGGTCTTGCCATCATCGGTCAGGTCGATCTTGCTGAAATCGATGATGTGGCCCTTATCGCCCATCAGGCGGGGCAGCTTGGTGGGATATTCCGGTGCATGGTCGCCATGCCACTTATCGCGGGCTTCGGCCAGGCAGTCACGGATATCGGATTCGTGCGCGCCATCGAACACGGGGGTCTGCACATGCCAGCCAAGGGCCTTGGCAACATAGCCAAGGTTGACTTCCAGCACCTGACCGATGTTCATACGGGAAGGAACGCCCAGGGGGTTCAGCACGATATCCAGCGGGGTACCGTCAGGCAGGAACGGCATGTCCTCCTGCGGCAGAATGCGGGAAACAACGCCCTTGTTGCCGTGACGGCCTGCCATCTTATCGCCAACGCTGATCTTACGCTTCTGGGCGATATAGACGCGCACGCAGGTGCGCACGCCGGGCTGCAGCTCGTCAGAGTTTTCGGGGGTAAAGACCTTAACATCCACAACAATGCCGTAAGCACCGTGGGGTACGCGCAGGGAGGTATCACGTACTTCCCGTGCCTTTTCGCCAAAGATGGCGCGCAGCAGGCGCTCTTCGGCGGTCAGTTCGGTTTCACCCTTCGGGGTAACCTTACCAACCAGAATATCGCCGGTCTTGACTTCGGCGCCGATGCGGATAATGCCGCGGTCGTCCAGATCCTTCAGGGAATCATCGCCGACGTTGGGGATATCACGGGTCACCTCTTCAGGTCCCAGCTTGGTATCGCGGGCTTCGCTCTCGTACTCCTCAATGTGGATAGAGGTGTAGATATCCTCGCGGACCAGCTTTTCGTTCAGCAGAACAGCGTCCTCATAGTTGTAGCCTTCCCAGGTCATGAAGCCGATCAGAGCGTTCTTGCCCAGAGAGATCTCGCCGTCCTTGGTGGCGGGGCCGTCAGCCAGAACGTCGCCCTTCTTGACAACATCGCCCACATAGACGGCGGGGCGCTGGTTGACGCAGGTTCCCTGGTTGGAGCGCATAAACTTAATCAGTTCATAGGTATCGGCGGAGCCATCTTCCAGACGGACAACGACCTTATCTGCGTCAACGCTTTCAACGGTGCCGTCATGGGCAGCCAGCACGCAGACACCGGAGTCGGTAGCAGCCTTGTATTCCATGCCGGTAGCAACCAGAGAGCGCTGGGTAACCATCAGAGGCACAGCCTGACGCTGCATGTTGGAGCCCATCAGAGCACGGTTACAGTCATCGTTTTCCAGGAAGGGAATGCAGGCGGTAGCCACAGAAACCATCATTCGCGGAGAAACATCCATGAAATCGACCTGTTCACGGGCAAATTCCTGAATGTCGTTGCGATGACGGCCGGAAACGCGGGAACGGACAAAGCGGTTGTTCTCGTCCAGCGGTTCGTTGGCCTGTGCCACGATGTATTCATCTTCAACGTCGGCGGGCATATAAACAACTTCATCGGTAACAACGCCGGTTTCTTTATCCACGCGGCGGTAAGGTGCCTCAATGAAGCCGTACTTGTTGATCTTGGCGAAAGATGCCAGATAGGAGATCAGACCGATGTTGGAACCTTCGGGCGTCTCAATCGGGCACAGACGGCCATAGTGGGTATAATGAACGTCGCGGACTTCGAAGCCTGCGCGGTCACGGGACAGACCGCCGGGGCCCAAAGCGGACAGACGGCGCTTATGGGTCAGCTCAGACAGCGGGTTGTTCTGGTCCATGAACTGAGACAGTGGGCTGGAACCGATGAACTCACGGATGGCAGCCACGACCGGGCGGATGTTGACCAGGCTCTGCGGGGTGATCTCGCCGGATTCCTGGTTCTGCAGGGTCATGCGCTCGCGCACAACGCGCTCCATACGGGCAAAGCCGATGCGGAACTGGTTCTGCAGCAATTCGCCAACGCTGCGCACGCGGCGGTTGCCCAAGTGGTCGATTTCATCGGTCACGCCGATGCCATGGTCAAGGCCCAGCAGGTAGTTGACGGAAGCAAAGATATCGTCAACGGTAACGGTGCGGCTGATGAGCTTATCATGATTCTTGGTCAGCAGTTCTTTCTGCTCTTCCGGATCGGAGGTAGCATCCAGAATCTTACGGATTTCGGCGAAGGAAGCGCGCTCGTTGATGCCGCATTCCTTCACGTCAAAGCTGAAGAAACTCTGGGCATCGACACAGCCGTTGGAGAACACGATCACATTGACCGGATCCTGGCCCTTGCGCTCCACGATAACAGTAACGCGGGAAACACCGGCGTTATCAATTTCAACAGCCTTTTCGTGGCTGATGCGCTCGCCCTTGGCGGCCAGCAGTTCGCCGGTCAGCGGGGCAATGATGTCCTCGGCAGTCTTATAGCCCGCAATACGGCGGAACAGGCACAGCTTGTTGTTCATCTTGAAGCGGCCAAAACGAGCCAGGTCGTAACGGCGCGGATCAAAGAACAGCAGGTTGATGTGGCTGCGGGAGCTTTCCACCGTC
>OMCG01001609.1_pt1 | contig 12854 bp, 10 predicted proteins | sample 1674071 | NCBI WGS metagenome assembly OMCG01 (sample SAMEA103958139, study PRJEB25191) | human gut metagenome | biome: human-associated habitat [ENVO:00009003]; feature: intestine environment [ENVO:2100002]; material: feces | place: Germany | collected 2013/2015 | reverse complement strand
CGTCGGCTTGGGCAGGGCGGTCGCCCTCGACGTCGCCGAACACCCGCAGCCCGCTGACGCGCAAGGTCTGCCCGTAGGGGAGTGTGCTGCCCGTCACGCGGATATACCCTTCTCCGAAGAAAAGGTCGCCCAACCGCAGCGAGGTGAGCTCCGAAACGCGCAGCCCGCACGAATAGAGGACTTCGAGCATCGCGCTGTCCCGCCGTCCCTTGACCGTAGAGGTATCTACGGCGGCAATGATGCGATCGATCTCTTCGACCGTAAGAATGTCCGGGAGGTGACGGCCGAATCTGGGCGTATCGATGAACTGGGTCGGGGTAGAATCGATCACGTCGGTCAGCATCAGGTAATTGTAAAAGCTGCGGATACCGCTCAAAGCCCGTGCCTGCGAGGTTTTCTCCCGTCCTTGATCGTACAAGAGGGCCAGGTAGCGCTCGATCATCGGAGCTTCGACCTTGCGGGGCGGCACGTCGTAAAACCGGAGGATGAAGTGGGCGAACTGACGCAGATCGCGCATGTAGGATTCGACGGTATTCTCCGAGAGCCGTTTTTCCAGTTTGATATAAACGCGGTAACTACGGCCGATTTCTTCCCATTTTTTGAGAGTTTCTGCCATTTTTATTTATCTTTGTAGAAGATAGGATACGCCTCGGAAAACTGCGAGCAAGCTCCCGTTTTCTTCTCGGCTTTCGCTATCTTTGTAGAAGATAGGATGCGATTCGGCAATCTCTGCGTGCAAGCCCGCACGATTGCTCTCACCTTTCACTATCTTTGTAGAAGACAAATTCCGCCCCGGCAAAGTCCGCATAAATTCGGCGCTGCGCCCGGCTCGATTGTCTCGCAGAAGCGAAGATACAAAAAAATTTTACATAATATTATTCCGAAAGACTTTTTGTCGGTTCTTTCGACCGAAAAACGATATACCGATATGGATTATGTGGAGTTGAACGTCCGGATCGCGGATCCCGAGTTGTCCGAAATTCTGACGGCTGAACTGGCCGAACTGCCCTATGAGAGTTTCCAGACGGAAGGTGAGGTGCTGAAAGCCTACATCCCCCGCGAACGGCTGGCGGACTGCATGCAGCAAACCGACGACCTGCTGGCCCGCTACGGCGTCGCCGACCGGCGTTATATCGCCATCGAGTCCCAGAACTGGAATGCCTTGTGGGAACAGAATTTCACACCGGTCGATGTCGATGGACGCATCCTGATCCGGGCGCCGTTCCACGCATCGCAACCCGGATACGAACTGGAAGTGGTCGTCATGCCCCGCATGGCTTTCGGCTCGGGACACCACGCCACGACCTGCCTGGTCGCGTCAGCACTGTGCGACCTGCCGCTGGAGGGGAAACGCGGACTCGACATGGGCTGCGGTACGGGCGTACTGGCCATCGTAGCCGCCAAACGGGGTGCCGCAACGGTCGATGCCGTCGATATCGACGAGTGGGCCGAGGCCAACTGCCGCGAAAACGCGGCGGCGAACGGACTGGCGGAGCGGATCGCTCCGATGCTGGGCGATGTAAGCCGCATCGCGGGCCGGAAGTACGATTTCATCGCGGCCAACATCAACCGCAATATCCTCACGATGGACATGCCGGCCTATGCCGAGGCGCTCGATACGGGCGGCGATCTGCTGATGAGCGGATTCCTGGAGGAGGATGTACCGGTCATCGAGGCTCGGGCTCGGGCCTGCGGGCTGGAGCCGGTCGAAGTGCGTAGGCGCGACGGCTGGGCGATGGTACACGTAAAGAGAGCGTGAGGTGCCGGGAACGCTCAAGACATACAAGGCGCGGGGAATCGTGCTCAATTCGCTCAAGTACGGCGACAGCGCGATGGTCGTACACCTGCTGACCGACGCGTTGGGACGTCAGAGTTACATGGTGCAGGGTGTCCGCAGCAATCGGGGACGGGGATCGAAACTGGCCCTGTTTCAGCCGATGTTCGCCCTCGAATTCGAAGGGCTGACCTCTTCGCGGCAGCAAATGCACCGTTTTCGGGAGGTACAGAGCGGAATCGTCCTGCAACGAATGCCTTTCGACGTGAGACGCTCGACGATCGCCCTGTTCATGGCAGAGGTTTTGTACCGTCTCGTCAAGGAGAGCGAACCCGACAGCCAGTTGTTCGATTTCGTGTGGGAGAGTATCGGGGCGCTGGACAGTATGGAAGAGGGCGTGGCCAATTTCCACCTCTGGTTTCTGGTGAACCTGAGCCGTTTCCTGGGATTTTATCCGGGAAACGAATATACGTCCGGCGCCTGGTTCGATGCCTGCGAAGGATCGTACACCGTGCAGAAGCCGCCGCATGCGACGGTCATGACCCCGGAGAACGCTCGTCTAATGAACGACTTCGTGGAGTGCGACGTACGTTGCCTGGCCGAAATAGGACTCAACCGTACACAGCGGAGCGCTTTTCTGGAGGCTTTGCTGGCCTACTACGGTTACCACCTGGACGCGATCCACGCCGTGCAGTCGGTCCGTATTCTGCAAGAGGTGTTCTGACCGGGAAACCGACATCAGAGGACAACGGACTTTTCCGGCAGGCGACGACGCAGAGCGCTTCTCCGGTGTACCGGGTGCGGAAGCAAAGGCGAACCGGAAGTTTCGCCGGGTACTGAAAAACGAAAGAAAACAGTTCGATACTATGAAACGAATTTTGTACAGCCTGCTTTTCGCGAGCACCGTATGGACGGCCGCAGGCCAGAATCCGCCCGAAATCAAAACTCCGGACCGGAAAACGGCCGAGCGGATCGAAGAGTATTATCTGTCGAAGATGCTCCCGGATTCGGTGCAGATCAAAGCACCCTCCCTCTATCCGGCGGACTATTTCAGTCCTTCGACCACCATGACGCCGGTGATTTCGATGAGTTCGCTCATGGAGATCCGAACCAAATACGCACTGCGCCGCATAGATATCGTTCCCTACAAAATACGCAGCGGCTGGTTCTCGATTTCCAACGGCCAGGCCCAGAACTGGAGTCCCTATCCGGACGGACACCTCGACGCCCGGACCCTCTCGTTTCCCTTGCCACGGTAACGATCGCCCTCCTGCCCCGTACGGCACGCCATCGAGGACGACCGTACCGTTTTTCAAACCGACATCCTGTTTCCCGAAGCGAATCTGCTCCGGGAAATTTTCGTTTCCGACTCCCCCATCCGCAAATTTGGGTATTTATGCGTAACGGATTCCGGCAAAAAAATCGCTTCTTTGCACACTCGTTAATATATAATTTATGAAGAAAAGTTTGATTCGACAACTTAAAAGCGAAGACTGGGTGATCGTCGGGGCCGGCGTAGCGATTCTCCTGCTCGCCCTGCTGTTTCCCCGCTGGATGCCTGCGATGCCCAAAGACCTCTCCTCCGCCGGAAATTGGATGAGCGCCGGAGCGATGTTCCTCTTCCTGCTGGTTTTGACGGGTGTCTGTCAGCGGATATTGGGCCGTCCGCTGCGTCGTTTCGCCGTTTCGCTGCTCGCCATTTTCGGCGTGGCTCTGCTGTCGCAAGCCGTGGCTTCGATCCCCGCAATTAAACGACTGGGCTTCGAGGCGGTTTTCTTTTCGGTGATCTTCGGCCTGGTCATCAGTAACTTTTTCCGGGTGCCCGAGTGGTTGAAACCGGCGATCCAGAGCGAGTTTTACATCAAGATCGGTATCGTCTGCCTGGGTGCGACGATCCTCTTCGGCGAAGTGCTCCAATCGGGCGTTTACGCGCTGATCCAGGCTTTCATCGTCGTCTTTACGGTGTGGTACTTCGCCTTCTGGCTGGCCCGGCGGATGCGTGTGGACGAGGAAACCTCGACGATGCTCGCCAGCTCGGTCAGCATCTGCGGCGTTTCGGCCGCCATCGCCACCTGCGGCGTAATCCGGGGCGACAACAAGAAACTCTCCTACATCATTTCGCTGGTGCTGGTCTGCGCCGTGCCGATGATGTACGTGATGCCCTGGCTGGCCGGTCTGCTGCTGCCGACTGTGGTGGCGAACCCCGAAACCGTGCAGGAAGTCGCAGGCGCCTGGATGGGCGGAACGATCGATACGACGGGTGCGGTCGTAGCGTCGGGTGCTCTGCTGGGTGAAACGGCCGAACAGACGGCCATCATCGTCAAGTCGTCGCAGAACGTCCTGCTGGGTATCGCGGCGTTCGTCATTTCGCTGTATTGGTCTTACAAGGGACAGAAGAAACGTCAGCGCCCCAGCGTGCGGGTGATCTGGGAGCGCTTCCCGAAATTCGTGGTGGGTTTCGTCGCGGTATCGCTCCTCTTCAGCCTCTTCTTCGCCGGCAACGAAGCCGCGCCGGCCCGCACTTCGGCCAAGATGTTCAGCAATACGCTCTTCAACATCGCGTTCGTCTGCATCGGCCTCGAAACCCGTTTCCGGGATATTTTCTCGAAGGAAAACCGCCGCACGTTCTGGGCTTTCATGACGGCCCAGATGTTCAACATCGTAGTCACGCTGATCGTGGCCTACCTGTTGTTCGGCGTACTGAAACCCTATCTGAATTAGGATCGGGGAATCCGAAAGGTACAGCAATCGGCACTCTTTTGGGAGTGCCGATTTCGTTGCCGGGCTATCGTTTGCGGCGGAAGAAGTAGCTTTTCTGCCTGCGTTTCTCCTCCTGCGAGCGGGCGACATAGACCTTTTCGCCCGTATAGGGGTTTTCGCCCGTGTAGAACATCACCGACGAAAAGGTCATCGGTGTAGGGGTCAGATCCTGCACCTGCTCCAGGTCGAAGTGGAGTTTGCCCAACACCTTGTCCGCCAGCGAGCGCATGTCGCGCTCCGTGCATCCCGGGTGCGAGGAGATGAAATAGGGAATCAGCTGGTACGGCAGCCCTTCGCGGCGGCAGATCCGGTTGAAATCGGCGTTGAGCCGTTCGAACATCACGAACGGCGGCTTGCGCATCAGTTTCAGCACGGCATCCTCGGTATGTTCCGGCGCCACTTTGAGGCGGCCCGACGTATGATGACGGATGACCGTATCGAGGTAATCGCTGCCGTCGAACAGGTCGTAGCGGATACCGCTGCCGATAAAAGCCTTCTTGACCCCCTTGACCGCCCGCACTTTGGCATAGAGATCGAGCAACGGACGATGGTCGTTATCGAGGTTGGGGCACATCTTCGGATGCAGGCACGACGGACGGCGGCATTTGCTGCACAGCTCCCGGTCGCGGCCGCCCATGCGGTACATGTTGGCCGAAGGCGCTCCGATGTCCGAAAGGTAACCCCGGAAATCGGGCATGCGGGTCACCCGCTCTACTTCGCGAAGGATGGATTTTTCGCTGCGCGAAGTGATGAACTTGCCCTGGTGGGCCGATATGGTGCAGAAGGAGCAGCCGCCGAAACAACCCCGATGGATATTGACCGAGTGCTTGATCATCTCCCAGGCCGGAATGTCGCCACGACCCCGGTAGCGGGGGTGCGGCGCCCGCTCGTACGGCAGATCGAACGAATGATCCAGCTCCTCGGTCGTAAGCGTCGCGTTGGGCGGCGTGATGACCGCATAGCGGTCGCCGACACCTTCGACGAGCGTTTCGTCCGGTTCCATCAGGTTGCTCAAGGTTTCGATGCGGGTGAAGTTCTTCCCAAAGGCCCGCTTGTCGGCCACGCACTCCTCGTAGGAGTGCAGGCGGATCGTTCGGGTGGGATCGAGCCGCTCCACATAGCTGCGGTCGGCCATGAATCCCACCTGTCGGATATTTCGCAACAACTTGGCGTTGAATCCGTTGTTCATCGCCCGCGCCACCTGTTGAATCACCCGCTCGCCCATGCCGTAGATCAAAAGGTCGGCCCCGCTGTCGGCGAGGATCGAGGGATGGAGCGAATCGCTCCAGTAGTCGTAGTGGGTCAGGCGGCGCAATGAAGCCTCGATACCGCCGATGACCACCGGCGTACGCGGAAAGAGCCGCTTGAGAATCTGCGTATAGGTTTTGACCGCATAGTCGGGGCGGAATCCTGCTTTCCCGCCGGGCGTGTAGGCATCGTTGCTGCGCAACCGGATGTTGGCGGTATAGTGGTTCACCATCGAATCCATCGCCCCGGCCGTCACGCCGAAGAAGAGGCGCGGAGTGCCGAGCTTGGTGAAATCCCGCAGGTCGTCCCGCCAGTTGGGCTGGGGCACAATCGCCACACGATACCCTTCGGCTTCGAGCAGACGGCCCACGACGGCCGCGCCGAACGACGGGTGGTCGATGTAGGCATCGCCCGTGAAGAGGATCACGTCGAGTTGATCCCAGCCGCGTGCGCGGACTTCCTTGAGGGTAGTGGGCAGAAACATTTCAATCTCGATTTTTATTCTTCCGCAAGCCCCGCAGCGGCATAGGCGTCCCACTTAGCCAACACGGTACGGAAATCTTCCGGCAGTTCGCTTTCGAAATAGACCTGTTCGCCCGTAGTGGGATGCTGGAAGCCGAGGCTTTTGGCATGGAGTGCCTGCCGGGGCATCGCGGCGAAACAATTTTCGATAAACTGTTTGTATTTGTTGAAGGTCGTACCCTTGAGGATGCGGTCGCCGCCGTACCGTTCGTCGCCGAACAGGGGGTGTCCCTTCCACTGCATGTGGACGCGGATCTGGTGTGTGCGGCCCGTTTCGAGGCGACATTCAATGAGGGTTACGTAACCGTAGCGCTTCAGCACCCGGTAGTGGGTCACGGCGTGCTTGCCGTCCGAGCCGTCTTCGAAGACCCACATCTTCTGCCGGTCTTTGGGGCTGCGGCCGATGTTGCCGGTAATGGTGCCTTCGTCCTCCTCGAAATTTCCCCACACCAGCGCCACATACCGCCGCGTGATCGTATGGTCGAAGAACTGTTTGGCGAGCCGAGCGTGCGCCCGCTCGTTTTTGGCGATCACCAGCAGCCCCGAGGTGTTCTTGTCGATGCGGTGCACCAGTCCGGCCCGCATATCGCCCTCCTGGAACAGGGGCAGATTCTGCAAATAGTATGTAAGGGCGTTCACGAGCGTTGCGGAGTAGTTGCCGTGACCGGGATGGACGACCATGCCCGCAGGCTTGTTGACCAGCAGCAGGTCGTCGTCCTCGTAGGGAATTTCGAGCGGGATGTTTTCGGGAATGATCTCGATTTCGCGCTTGGGATAGGGCATCACCAGCGAGATACGGTCGCCGGGTTTGACCTTGTAGCTCGACTTCGCGGGTTTGCCATTGACCAGGATATTGCCTGCGTCGGCAGCCGTCTGGATGCGGTTGCGCGAACAACGCTCCATGTGGATCGTCAGGAACTTGTCCAACCGCAGCGGGCTTTGCCCCCGGTCGGCCGTGATGCTGTAATGTTCGTACAGCTCGTCCTGCTCGCCGGCAGCGTCGTCCTCGAGTTCGTCCGGATCGGGTATGTATTGCGATTCGCTCATCGGACGTGTGCGTTATTGGAAAAATTCGTCTTCCGCTGTCTCTTCGTCCGGGAAAAGCCCGTCGTCGATGACCGGCTCCGCTTCGACGGGACGGTTGGCCAGACTGTCCAGACGAACACGGGCCAGCGAATCGGCCGTTTCAGCGTCGAGGCGGCGCAGCTCTTCGGCGGCTTTTATCATCTCCTTATCGGCCGCAGCGCTCTGGGCGGTGACTTTGGCAGCATCGAGGGTCAGCTTCAGATCGACCTTCGCACCCAGCCGGGCACGGCTGCCGGCCGAAGGCGTCTGCAGATAAACCCGGGCTTCCCGCTGGTTCAGCAGGTTGATTCCCTCGTCGAAGGAGATCTTGCCGATGTTGAGCCCCAGCTCCCACAAACGGCTTTTGGCCTGTTGGAGGTGAAGCCCCACGGTCTTCGGCACGAGTGTCGAAACGGAACCGCTCTCCCCGACGTAAAGGGTGACGCCGCTGCCTGCTTCGAGCTGTATGCGGCTTTTCTCCGAGATCCGCTTGCTGTCGGCGTACTCTTCGAGCACGTAATTGGTCGCCAGGTCGGGACGATAGACGATCTGTTCGATCCCCAGGCCGGCCACTTCGAGCATGTTCTTGGCCTGGCGCAACGAACGGCCGGCGACATAGGGCACCGTCACCATCTTCTGCCGGTAGGAGTTGATCGTGACATAGACCGTTCGTCCGGGTTTGACCCCGACGCCCTTTTCCGGGAGTTGGTCCAGTACTACACCCCCGTCGTAGGCAGGCACATACAGCGAGTCGTTGACGATGATTTCCAACCCCTGACGGCGGGCCTCCCCGAGAGCCTCCTCGAGCGGAATGCCTGTCAGGTCGGGGACCGTACGGTGCGCACTGTGGCGCGTGCCCAGCAACAGCAGCAGGTGAGTTGTGACGCCCAGCACGAGCAGCACGCAGACGATGATGAAAAGGTGTTTCAGGAAAGGATGCTCACCGACTTTCACCCAATATTTTTTCAGTTGTTCCAGCATGGTATTGTTCTGTCGTTTATGTTCAGGGATCGGCCCTGTCTAGCGGTACGGACCGATCCGTTTCGTCTGTTTCAGGGTATCTCGTTATCCGATTTCGCGGTAAAAGGTGTCGCGTTCGACGGGCCGGTAGCTGGCTGCCGCGACGATGCGGCGCATCTCCTCCGTGGTCATCGCCGGGCGCTGGTCGTCGGCTCCGGCCATCGAGTAGATTTTGGTCGTATCGTCGATCGTGCCGTCGATGTCGTCCGCACCGAAAGCCAGAGCCAGCTCCGTAGTCGCTTTGCCGTACATCACCCAGTAAGCCTTGATGTGGGGAATATTATCCAGGTAGATACGGCTCATGGCCAGCATCCGCAGGTCCTCGGTCACGGAAACCTCGCCGATTTCCGACATGCGGTTGCCGAAATTGCGGTATTTGAGCGGGATGAAGGCGTTGAAGCCGCCCGTCAGATCCTGCTGGCTGCGCAGCCGGTCGAGGTGGTCGATGCGGTGTTCGACGCACTCGATATGGCCGTAGAGGATCGTAGCGTTGGTCGGGATCCCCAGCCGGTGTGCGGCGGCATGCACCTCGAACCACTCCGCAGTCGAGCCCTTATCGGGACAGATGCGGGCACGCAGCTCCTCGTCGAAAATTTCGGCACCCCCGCCCGGTATCGCCTCCATCCCGGCGCTGCGGAGCAGACGCAACCCTTCGTCGATAGTCAGCCCCGCTTTGCGGATCATGTAGGAGAGCTCGATGGCAGTGAAGGCCTTGACGGTCGCTTCGGGCAGGATCGCCTTCACGCGGCGGATCATCTCGACGTAATAGTACAAATCGTGCTCGGGATGTACGCCTCCGACGATATGCACTTCGGTCAAGCCTTGTCCGGCATGGTCGCGGGCGATCCGCTCGACCTCTTCCAGGGAGTAGTCCCACGCCTCGGGACTTCCCTTCGGACGGCGGTAGGAACAAAAATTACAGTTGAACACGCACAGGTTCGTGGGTTCGATGTGGAAATTGCGGTTGAAATAGACCTTGTCGCCGCTCACGCGCTCCTTGCGCCGGGCGGCCAGCTCGCCCAACAGCCAAAGCGGAGCTTCGTGCCAGAGCACGAGGGCTTCGGCAGGGGCGATCCGCTCGTCGGAGCAGACCTTGCGGACGATATCTTCGAGTTGCGGGGACATCATTTCGGTGCTTTGCGGTAAAGGTAAACTGCGATGCAGAGGTAGAGGACGTTCGGTATCCAGACGGCGATCCAGGGCGGCAGCGTGCCGCTCTTGGCGAACTCCTCGAAAAAGCGGATGAAGAGGATGTACGAGAAACAGAGGGCGATCCCGATACCGATGTGGAGTCCCGTGCCGCCCCGCACTTTGCGCGAGGAGAGCGAAACACCGATGAGTGTCAGAATGAACGTACCGACAGGATAGGCGTAACGGGCGTGTTGTTCGACCTGAATGATGTTGATCGAGTCGGAACCCTTGCTTCGCTGCTGTTCGAGGAACTGGTTCAGTTCCACTATATTCATTGTTTTTATCAACTGGTCAGTGCGTCCCAATTCATTGACATCCAGATTAATGAGTGTGTCCAGATTGCGGTGTTGCGTGAAAGTTTCCACACCGAGCGAATCGAACGTGCGGGTGGTATATCGTCGGGCCGACCACCGCTTGGTTTCGGGATTGAACCTCACCTCTGCGGCTTCGAGCGATGCGGTCATCGCTCCCGATTCGTACTCTTCCAGGCTGAAGAACGAAGCCTGGTTCGATTCCTTGGAGTAGTTGCGGATATAGGCGAACGTACCGGGTTCGATCTGACGGTAGATATTTTTATCGTATTGGAAACGCGCCTTGCGCGGGATGTATTGGTTCTCGAAAGCCACGCAGCTGCGCTGCGACACCGGAATCAACCAGAGGTTCAACCCCAGAGAGAGCGAAGCGATGATGAGCGCCCCCAGGAAATAGGGCCACATCAGCCGCCGGAAACTCATGCCGCCCGAAAGCATAGCCACGATCTCGGTCTGATAGGCCATTTTCGAGGTGAAGAAAATGACGGCGATGAAGGTGAACAGTCCGCTGAACTGGTTGATGAAGAACGGGATGAAATTCAGGTAATAGTCGAAAATGATCGCCTTGAGCGGCGCTTTCGTTTCCGTAAAGTTGTCGATCTTCTCCACGTAGTCGAAGATCACCACGACCACGATGATCATCGCGATAGCGAAGAAGTAGGTGCTCAAGAACTTGCCGAGGATATACCGGTCGAGGATCTTGAATCCGGGGAAGCGGAAATGCGGGAGCTTTCGTTTCATCGTGGTTCGAGTGTTACAGCCTGCGGCCGAGTTTGGCGACCATCTGCTCCTTCCAGGGTGTGAAATCCCCGGCCCCGATGTGTCGGCGGGCCTCGGTGACCAGCCGCAGGTAGAATGCGATGTTGTGCAGCGAAGCGATCTGCGCACCGAGCATCTCCTGGCAGATCGTCAGATGATGCAGGTAGGCTTTCGTATAGACGTGATCGACGAAGGCGGTGCCTTCGGGATCGATCGGGGAGAAGTCGTCCTCCCATTTCTTGTTGCGGATATTGATCGTGCCTTCCGAAGTGAAAATCTGTCCGTTGCGTCCGTTGCGCGTGGGCATCACGCAGTCGAACATATCGACACCCCGGGCGATGCCTTCGAGGATGTTGATCGGCGTGCCGACCCCCATCAGGTAGCGGGGGCGGTCTTCGGGCAGGATGGCATTCACCACCTCGATCATCTCGTACATCACGTCGGTCGGCTCGCCTACGGCAAGACCGCCGATGGCATAGCCGTCCGCGTCGTACTGTTTGACATTTTCGGCCGCCCGCGCCCGCAAGTCGGGATAGGTACAGCCCTGTACGATGGGGAACAGCGCCTGGTAATGGCCGTATTTGGGCGAGGTCTGGCGGTAACGGTTGAAACAGCGGTCGAGCCAGCGCTCGGTCAGGGCGAGCGACTTGGCGGCATAATCACGCGGCGAGTCGCCCGGCGGACACTCGTCGAAGGCCATCATGATATCGGCGCCGATCGTACGCTCCGTGTCGATCACGCTTTCGGGCGTGAACAGATGGCGCGAACCGTCGATGTGGGACTGGAAATGGCATCCTTCCTCCTTGAGCTTGCGGCAGCCCGCCAGCGAGAAGACCTGAAAGCCGCCGCTGTCGGTGAGCATCGGGCCTTCCCAGGTCGAGAAGCGGTGCACGCCGCCGGCGCGTTCGAGGATCTCCGTGCCGGGACGCAGGTAGAGGTGATAGGTGTTTGCCAGGATGATCTGCGCGCGGGCTTCGTCGCGCACGTCGCGGTGGAAAATGCCCTTCACCGTCGCGGCCGTGCCCACGGGCATGAAGATCGGGGTGCGGATGACGCCGTGATCCGTATGCAGTTCGCCCGCGCGGGCGTGCGACGAAGGGTCTTTATGTTGCAGGATGAATTTCATACTCATATATTCGGCAAAAATACACAAAATATTTCTATCTTTGCGCATATTTCGTCAATATGCAACTCTTCGAACAAATTCTGTCATGCTACGGCTGGGAGGGTGCGGCCCTCGCGGGGGCGACGCTCCTGATGCTCGGCGTGCAGTTGTACTACTATATTTTCGTCTACGGCCGCATTCCCGGCTACAAGAACAACCGCCGTCCGCAGACGATGGACCGCGAGCCGCCCGTGTCGGTGGTGGTACCCCTCTTTTCGGAGGACTATTCGTTCGTCGAGGAGCGCCTGCCGCTGATCCTGGCCCAGAACTACCCCGATTTCGAGGTGGTGATCGTCTACGTGGGCCACGACTCCGATTTTTACGAGGACCTCGTGCGGCTGAAACAGTCGTTTCCGCAGATCACGACCACCAAGATCCACCTCGACCCCCGTTTCCCGATTTCGCGCAAGATGGCGCTCAACGTGGGCATCAAGTCGGCCCACTACGAGTGCATGGTCTTCACCTCGACCGATGCCGTGCCGCAGACCGACCGCTGGCTGTCGCTGATGGCCAAGGGGTTCATGCGCGGCGAAATCGTTGTGGGCTACTGCGGCGTGGAGCGCGGGAAGGGCTTTTCGAACTACATGATGCGCGCCTGGCGGATGATGCACTCGGCCGACTGGATCGCCCGGGCCGTGCGGCGCCGCGCCTACCGCGGGACGCTCCACAACTACGGCTTCACCAAGAGCCTCTATTTCGGGGCCAACGGCTTCAGCCACCTCAATATGAACATCGGCGAGGACGACCTGTTCATGCAGCGGGTCATGACGCGCGACAACGTGAGCGTGATCCTCTCGCCCCGCGCCTCGCTGCGCGAAAAAATGTGGGGCGGCATGGGCTGGTGGATGAGCCAGCTGCGTTATTTCGGCTCGGCCTTCCGCTTCTATCCCCGCGCGGTGAAGACCTTCGTCCGCTGGGAGATCGGTTCGCGCGTGCTCTTTTTCGCCACGGTGGTCTGCGCCCTTGCGGTCATGCCTCCCGAGTACAAGCTCGCCGCGCTGCTGCTCGCCGTCATCCGTTATGTCGTCGTGGCGTTCGA
>OMCG01001602.1_pt1 | contig 12945 bp, 10 predicted proteins | sample 1674071 | NCBI WGS metagenome assembly OMCG01 (sample SAMEA103958139, study PRJEB25191) | human gut metagenome | biome: human-associated habitat [ENVO:00009003]; feature: intestine environment [ENVO:2100002]; material: feces | place: Germany | collected 2013/2015 | reverse complement strand
CTCTACTACAACGTGACGGACAAGGATGTGGACGACGGGCTGGTTTTCGCCCAGGTGTCGGTCCCCATCTCCGACTGGTGGGGCGGGGCGCACGCCCTGAAGAAGGCCCGCATCCGGGAGCAGCAGGCCGAGAACGATCGGTTGCAGGCCCGCGAGATGCTGGCCGTGGAGATCGAGCGGACGTGGAGCGAGGTGCAGGAATCCTATGCGCAGATTCTGCTGACGCGGCGTTCCGTGACGTCGGCCGCCGAGAACCTGCGGCAGAACCGCAATTTCTACCAGGCCGGAACGGCTCCGCTCACCGACCTGCTGGACGCCGAGACGCTCTACACCCGGAGCCGCAACGACTTCACCTCGGCATGCGCCGCTTACCGGACTTCGTTGGCGCGTTACATGCGCGTGACGGGGCGATAGCGGCCGTCAGCCGCAAAAACGGGCGTCCGGAACCGACCGGGCGCCCGTTTTTTCACTCTTTCCGGGGCGGTTTCGGTTCGAACATGCTCAACAGCAGTCCGCCCATGACGGCGCCCCACAGCGTGCTGTTGAGCGGCGAGGAGGTGATCGGGCACGTGCCGTCGGCACACCCCACGAAATACCAGTAGAGATAGCCTCCCAAGGCTCCCAGCGCCGCTCCCAGCAGCGTCGGCCAATGTCGTTTCAGCAGTTTCATTGTATATTTCCTTTAATCATTATAAATTTGAGTAATTAAGACATCAGAGTATGGAATAAGTCCGACGTTTCATTGGTCTGCGAGACCGTATAAGATGTTCTGACCCCATGCTCTTTACATCAGAATCCGGATAGTTCGTAAGGTGTTTGAACCCGTATTTGCAATGAAGGACCAAGATGTAAGCGATGTCATTAAAACTAAAAACCGAACGGCCATGAGGTACATTGGAATCGACGTGAGCAAAGCTACATTCGTGGTAGCTTACTCCTCTGACAAAGGCGGGGGAATCCGCACTTTTAACAACACGACCGCTGGTATCAGGCAGTTTATCGGGACTCTCCCCAAAGATGGCAGTATCCACTGTGTTATGGAGGCGACAGGGAACTACAGCGCCTTGCTGCTGTATATGCTCAATGTCGCCGGAATTACTGTCAGCATGGAGAATCCGCTGAAGGTAAAGAACTTCGCCAAAGCCATGCTCTCTACGGTCAAGACCGATAAGAGCGATGCACGACTCATTACCTTGTACGGAGAGAAGATGAACCCGCGTCCTTTCAAGGTGCAGGGAGAGGCTATCCTGCGGCTCCGACAGAAAAGAACGGTCATACGTCAGCTCACCAAGCAAATTACGGCCATGTCGAATCTCCGAGGCTCCCTCGTATGCCTGCCTGTCCCGGACAAAGGAGCGACCCATACCGTAGACGAAACGATCAAGTTCCTTGAAAAGAGGCGTGACAGGCTGCAATCGGAACTCACGGAGCTTGTCGAAGTCGAGTTCAGCCGACAACTCGCGCTGCTGACAACTATCAAAGGTATAGGCATAACGCTCGCAACAGCACTTATCATCACTACCGGAGGCTTCACCTACTTCCAAAATGCCAAACAAGTGTCCCGGTATCTCGGTATCTGTCCTACTTACGAACAATCCGGAACTTCGGTAAACATCAGAGGGCACATCAACCGAAACGGAGACGCATACACCAGAGGACTTATCTATGTCGCCGCATGGAATGCCAGCCGGTTCAATGCCAAATGCGGGGAGACATATACTCGGCTTAGGCAAAACGGAAAACCCGGTAAACTCGCTATGATCGCTGTTGCAAACAAGCTCGTCAGGCAGGCTTTCGCTGTCGTTGCCCATGATAAAGAGTATGTCGACGGATTCGTCTCCAACAGACATTAGCAGGACCCATACTCCGATATGTTTACTCTTTTTTCGCATTTTTTATCATAGTTCGTCTTTTGATAGTGAAAGATTTTATTTGTGATGCATTCGGGTTTTATGTCCGCTCCAGTCCGTTCGGCGGTTTTTTTCGTGCCGGACGGTTGTAATATTACACCCCGGAACTGATCCGGCTATGGAAGCCGATTTATTGTAAAATGTATCTTCGCCGAGGAGTTCATCATCATCAGACGCGCCCCTTCGAAAGTGCAGTTCATCGCTTGACACAACGAGTTTTATTTTCAATTTCAGAAACTGGCCAATAACTATAACCAGATTGTAAAGGTCGTCAATGCGCACTTTTCCAACATTGCGATCCCGCATCAGATTGCCATGTTGGAACAACAGACACGCGAATTGAAAGTCCTAAGCATCGAAATTCTCAACCCCGCAAAACAGGCTAAGGAATGGTTGCGAATATAAGGTCGGGCCCCTCGCCTAGTGGAGCGTTGTATTATAACAAGGAGAAAGTGGATAAGGATAAAGCGGAAGTACTCTTTGGGCAGAAGATGTTAGAGCTGTTCGACAAATATGGACAGTGGATGTTGTACCTCGATTAACAAACAGAAATGATTGCGTCAGTGTACCATAAAATACGTGTAAATTTGCTTTTAATTCAAACAACGCATCTATTTAATATGTTGGTAAAAATGGTGCAAAGCAGATAATATTTTATAATAAGACAGAAAATGTTATCTTTGTTTTATAAAGTTTGGGCGTGAATCTGAGTAAATAGGGTAACATATGATGCGAAAAGCTGATGTTTCCTTCGAGGAACTTTATAATTGCTATAAAGTTCGTTTCGAAAGGTTTGCCATAAGTTATATACAAGATCGCAGTGTAGCGGAAGATATTGTAACCGATTCATTCGTCTATTGGTGGGAACACAGAGATCGAGTTGGATCGAAAGACGAAAATCCTGCGGCTTATATTCTTGCGACTATTCGACATAAATGTCTCAATCATCTGCGTGCGTTACAAGTTCGATTGCGGAGTCATAACGAGATCAGAGAATCTCAAAGTCGTATTGTGCAGGAGAATATCCGGTCGTTGGAGCTTTGTGATCCCGTCCATCTTTTTGCTGGAGAGGTTGAGGCTCTCGTTCGGCAAAGTTTGGAAGAACTACCGGAATTGACCCGTTATATTTTTATAGATCAACGCCTTAAGGGTAAGTCTTATCGGGATATTGCTGTCGAGTATGCCATTTCTGAACGACGAGTTGAAACTGAACTTGCCCGTGCATTGGATAAATTGCGTAGAAGATTGAAGGATTATCTGCCTGTGATACTTGTATCCTTGGTTCTAAGTCGTTTCATTCGTTGATTTTTCGTTTTTTACAAAAAAAAATTATATTTTTTGCGGGAAACAGTCTCGCAGAAGTGTTTTATTTATGTAAGCGCCTGAAAAGGCTGCATGTAAGATGGAAAAAGAAACCTTATATCGTTTTTTTCGAGGAGAAACTACTCCTGATGAGCAGCAATGCTTGATGGATTGGCTTGATGCCGACGAAGAACACCGCCGAACATTTGATCGAGAACGACAAATGTATAATGCCTTGTTGTTGTTTGCTCCGCAGAAACAGGTTGCTTTCCGTCAGTCGATTGGCTTGCGGCGAATAATCGGATATGCAGCTCAAATTGCCGCAATGCTTGCTTTGGCAGTGGGGATCGGTTGGGGATATGTTTCCTATCACGAGCATTCCTGGGAAGCGCTTACAACTCGTATCTCTGCCCCTGAAGGGCAACGTGTCAATCTGAAATTGCAGGATGGCACTGAAGTGTGGCTCAATTCGGGTGCAGAACTTGAATATCCGTCTCTTTTTGCCGGGGATACTCGCCGGGTTCGGTTGGCCGGTGAAGCATTTTTCGATGTCAGCCACGATGCCAGCAAGCCGTTTGTCGTAGAAACTTTTGCGTGCCGGGTTGAAGTGCTCGGAACTCGCTTCAACGTGAATGCCGATGTGCAGCACTCTGGTTTTTCGACCACTTTGCTGCGTGGCAGTGTTCGCCTAACATCATTGGAGGATTCTCGACAGCAAGTTGTGCTCAAACCTGATGAAAAGGCCGTATTCGAAAATGGAAAATTGACCCTTCATAGAGCAGATGACCCTAACGAATATCTATGGGTCAAAGGGCTGATCTCTATCAGTGGGCTTGATTTCAAAGAGGTGATACATCGTATGGAGCATTGTTACGGCGTGCGTATCAACCTCAATGTTGCTCCAATACCAACATTGGAGGCAATGGGTAAACTTCGCATTTCCGACGGTATCGAGCATGCTCTCGGCATATTGCAGCGCAATTGCAAATTCAATTACATGTACAACCACGAAACCAACGAAATAACCATTTATTAGCTAACCTTTTATGAACCTTAAACCCACCTGCCTATGATGTAATTCCGCATCCTATTTTGCGCGTTATCTTTTTATAAAAAGATGCCCGAACTGCTGTCACAGTTTCGGGCACTGGAGGGTAACGTCGTTATTTGAATTAATTCCGGATATTTCCGGCTCATTATCCCTCTTTAATTTACAAAGATATGAAGAAAAAAACTATCAGGCAATCAAAACGTCTGATAATCTCGCTGTTCGTAACTTTCTTTTGTCTTACGGCCTCGGCTGCTCAGGCACAGACAGCGCTCGTAACCATTGATTTGCAACAGGTGAAGATGGTGCAGGTAATGGACGAAATCGAAAATCAGACCAAGTATTTGTTTATTTATGATAAAAATATGGACACGGGGCGTTTGGTCAATGTGCATGTTAATAAGCGTCCTGTTGCTGAGGCTCTTGATCAGATGGTGAAGGGAACAGATGTGGTTTATGAAATTCAAGGTTCCAATATTATTCTTACTGTCAGGAGCCAACAAACGGATGGTCCGAAAGTCGTGTCGGGAAAAGTAACGGACAATAAAGGTGATGCTGTGATAGGTGCGGCAATACTTGTCAAAGGAACGACTGTTGGCACGAGTTCAGGTGTCGACGGAGTTTATACGTTGCGTATTCCAGAAGTGAATGCAAATACTATGATAACGGTTAATTATCTGGGATATGAGCCGATTGAACTGCTTGTCGGCACCCGGGAGCGAATTGATATCGTTTTGCAGGAACAGTCGCTTGGTGTAGATGCTGTCGTGGTGACGGCGCTCGGTATCAAGAAACAGGAAAAAGCATTGACCTATAATGTTCAGGAGGTTTCTGGCTCTATTGTCAATACGGTTAAGGATGCCAATTTCGTCAATTCGCTTTCCGGAAAGATCGCAGGCTTGCAGATCAATGCCAGCGCTTCGGGAGCCGGAGGTTCGACGCGTGTGGTTATGCGTGGCGTGAAGTCGATCAACGGGGATAACAATGCACTTTATGTAGTTGACGGCATTCCGCTTCCGAGCCTGCGTTCTAAACAGACGGAAGGCATTTATGAAACGCCCGATGGTGGCGATTACGAAGGTATCGCCAACATCAACCCAGAGGACATCGAGTCGATGTCTGTATTGACGGGAGCTACGGCAGCCGCTCTCTATGGTTCACAGGGAGCCAACGGTGTGATCCTTATTACTACTAAAAAGGGACAAGAAGGACGTGTGCGTGTTAACTATGCCAACAATACAACCTTTTCATCGCCTCTCGTAATGCCTGAGTTTCAGAATACCTATGGTACGAGTTCAGACGCACCTTCAATGAGTTGGGGTGAGAAGTTGGTTTCCCCCCCCCCATCGTTATGACCCCGAAGATTTTTTCCAGACCGGGTTTGATGAAACGAACTCGATTGGCATCACCGCTGGTACCGAGCGTAATCAGACTTATTTTTCGGCCGCTTCTGTAAACACGCGGGGCATTATTCCCAACAATGTCTACAACCGTTATAATTTTTCCTTGCGGAATTCCGCCGTGCTTCTGCCTGAAAAGCTGACGCTCGATTTGGGTGCTACTTATATGAAGCAGTATTCGCGGAATGCATTGGTGCAGGGTATCTATCACAATCCGCTGATCGGCGTCTATCTGTTTCCGCGAGGAGATGATATCCGTAAGTATCAACTTTACGAGCGTTATAATGCTGGTTTGGGTTACAGCGAACAATTTTGGGGTTTGGAATTCATTAATGGCGTGGAAAATCCTTATTGGGTTACCAATCGAGAGCTGTTCGAGAATAATATGCAGCGTTATACATTCAATGCTACGCTCAAATGGAATGTTACCGATTGGTTGACTCTGTCCGGTCGGGTGCGTACGGACAACACGCGGATGAATTATACGCGTAAAATCTATGCCTCTTCGAATACTCTTTTTGCATCGGAATATGGTAACTACTTGAACCATACAATGAGTCATAATAACCTCTATGCTGATGCCCTTTTGTCCATCGACAAGAGTTTTTTCGACAGAGCGCTTTCCCTGCAATTTAACTTGGGAGCCAGTCTTACGGATGACAAACATTCACTGGTCGGTTATGAGGGACATTTGGCCGGTATTCCGAATAAATTCACTTATAACAATATCGTATCGAGCGACCTGAACACACTACCCGGTCAAGAGAATTACCATGATCAGAATCAGGCCGTTTATGCCACGTTACAACTGGGTTGGAAAGGGATGCTTTATCTGGATGTGACGGCTCGTAACGAATGGGCTTCGCAGTTGGCTTTTACGGATGAATTGAATATCTTTTATCCTTCAGTAGGCCTTTCTGCCGTGATCTCGTCGATGGCAGATCTTTCGAAAACAGGCATTTCGTTCCTTAAAATTCGGACCTCGTACGCCGAGGTCGGCAACCCGCCGCAGCGTTACATTACGGGACGGAATTATTCGATCAAGGGAGGCGTTGTGACAACCGAAACGATCGCTCCTGCTACGCATTTGCGTCCGGAGCGTACCAAATCTTTCGAAGTAGGTATGAATGCAAAGTTTCTCGACAACAAGATCTGGGCTGATTTTACTTACTATAATACGGCGACTTATAACCAGTTGTTCTGCTATGACGCCCCTCCCTCGACCGGTTACAAGAAGGCCTATTTGAATGCCGGTAAAGTCAATAACTGGGGTATTGAGGCTGTTGCCGGCTATAAGAACACGTGGAAGAATTTCTCATGGTCGACGAGTTTCACTTTTTCGATGAACCGCAATACGATTCGCGAACTGGTTCCCGAAGGAACGATTGATCCCGTAACGGGAGCTGAAGTGAATCTTCCGGAAGTGAATATGGATTTCGGAGGTTATCGGGTTAAGTTGAAAAAGGGCGGCTCTATCGGAGATTTCTATGTGACAGGTCTTAAAACCGATGACAAAGGCAACATTTATGTCGATCCGAACTCGAATACGGTGACGACCGATCCCGACACCTGGATTTATGCAGGAAATACGGATGCGCGTGCCCGTTTGGGATGGAATAACCAGTTCTCCTGGAAAGGTATTTCACTCGGTGCATTGTTCGATGCGCGCATCGGCGGTCGCGGTGTGTCGGTGACACAAGCTTTGATGGACCGCTTCGGGGTTTCGGAAGCTTCGGTTGATGCTCGTGAAAACGGGATTCAGCTTTCGGAACATCAGATGCTTCCTGGTTCCGGAGCTCAGGAGTTCTTTAATAATACAGGCGACGGTATGGGCATGCTGGCTCGCTATGTCTACGATATGGATAATGTGCGTCTGCGGGAGCTTTCATTGGGTTATGACCTGCCCTCGAAATGGTTCCGTAACAAGATGCAGGCGACGGTGTCGCTTGTGGGCCGCAACCTTTGGATGCTTTATAACAAAGCTCCGTTCGATCCCGAACAGACCGCTTCGACAAGCACTTATTATCAGGGAATCGACTTTTTCATGCAGCCAAGTGTCCGTACAATCGGTTTCAGCGTGAGACTTCAATTCTAAAACGATAGAATCATCATGAAAAATACTTTATATAGAACCAAAATTGGTTTGGCTTTCGTTACGGCTTCGCTGTTGACAATGGTATCTTGTACGGGCGATTTCGAGCATTTCAATACCGACCCGAATTCCGCACAGCAAATCGACCCGACTACATTGATCACCTCCATGGAGCTGGATGCAATGTATCCCACTACGGGTGAAACGACGGTTCCTGTGAATAATTATCAGACAGGTTGGAACTTGTTGGCAGACCATTATGCCGGTTACATGGCATGTGCCAATCATTGGGAGGGTGGTATCAATCCACTCGTTTATAATTTGACGAATAATTGGCGCAGTACTGTCTTTTCGGTTGCATTTACGCAAGTGATGCCTGCATGGCTTCAACTCAAAGCGGCCTACGATCAGGGATTGGTTGCCGGCGAGGTGATGGCTGTCGGAGATATTCTGAAGGTTGTGACTCTTCACCGGGCCAGCGATATGTATGGTCCCCTGCCTGTACTCCATTTCGGGGAGGCTCGCTCGCCTTATGATGCTCAAGATGTACTTTACGACCATTTTTTCCAGACGCTCAATAATTCGATTTCCGTTTTGGAAGATTTTCTTGCTACAACGCCCGACAGCAAAGCGTTGGTGAAGGTTGATGCCGTTTATGGCGGGGATTTTGCCAAATGGCTGAAATTTGCCCGTTCGCTCAAACTGCGTCTGGCGATGCGTATCCGCTATGTCGAGCCGGACCTGGCCCTTCAATATGCGCAGGAAGCCATTGAGGGCGGGGTCATCACCTCGACGGATGAGAATGCCTTGTTGCAGACTTATCGCCAGATTACGGTCACCAATCCGTTGGAAATGATTTGGAACTCCTACAACGATGCCCGTATGGGAGCTTCGATGGATTCGTATCTGAATGGTTATGAAGATCCGCGCCGCGAGAAGATGTTCCAACCTGCGACCATTACCGGAGGAGGTTTTCATGGTGTGGTTAACGGTTTGGGGTCGACCGAACAGAAATTTTATACCAAGATGTCCGCTCCAAACATTTTCGGTGAGACTCCGATGCGTTGGCTGCTTGCTTCGGAGGTGGCTTTCCTGAAAGCGGAATTCAAACTGCTGAAAGGCGATAAGAGCGGGGCCAAATCCGATTATGAAGAGGGCATTCGTCTGTCGTTTCTCGAGAACGGATTGTCCGCATCTGATGCTGCCGATTATGCGCAGAGTATGAAGACCCCTGCCCGATTCATAGATATGTCGGAAAATCCGACCAAGTATTCAAAGAATGCATTAGGAACCGTTTCTGTGAAGTGGGCCGAAGATGGAAATGAGTTGGAGCGAATCATTACTCAAAAGTGGATCGCCCTCTACCCTAATGGGATGGAGGCATGGGCCGAGTTCCGTCGCACGGGTTTCCCGAAACTTTTCCCGATTAACGAAAATAGCAACGATCCGTCGATTGACAAAAATAAGCAGATTCGACGGGTGATTTTCCCCAAGAGCGAGTATGCGAACAACGCCGGAGCCGTGAATGCTGCGACGCGCTTGTTGGGAGGACCCGACAGTGGAGGTACCCGACTTTGGTGGGATGCCCGATAAAAGTCGAATAGAAATCACAAATGAATTTCATTATGAAAAATAGTATAAAACATTTTCTGTTGCCGCTCGTTTGTGGAATTGCGTTCATTTCCTGTGAGAAGCAGACCACTCCTGAGCCGGTTCAAATCCAACGTCCGGAATTACAGTCGCCCATCGTACGTGACGATGTTTATTATGCCCGTTTGCGTGCTTACAAGAAAACGGATCACAAACTCGCTTTCGGCTGGTTTGGTTCTTGGACAGCTATTGGCGCTTCAGAACAGAGCCGTTTGCGCAGTGCACCCGACTCGATGGATATTATCTCCATGTGGAGTCAGTGGCACAGTTTGAGCCGGGAGCAGATCGAAGACAAAGCTTTCGTGCAGCAGGTATTGGGGACGAAGGTTGTTTTCTGCATTTCAGCAAAAGATGTTCCCGAAGAGTTCAAGGTTGACGGTCAGATCACCGATGAGTCCCTTAAAGACTATGCCAGGGCATGGGGCAAGGATTCAATTGATAAATATCAATATGACGGTATTGATATTGACTTCGAAACCGCTGCAGACCATTTGGGACCGCTGAATACCACGCCCGGACTGTTTAAGAAGTTCTGCGAAGAGTTGAGCCAATATATCGGTCCTAAATCGGGGACAGGACGTCTGTTCCTGATCGACGGTAACATTGATGCTCTTGATCAGGGTATTGCCGAACTTTGTAATTATGGCGTTTCGCAGGCTTATGGATGCTCGTCTGCGACCATGGGCTATACATCATTGACAAGCCGTACGGCAAGTGCAGAACGGGTGGGCTGGAAAGCCGATCAGCTTATTTTTACTGAAAATTTCGAGTCTTATTGGAAAAGTGGCGGTAGACCTCATACGACCTTATCTGGTGAACAGATGATGTCGTTGCAGGGTATGGCCGATTTTGCGGTAAATGGCACTTCGTGCGGCTTTGGCGCTTATCACATGGAGTATGAATATGGCCATTCGGATATGCCTTATAAATATATGCGTCAGGCGATTCAGTATGCAAATCCGGCCCCGCATGGGGACTATTCGAAAAATTTGGTTACGTTGAACGAGGCAGGCGAGTACGCTTTCGAGATTCCGGTCTTTCCTTCGGGCATGAGTGACGGCATCCGGTTCTCGTTGACGGGCTCGTTGACGGGTGTCCCGACAGCCGATGCCGAGATTCCGCTGGTTGTGGACAACAGTCTGGTGACGGCTTATAACAATTATTATTATACGGAATATAAAACGCTGGATCCCGCACTTATCTCTTTTTCCGGACCGCTTCATTTCGTGGCCGGGTCACAGGATTCGGAAACTCCGGTTATCGTCGGCATTACAGATGTTACGACATTGGGTGATGAGGAATATTTGGTTCCAGTGCGTGTTGATTTCTCAAAGCATTCAGGTTTTTCTGCCAATACCGACAAAGAGGTTTGTTACCTTAAGTTGAAGACGAAGCAGCAGGTTTGTGTTCTGTCGCTTCCTGGAATGGAGCAGGTGACTGAAATCTCTGTGATGCAAGGAGAAGACGGTATGGTCATTGAGAAGAAAGGTTATACGTTGCAATTGCAGGCCTCCATCGGAGTGCCTGTCGATAGCAAATTTTCCATTGTGGCTGATCCTGCCTTGGTTGATAGTTATAACAAACAGCACGGCACGAAATACACCCCGATGTCTGCGAATGATGTAACGCTTCCAGACGAGTTGTTGCTTCCGAAAAATAGTCAGGCGACCACCCCTGTTGAGATTAAGGCTGTTGATTATGAAAAACTGACGTCGGACGGATCGATGGTGGTTTTGAAAGTCGATCTTGGCGGGAATGCGGATTTCAATACCATTGGAGATAAGGATATTGTTAAATTCGTGGTATTCAAAAAGATGGAAGGGAATATTGAGGAAAATGCTACGCGGGTTCCCGGTACGGTGATTGCGGATATGAGCGGATGGACTTATGATGCTCCGGGTGCAGAAGGGCTCGTCTCTTCGCAAATGTTCGACGGAGCAATAGCGATGAATCAATCAGGCTGGTATATTACAAACGGCTCCGTGACGGCGACTGTCGATATGGTGAATGTTCATACGCTTGCAGGTTTCCGCATCCGTCCCATGTATGGTTTAGGCTATTATAAGGTATTACGGCTTTATGACGTGAAGACGAGCGAAGACGGTCAGCATTGGGTTTCGCAATCGGGGGATTCTTTCGTCTCTTTGGCTTTGAGCGGTGATGATTGGCAGTATGTGAAATTCTATAAGCCTGTTTCTTGCCGTTTTGTCCGAATGACCTATCGTTGCGATAAAGAGAGTGCGCTCAATGGTTATGTAGGATGCAATGAATTCAATGCCATTGCTTCGAATTAATTGTTAAATACGGAAAAACTATGAACCTGAAATATTTTATTGTTTTTGTCGCAGGTATGGCTGCTCTTGCAGGGTGTCAGGAGGCTTCCGAATACATACCGTCGATTTATATCACCGAGGCACAGCGGCAAGAGGTTAAAACCATTACGATCTCCCAAGCTGGAGAAAAAGCCGAATTTACAGTTTCGGCGGCACAGATTGTCGACCGTGATACGCATGTGTCGTTTGAAGCATGTCCGGAACTGGTTGCGGATTATAATGACAGATACGGACGGACTGCCGTTGCACTCGAAGACTTTACGTTTGCGAAAAAAGAAGTGGTGATTGCTGCCGGTAAAAATGTTTCGGAAAGTGTCGAAGTTGTCGTGAACGAGGAACTGAAACCGGGAACATTCTATTGTCTGCCGGTCAAGATCGCCTCTACGGACGGAGGCATGTCGATCTTGGAATCGTCGAGTAAGCTTTTTCTTGTATTCCGGGACCGGTTAGGAGTAAAGCGGTCTATATTGGGTCAGGCAACAAGTGCTTTGTTCCGACTTTCCCCGAGCATCCCTCATTTGAAGGATTGAATCTCGAAACGATGCAGGAGGTGACGCTTGAATGCCGTGTTATGGTTAATGCATTTAAGGAGAGCGATCCTTACATATCGTCGATTATGGGCTTTGAGGGTGAAGTTTGTATGCGTTTCGGCGATGTGAAGATCGGCTATGACGTGCTCCAGGTCTGCAAAGGCGATTATCAGCCGGCAGCTATCAGTTCGCCTTGTGCTTTGAACCAATGGTACCATGTGGCTGCCGTATGGTCGCGCTCTGTGTTGCGTGTTTACATCGACGGAAAACTTGTTGCCGAGCAAAAGCACCAGGGAGAGACGGTTGATATTGCAGGTTATCATAAGTTGGATGGCGGCAGCCATATCGGATTTGGTTTGGGTGCAGCTTCGGTTTATCAGGGTAACCGTCCGCTTAACGGTTATTTGGCCGAGGCACGTGTCTGGTCGCGGGCGCTCTCGTCGAATGAAATCGCCAACAACAAGGATTTGGTGGTTGTCGATCCGCAGTCGCCCGGCTTGCTGGCCTATTGGAAGATGAACGAATGCGAAGTGCTTGAAGAGCCTCGTAGAGACCCGATTCTTAATCGCATTTTCTATAATCGGATTGTCGATCAGACGGGCCACGGATATGATGCCTACGGGGAAGGAAGAAATCCGGATTTTATTGACACCAATTGGTAAGCGACATACATTTTTTCG
>OMCG01001596.1_pt1 | contig 12980 bp, 11 predicted proteins | sample 1674071 | NCBI WGS metagenome assembly OMCG01 (sample SAMEA103958139, study PRJEB25191) | human gut metagenome | biome: human-associated habitat [ENVO:00009003]; feature: intestine environment [ENVO:2100002]; material: feces | place: Germany | collected 2013/2015 | reverse complement strand
CAATACCAAGGCAATCGCCGCGCATCTGGTCTGCCATAAGCAGGATAATATTAGGATGTTTATCCATAACAAACCTCATATCAATGTTTTTGCAGTCAAAGGCGTGCCGCACAGTACGGCACGCCTTTTTCCTGCTTTACAGATTATACCATTTGATCTCGTTTGCGTCCATGTGCAGGGTAAAGCTGCTTCCATCGCCGGTGTAGACGGTGGTGTCCTGCGGCTCATAGGTGTTGTTTACCACACAATATTTGCCGTTCTTAACGTAGGCGTGCACCTCGACATTGTAGTTCGTGCTGAACCATTTGTGCAGGTCGGCTTCATCGTGGGCAGCCCACAGGATGGCGCGGTACAGCACGCGGTTGTTCACAAAGCTGTACGGCAGACCGCTGATATACACACCGCGCCCCTTGCCGTACTCATGCGCAGCCATCTGGACTTCCTTGTCACGCTGAATGAGAATTTCTGTGCCTTCCCATGCAAAGATGTTCTTCTTGCCCTCGCCAAAGTCCACATCATGGTCGGGGCAGTCGGCCAGAATAAAGTGGTCGCGGTGCTCGTCCCAGTTGTACTTGTCGTAGTTTAGGGTGAAGCCCGTTTCCTTCTCCACGCCAAGCGGCGCGGACAGTTGCAAATAGCGCCCCTGATACTGGTGGCCGCCAGGTTCGCCGACGCCGATCAAGCCGCCGCCACGATGGACAAAGCCCTTGACAGCAGAGGAAATTTCCGGGTCCTCCCAGACCTTGCCGCCGGTGTGGGCAGTGTCGCCGTCGCCGACGTTGATAAGGACGTCAATGCCGTCCAGCACCTTCGGGTCGGCCTTGATGTCGTCAAAACTGATAAACTTCACATCGAACGGTGCGCCGGACAACGCTTCGATCACGCCCGCATAGCTGTAATTCTGCTTCTGGTACAGCGCATGGTGGACCATGTGGCAGCCCCACGCGCGCTGCTGCCCCCAGCTGTTCAGCACAGCCACGGTCTTGACGCAGTAGGGCGTCGTGCCCTTGATGTTCTCATACAACTCACGGAACTCGTCGCAGACGCTCTCGACATAGTCGAGGAACTCCGGGAACTCGCAGGCCAGCTTCAGGTAGCCGCCGTAGCCGATGCGGTCAATGGGCTTGCGCAGGATGGCGCGGCGGGCGGTGACCCAGTTCTCCTTGGCCTCGCGCACAGGGTTGCCGCCCTCGTGGAAGGTATCGGGGAAGAAGTAGGGCAGGAAGCGTCCCTCGGTGTACTTGACGCCGGGGATGTCGGAAATCAGGCGCAGGGTGCTGCCGTTGCCGACGCTGCCGACGATGGCATCGACGCCGGATTTCTGAAATTCCGGCATGAACGGCTCACAGCCGATCCAATGGTCGCCCAAGAACATCATGGCTTCCTTGCCGTATTCGTGGACGATGTCGGTCATTTCTTTCATCAGACCGGCCACCTCACGGCGCTGGAACGCCTGAAAGTCCTTGTATTCCTTGCTGGGTACGCGGTACTGGTTGTTGTAGTAGCCTTGGTCGATGATGAACTCCGGGCGGAACTTGTAGCCGACTTCTTTCTCGAACTGCTCCAAAATGTAGGGGCAGACGGAAGCAGAGTAGCCGTACCAGTCAACATACTTCTCGCGGCGCAGCTCGTCAAACACCAGCGTGAACAGGTGGAAGAAGGTCGTAAAGCGCACAACGTTGACATAGGGGTGGCTTTCCAGATACTCGCGCAGACGGCGCAGGGTGTAGGCGTGGGTCTTGGGCTGGCGCACATCGAACGGGATCTGGTGTTCGACATCCTTCCAGTCATTGATGACCGAGTTGTACATGTGGACGGGGTCCCAGATCAGGTACGCCAAAAAGCTGACCGTGTACTCGTGGTAGGCGGCGGGGGTGTCGATGACAACGCTTTCGCTGGCGGCATCATAGTGCCAGTCGGCGGTGGGGACAGGCTCGCCCGTCGTGCGGTCCATGACCTCCCACCAGCGGGCAATATCGTCATGGTCGTTGACCTTCATCAGCTCGCGGCTGATGCCCGTCATCAGGGGGATGGTCAGCGCACCGCCTTCAGCGGTGTAGAACGGCGTCATAATGTAGCACTGCTGGGTTTCGTCGGGGTTGGCCTTTGCCCATGCGTTGTCCTTACGGGTAGTGTAATAGGTGGCGTAAATCTTTGCGCCGGTGTCCTTCAGCTCCTGCGGAAACTCGGTGCCGTCGCAGTCGCGGATGGCATCCGCGCCCCAGCGCTTCAACAGGTCGAGGGTTTCAGACACTGCGTCCGTATCAGTGGGAATCGTCACGCGGCCCATTTTTCTTACATCATTCATATAAGGATTCTCCTTGAAACGTAGTATTTTGAATGGAGGAAAGTCAAATCAGCCCTTAACGCCGCCACTGGTAGCACCGACAATAATCTTTTCAGACAGGAAAAGATACAGCAGGAAAGTAGGCAGGAACACAATGATGACTGCGGCAAACATAGCACCGTACTGGCCGGAATATTTCATTGCGTTGACAATCTGCAACAAACCGACACCAACAGGGGTCATAGAATCGCTGGTAGTGAAAATCAACGCCATGAAGAACTCGTTCCACACAGACATAAAGTTGAAAATCGTAACCGTAATAATGGCGGGCTGAACCAGCGGCAGCATAATCTGCCAGAACGTCCGAGAATGACTGCATCCGTCAATGTAGGCCGCCTCCTCATAAGACCGGGACAGTGAGGAGAAGAAATCCAGTAGGTAAATCGCGGTATACGGTACGCGCAGCATAATGTACAGCACAACCAACAGCACGCGACCCTTGATGCCCCACTGCACAGCCAAAGAGTAGAGCGGCATGATGATCATAATGGTGGGAACACTCATGGCAATGACCAAGCCGATACGGATGGCCTTACCGCCGACAAACTTCCAGCGAGAAAGCACATAAGCACCGGGCGCGGAAATAAGCAATACGCCCACACAGGAAACAATGGCATAAACCAAGCTGTTGAAGAAATACAGTGATACATTTTGGGTGTTCCAAGCTGTGACGTAGTTATCCCACTTCAGGCCATTGGAAAAGTCCACAACACGGCCCGTCAGAATTTCCTTTGTTGAGGAAAGGCTGGCGCAGACGATCCAGAACAGGATGGCAGCCGTAAGCGCGACCCACGCGCAAACAATGATATAACCGGGCAGAAGCCGAAGTTCTTTCTTCCAGTTGATTCTATCGTGATATTTTCCCATAACTGCTCTCCTACCTTAATACTCCAGATCCGAGTCTTTCAAGATCAGGTTGGTGATAACGTACACAGCAATGATAATCAAAGTCAGCACAACGCCAACCGCTGCGCCTGCACCAGCATCGCGCTCTACAACGCCCTTGCCGCCAAACACCGTATCGTACAGGTACACAACGGGCACAATGGTGGCCGTTTCCGTGTTGATGGGGGAGAACATCTTCGTCCACAGGAAGAATGTGGTAGCATTGATGCTCCAGAAAGTAACACAGGTGCGGATGACGCCTTTCAGCAGGGGCAGCGTAATCTGGAAGAAGCGGTCAAGGATATTCGCGCCGTCGATGGTGGCAGCTTCGTACAAATCCTGCGGGATACCTTCGATGCCGCTGATAAAAATCAGCATATAGTAACCAACACTGCCAAAGATGAAAGCAATCATCATAGCCCAGAAAATCAAGTCTGTACCCAGCCAGCGGACATTCTCGCCGCCGAATGCTTTGACAATCTGGTTCAGCAGACCATAATCATAGTTGAACACATACTGAATCCACATGGTAGCCAGTGCCACGGCGCTGATGATATTGGGCATATATATGGCGGCCTTGAAGAATTTTGCGCCGCGGATGCCACTGGTCAAAATCACGGCCATCAACATGGACAGGCACATGGTAATGATGCCGCCTACCAGCCAAATCATCACCATGTTTTTCATGGAACTGATAAAACCGGCATTTCGCAGGATTTTGAAATAGTTTTGCAGCCCATAGAAGCTCCATGTGCTTGTAGATGCCGTAAGGCTCTCTACCTTAAAGAAACTCATGATAACTGTCCGAACAATCGGATAGACATACATGAACAACAGGCAAAGAACGGTGGGCAGAATGAATAGGAAAATCATTGTCTTGTTCTTTTTCATACTGGTAATACCTCAAAAATGAAATGTCATAAGCAAAGGCGGCACCCATTCAGGTGCCGCCTCCGTTCAGATTGAGGGAATCCTGAATAAATCCATTACAGCCGCACCGCTTGACGGCGTACCGTGATTTATTATAGGATTAGCCGCACAGGGTATCCAAGTAAGCGCAGTAGTCGGCGCCGGTTGCGTACTTGCCTTCGAACAGCTCGATCATGGAGCTCTTGATGGAGGACCAGCCGTCCAGCGTGTTCAGAGAACCGCACCAGCTCATCGGGGTGGTGGTGTTCTTCAGCGTCTCAACAGAGCCGGCCAGGACAGACTCTTTCAGGCGGGTGTCAGCAGGGATCTGACCGCCCTTGTCAACCAGCTCCTGCCCGCAGGTGCCGGTAACGATGGTCATAATGAAGTCAAATGCAGCCTGCGGGTTCTCGCAGGAAGAGGAGATGGCCAGAGAGTTTGCACCGGCGTAAGCAGAAGCATCAACATTGCCCTCGACTTCGGGATAGTTGAAGAAGCCCCAGTTTACAGGCTCACCAACAGCAGCATCAACCTCGGAAGTGACATAGTTTGCGCAAGCAACCATAGCCGCCGTGCCAAGGCCAACCTTGGTCTGGCTGGCAGGATAAGCATCGGGTGCGCCCTCGGCCAGATAACCAGCGTTCACGAAATCAATGATTTCCTGCGCAGCCGTAACAGCAGCTTCATTGTCAGCCCAGCCACCGTTCTTGCCCAGCTCGGCAATGGTGTCCTCGCCCAGATGGCGGACCAGATGGTTGTAGAAGTTGAAGTTTGCGTAAGCACCGTCCAGCGCCAGCGGCTCATAGCCGTTGTCTTTCAGGGTCTGGCAGACAGTCAGGAACTCATCCCAAGTCTTGGGGGCGTCGGTAATGCCACAGGCATCGAAAACGTCCTTGTTGTAGAAGATACCGCCAATCTGGGGCTGCTCTACGATGGAGTTCAGGTAGCCAGCCCATTCTTTGGACTGATCATTGAAGCAAGCATAGCTGAAGTCATCATAACCGACAGCGTCTGCCATCTCGGTCAGGTCGTAGGTGTAGGGAGCGTAAGCGTGGCCGATACGGTTGTAATCATCCTCGAAGATGTCCAGTTTTTCGCCAGATTCCAGCGCGGCAGAAATCAGGGTGTTGACATCGCGGCCTTTCCACTCGATGTTGACGTGTGCGCCAGTTTCAGCCTCGAAAGCGTCAGCGGCGGCCTGAATTGCATTTGCCTGAACCTCACCGGCAGACCACATGGACCACATGGTCAACTCAACGCCCTCATACTTCTTGCCATCAGTAGCCGTAGACTCGGCAGCCGTGGATTCAGCAGGAGCAGTAGAGGTAGCTTCCGAACTTTGAGCGCTGCCACCACAAGCAGCCAGAGATGCTGCCATAGCAGAAGCCATCAAAAGTGCAACGATCTTCTTCATTTGTGTTTTCCTCCTAAGTGTAAATTCTGTGTCGGGATTACTTCCCTTTCGCGGTGACTTAAGTTTAGTGCTTTTCCAGTTTTTTAGCAATTATTATCTTGCCCACCTATTTTACAATCTTGCTGTTTCGCTGCTTTTCGGCATATCGCTGGTTTTTTGTAGGTAATCGTTGTGCATTTTTACCATTTGCTTTTTTCATCAAATGTTAGTTGTTGACAAAAACGCCGAATACCGTCTTGCATTTTTCAGCCTCGTGCAATATAATGACAATATACTACAAAATAGGAAGTGTGACCCCCATGAGCCATATTAACTACTCCTTTAATCAGACTGATGATTCCCTGCCCCGCGATAAGATGAAATTACGCAATATTGCTTCCACAAGGTATAGCGGGGATTGGCCCTCCATTCCACATTCTCACAGCTATGCTGAATTATTTTATATTGTAGATGGTGCGGGGCAATTTCAAATCAACGATAAATTATTCCCTGTTCAGGCACACCAGCTTGTTGTTGTAAACCCCAATGTTATCCATACAGAGGTCAGCTTGGAATCCCACCCGCTGGAATACATTGTGCTGGGTATCGAGGGGTTAGAATTTACGATTTCCGATGCCGCCGAGGGCAGCTTTTGCGTTTATACGTTTGACGGAAACAACGATGTACTGCCCTGCATGAGAAAGATCCTTACGGAAATGCAGAATCGGGAATCCAATTTTCAGATACTTTGTCAGGCTTATATGGATATTATCGTGGTACAGCTTATGCGAAATGCCAGTGTATCCGCTGTTCCAATTCATTCTCGGCTGCCTGCTAACCGCCAGTGTGCAACTGTAAAGCGCTATATCGACCACCATTATAAAGAAAATCTTACGCTGGATGAGCTTGCTGAAAAGGTTAGTATCAGCAAATATCACATGGCACACGCTTTTAAGCGCGAATATGGTGTCTCTCCTATCAACTATATCATTGACTGCCGCATCCGGGAGGGAAAGCGGCTATTGGCCGAAACCGACCTTGCACCATCCCAGATTGCCAGCATTCTCGGCTTTTCTTCGTCCAGCTACTTTTGCAAGACATTTAGCAACATAGAGGGAACATCCCCGACAGAATATCGTAAAGCAAACCAAGTGAAATTTTGATGTCCACTTCCTATAAGCGAAACGATCTCACAAACTAAAAGTCGGCATATAATAGCACACTTTGGCGATTTTTGTCAAATGATTCCGTCATGGATAGCGTGATTCAATATCATTCTCAACAAGAGCCTGCCGCACTTCGTATGTATTGGCTGTGTCAGCAGCAAATATTTCTGCTGCTGTTCGGCACGAAAGTACAACTCAAAATTGCCAAAATAAATAGCAGCCCGCGCAATGATATGCCCCCTATATAGCGAACAGTGAAATAAAGCACTGAAAGCTATATAGGGGGCATATCATGCTAAAGGCTTCTTTTCGCTTATTCTGCGGTGTGAAACGCTCTGCATGAACTCCTATACGCAGGAAGCAAGTCGAGATACGGCTGCCAACGTCTGCGAATCTCCGCAATCTCGTCATCATCTGCATCAGGATAAAAGTGTTCTCTCTTAGCTTCTTGAAAAACATCCGTTGCAACTTCGTTGAATAGTTCGGCACACAATTCATCCGCAGAAGTAATGATTTGATCCTCCTCGATGGTGTTTTTTGTTGGGTCGATATGCAGCAGCAGATACCCCAGCTTTTCAGACCAGACAAAATCCAAGAATTTACTTGCGTGAATATAATCCTTGAAAACGCCGTACACGCGCTCAATTTCTTTCCTTTCGGCTTCACTGTAAATCAATGCCGTTTTCCTCCTCATTTTCTTGTGCTTCGCGGAGAATTTCATCGCAGAGATAAGCATAGTCCGGCAGTTTTTCGATTACAGGCTTCCAAGCGGCCCGCACTCGTGCAGCTTCGTCCTTATCCATATTTGTAAAGTTGTGGTTGCGCTTTGTCTGCAACAACACGGTGATGGCCATATCATCCAGCAGTCGGTGGCAAAGCTGCGATGCGGTATGTAAATCATCGCAGCTTTCAGATTCGTGGGTTTTCTCATTGATGGTAAGAAATACATATCCAACTTTATCCGACCAAAGGAGGTCAACACTGCCCTCGTTTTCCAAGTAATCAGCAACCGCACTTTCTACATGTCGCATTTCGATGGTTCGTTTCATTTTGAATGACATAGAGAAGTTCCTTTCAGGCATTTTTATCTTCATACAAGAGTCACTATCTCTATTATACACACTTGCTTATCCTATAATCTGGACTACAACTATATTTTCAACATTTTACATGAAAATGTTTATTCTTATTGCGGAGTAACTGCATCCAGTGGGTTCACGCGCACGCCGTTCTGCATCACCTCAAAATGCAGGTGGAAACCTGTGCTGTCGCCGGTATTGCCGACATAGCCTATAACCTGCCCTGCCGTTACCGCTTCCCCTGCGGCAACGGCAGTTTGCGTCATGTGGGCGTACCGCGTGGACAGGCCCGCACCGTTGTCCAGCAAAACTTGGTTGCCGTAGCTGTTGTTCCAGCCGGAAATGATGACCGTGCCGCTGTGGGCGGCGAGGATTGGCGTACCCTCCGGCGCGGGAATGTCCGTACCGCGATGGCCGGAGTTGCCGTAAGCATCGTCATCACCAAAATTGCAGGAAATATAGGTGTGGCCGGGCAGCGGCCAGCATAACTCGCCATCCTCGATGATGCCGATGCCGCCGCAGAGGGCAAGCAGCGTAGGGCGCATTTCATCGGAAAGCAGTTCGTGCAATATGTCTTTTTGGTCTTGGGTGAAATTGTACAACTCAGCCAGTTCATCCACGGTTTTGCTGTTGACGGTGATATGCAGGATGTATTCAGTCTGCTGCTCCGGGTCGGGGTCGTCCTCGGTGGGGTCGGGGGTGACGTCTACTTCTTCGACTTCATAGGTGATTGTGTGCATAGCCCAAAAGGTATCTTGGATGCGCTGCTTTTGGGCAGCGTTGATAACGACCACGTCGCTGTCGGCGTTGAGGTTGGTATGCACCGCAAAGACTGCCAGCACCTCCGGCCAATAACTTGCCCATGTGTGACCGCCCTCGTAGTCGTAGGCAATGGTGGTTTCGCTGCACTCTGGGTGCGCCGACACGATGTCGTTGATGGCTGCGCCGAAGTCGGCGTTGGTCTCGGCTACGATTTCGGCAATAGGGATACTGTCGTTGTCGTTGGATTCATTGGCAAACAGGATGCCCATAGGTGAGCCGATGACCGCAGCCGCCGCGCCGATCACCATCGCCAGCACCAATACCACGCAGCCCGCGCCCAGCAGAGCCAGCAGCGATTGGGCGGCACGGCGCACGGTTTGGGAGAGCAGGGCTTTGATTTTGGCTGCGATATAATGAACGCCACGGCTGATTGTAGGTAGCTTGGGAGCTTGGGTAACGAGGGGAGCGGTGCTGGCCGCTGCTGTGGTGGCCGTCTGCTTTTGCAGATAGCGGCGCACAACTTCGCGGGTCAGATGCCGCCGCTTCAGCCGCTGCATTTGGGCGCGGTAGGGTGGCGGTGTTGGTGCAGGAACGTCAGCGGGCGGTGCGGGGGCTTGGGGCGCGGGCTTTTTGGCTGCAACGGCCTTTTGGCGAAAGCGCTGCTTTTTGAACAATTCCCGGCGCTCGGCCTGCGTGGGAACGGTGACTTTTTCTTTTTCAGGCGGCTTTGGCGCTGTTGCGGTGCTGCTTTGTACGGCGAGAGTTTTTCGCTTTTCTTGCAGTGCGCGAAATTTGCGGTAGCTCATGCGGGCGGTTCTTTGCGCCGTTCCGTTTGCACGGTCAACTGCGCCGGAAACGCCCTGCTGTACCTCGCCCTGCGCATATTCTTCGGGGGATTGCTGGCGCTGGTCGGCAGTATGTTCCCCTTGCGACTTGGCTCGCATGAGTGTTTTCCGCACAAGCTGTTTGCGCTTTCCTTTAATTCCGGGCATCGTCGATCACCACATCATCCAACTGGCGTGTGTGTTCCGGGTAGCGCAGCTTCACTGCCTCATACATATACGGCGCAAAGGAGCAGTCGAACAGCTCATACGGCGTACAGGATTTATCATCGTACCCATTCCAGAGGTTGTAAGCAAAACGGGTCAATTTCGTTGTGCCGGTGGTCTGCCAACCGGCAGCCAGTGATTCGGGCTTGATTTCGTCTCTTTCAAAGTCGAAGCAACTTTCAATGTTGTTGCGGAGTGCGGGTACGGCAGTCAGGGTGTAAATCAGTGCGCGGTGGTAGCTGTCCATTGCCTTGCAGCGATTGAGATGGGTTAAGTATGCCCTACGGTGGGCAGGTGTCATAAACTTGGGTTCGGTCATGGTGGTGTCCTCCTATTTTATATATAAGGCGTGTTTCCTTATTTCTAAGGCGGGCGACAGCCCGCTTTTTGTTTGTGCAAAATCATGGGGTTAGCGCTCCCCGTGGTCGATGGGTCTGATCTTTAGTTTGTTGCCGTCGCGCTGGAATTGCTCGTACTGCTCCGGGGTACATTTCATCGGCAGTAGGCCGTGCGGCGTGGGGAGAAAGGCAATCGGATAGTGGTACAGCTTTTCATACTGCTTGATTTGTTTGTCGCTTAAACTCACAAAATCCTCACTATAAAAAGCACAAACAAGAAAAGAACCGGCAAGATAATCAGCAGGACCTAACATCCTGTTTGGAGTAAGTCCGTCAATTTTTCCACAGCTATTGCAGACAACACAAGCTCTGTCTCGCCATGGATAGCAACATTCAATATCTCCGCCGACCAGTTCCTGCAAGGCTTTTAGAGTATTGGGAATGGTTCGTTCCTCCGGGTATTTACCGGGCTGCACATACAGCACACGGATTTCTTTTTCACTCATATTTTCACTCCATTTCACCGGGTTTGGTTGTGAGTAACTTGTATGTTTTGGTGTCCTTGGGTTGGGGGTTGTTGAATGGGATAAGGCTGTTGCCCATCTTGATAATCCCCTCACCGGGCTGGGCTAGCAGCAGATATTTTCGCTGCGGCTCGGATAGGCCGTACAATTCCACCACGCTGTCAATGTCCTTGGTCTGACGCAGCATGACCACAAATTCAGAGTTAGCCAGCATTGCATAAGCCGTGTCATTGGTAAGGCAGTCTTGCACATTTTGGGTAATTCCTGTCGCATAAGCATTGTATTTGCGAAAGCGTTTCCAAGATGTGTACAGGAAATTGGCGCTTAAAGAATCGCGCAGCAGCAGATAGATTTCATCAAAGTACACCCATGTTGCTGCTTTTGGGTCGTTGTGCTCGTTGCTCATAACGGCGGTATTGATGTACTCCAGCATGGACAGCATGGCAACAGGTTTAAGCTGCTCACCCAAACTTTGGATATTGAAGCAGATCAGGCGATTGCTCATGTCCACATTGGTGGGCTGGGCGAACACCTGCATACTGCCGGTTGCGAAAATTTCCAGTGCAAGTGCCAGTTCTTTGGAACGGCTGTCACCCTGACTGTTCAGTGCTGCCCATAAATCCTTGATAGTCGGGCAGGGCGCTGTGTATTTAGATTCGATAAGCGGTTTGTAAATGCTCCTCAATGCGCGGTCAATCAAGCTTCTATCTCCGGGCAGGACATTTTCCTTTTTCATAATCTGTTCGCACAGGCTCAATACAAACTCTGCTTTTGCTACATAAGGCGGGATGTCCGTGGATTTGTCCGGCTTAAAGTCCAGTGGATTGAAATAGGTACTGCTATCCACCGAGATATTGACCACCTCGCCGCCCAACTCTTGCACAAGGGGCGCGTACTCGTTTTCCGGGTCTACGACATAGAATCGAGCCTTGGTAAAACGCAGATACAGCATAAGGATTTCCAGCTTGACGAGCATAGACTTACCGCCGCCGGAGGTGGCAACAACCATTGCATTGCCGTTGACAAGAGTTGTGCGTAGCCCGATGATAAGATTGCCGGTTACAGCGTTTCTGCCATAGCAGATGCCGCCCGGAGTAAGGATTTCTTGGGTATTGAACGGTACGAGCGCTGTCAGCGATTTCGTCAGCATCGTGCGCACACTCTCGATGCGGCGCAATCCGTAGGGCATGGCCGTATTAAAGGCGCGTTCCTGCTGAAAATAAAGTTCCGTGAAACGGCAGTTGTAGTTTGCTGCTGTGGTTTTCAGTGCATCCGTTTCCAGCGCAAGGTCCTCCAAAGTATCCGCAAAGTAGGTGACGGTCAGCAGGGTCAAAAACATCTGCTGATCGTGTTCTGTCATTTCTTTGCGGATACTGGCAATGATGCGATCCTGCTCCTGGGTCCGCTGTGGTACAGATGACGTAAAGTCAAGATTCTCCACGGATTTTTTATTAAACCGCACCTTTTCGGCATCCGTTTTCATCTGCGCATTGTCAATTTCCTTAAAGGCATCCTCGGTTTCCACCGGCTCAATGTCGATGGACAGCACAATGTACGGCACTTGCTGAAGCAGTGCAGCAACAAATTTATCGTCAAGCTGCTGCGGATACTCGCTGATCGTCATGCACTTGGCGTAGGAATCTTCGATTTCTATATGCTTTTTACAGAATTTAATGCAGTCTGGCGCAACATAATCCCGGAAGTCCTGCCCCAGCTTGGCGCAGTTGTCAAAATCGAACTGATAACGCCCTTCTTCGGAGATACGGAAAAACTTATGCAGAACCTCCAACCGTGCGCGGTTGTCCAGCGGCGTGACGGCACATTCCAGCGCTGAAAATGCAGACAAAAGATGCCCTTGCACCTGTACAAAGCGTTCACGGGCATCTTTCACCCCGGTTTTGTTGGTCGATATGATGATGTACTTATGCTGCACCACATTCCCGTTCTCACGGGCGCTGGCCTTAATCAGCCGATTGCGTTCGGCGCGGAGTGCGTCATAGCCGTCGTTCTCACGATGGTACAACACATCATGGGCAAAGGCTTTTTCATCCATGCGCTGGCTGACAATGCACACCTGCATCCAGCAGTCGGCGGGGATGCCCGCATAGAGCGTGCCAAGCTGCGTCAGAATGTTTTGCTTGGCCGCGTCGCTCTGCATGGCGTAGTTGATGTCGCTGATTTGCCACATCAAACTGAACACATTTTCCGATTGCCAAACACCGTCTGCATAGATTCTGTCGATGGGGATGCTCTGCTGCACGGAACGGGGCATTTTATAGCTGCCGCGTGTTTTTCGCGTAGATGCGTACTCACTTAGTCTCAATGTTTATCACCTTTCTTTCCGCTTTTCTTCTTTGTGTATGTGTTTTCGGTTTTCCATAACCGCCAATCGTTTCGGATAATTGTGCTGTCTATTACAATAAGCAGAAATTTCTCAAAGGTCAGGCAGTCGTAAGTGAAAAATCCCGCTGCCGCAATCGGCGCAGCGGCCACAATGCAGACCCAGCCCGCCGTTTCATGACCCAACA
>OMCG01001580.1_pt1 | contig 13100 bp, 8 predicted proteins | sample 1674071 | NCBI WGS metagenome assembly OMCG01 (sample SAMEA103958139, study PRJEB25191) | human gut metagenome | biome: human-associated habitat [ENVO:00009003]; feature: intestine environment [ENVO:2100002]; material: feces | place: Germany | collected 2013/2015 | reverse complement strand
AAGGAGCTGCTCTACCAGCGGCCCGAGCTTTTACAGCGCGGCGAGATGCAGGGCGACGCCCCGCTGCGCACACAGATCGCGGAATATTTGTCGGTGTACCGCGGTGTGGAATGCACGCCGGAGCAGATCGTCGTCGGCGCGGGCATTGAGTATCTGCTCGGGTGCCTGGCGCACCTGTTCAGCGACGGCATGGCGGCCATCGAGAACCCCGGCTACTTCCGCACGCGGACGGTCCTGCAGAACAGCGGCATTCCCTGCACGCTGGTGGACATTGACCGCGAAGGCCTGCCCGCCGACGCGCTGGAAAAAAGCGGCGCAAACCTCTGCTATCTGACGCCCAGTCATCACTTTCCGACGGGTGTTACGATGCCTGCGCCCCGCCGCGCCCAGCTGCTGGCCTGGGCAGCGGCCCGGCCCGGGCGATACATTTTGGAGGACGACTACGACTCGGAGTTCCGCTTTGATACGCGCCCTCTGCCCAGTTTGCAGGGCATGGCGGGCCCGGACGGCCCGGTGGTCTACCTGACGACGTTTTCAAAAAGTCTGGCCCCGGGCATCCGCATTGCCTGCATGGTGCTGCCGCAAAGCCTGCTGGTGCGCTATCGCCGGGATTTTGCGACCTACGCCAACACGGTCAGCCGCTTTGAGCAGCAGACGCTTTGCGAGTTCATGGCGGGCGGGTATTTCACGCGGCATCTTGCCCGGATGCGCCTTGCCTACAAGCGCCGCATGGAGGCGTTTGCGGCAGCGCTGCGCGCGGCGCTGCCGGGCGTGGAGCTGGACGGCGTACACAGCGGGCTGCATTTTCTGCTGACGCTGCCGGGGGCCGGCGGCGAGCGTGCCATGGTCGCCGCCGCGGCACAGCAGGGCGTGCGGCTGCGCGGCCTGAGTGAGTATTATCTCGCCCGGCCCGAGCGCTGCCGGGCGGATACCGTGGTAGCGGGGTACTCGGCCCTGAAGGAGGACGACGTGGAGAAGGTGGCGCAGGCGCTGGCGAGGGCGTGGCTATCATGAATGCCCCTGTAGGGGCCGGGCATGCCCGGTCCGCAGCCTAACGGTTGAATCCCCCTTAACGGTTTGCTTTGTAGGGAGGGGTCTTGACCCCTCCGCCACCTCCCGGGAAACTGCCGTCAACGGTATATCCGTAGGGGAGGGATTCATCCCTCCCGTGTACCTCCCGTCGCCGCTCACATCCGCGGGGCGTCGGGGACGCCGCCCCCTACAGGGCGATCCGTAAACCTTCCGCCGCCGTACACGCCTGCGGGCGGATATGGAATCCGCCCCTACGCACAAACAAAGCCACCCTGTAGGGGCCGGGCATGCCCGGCCCGCGGCCCTGCCATTGCCGCCCGTTTATCTTTTGCATCGTAGGGAGCGGTCTTGACCGCTCCGTGGGGCGTCGGGGACGCCGCCCCCTACAGCGGCAATCCGTAAACCTTCCGCCGCCGCCAACCCCTCGGGCGGATAGGAAATCCGCCCCTGCGCACAAACAAAAGCCGCTGCCCATGTGCATTCCACAGGCAGCGGCTTTCTATTTTTTGATCAAGGCTTATTCATACAGCGGGAACTTCTTCGTCAGCTCCTCGACCTTGCTGGCGACCTCGTCCTTCTTGTTCGCAAAGTCAAACACGCAGTCTGCAATGCAGTCGGCGATCACCTTCATCTCGCCGGGACCCATGCCGCGGGTCGTGACGGCGGGGGTGCCGATGCGCACGCCGCTCGTCACAAACGGGCTGCGCTTCTCGCCGGGGACGGTGTTCTTGTTCGCGGTGATGTGCACCTCGTCCAGATTGTGCTCCAGCTCCTTGCCGGTGCAATCCTCGTCGGTCAGGTCGATCAGCAGCAGGTGGTTGTCCGTGCCGCCGGAGACCAGCTTCACGCCGCGGGCGGTCAGCTCGGCTTCAAGCGCCTTCGCGTTCTCAACAATTTTGCGGGCATACTCCTTGAACTCCGGCTTCAGCGCCTCGCCAAAGCAGACGGCCTTCGCGGCGATGACGTGCTCCAGCGGGCCGCCCTGCGTGCCGGGGAAGATGGCGGAGTTGATGCGCTTGATGATATACTCGTTGTTCGTCAAAATCAGGCCGCCGCGGGGGCCGCGCAGCGTCTTGTGGGTCGTGGTGGTGACCACGTCGGCGTAGGGTACGGGGCTCTGGTGCTGGCCGCCTGCGACAAGACCCGCAATGTGCGCCATATCGACCATCAGCATCGCGCCGTAGCCGTGGGCGATCTCGGCCAGCTTTTCAAAGTCGATGGCGCGGGGATAGGCCGATGCACCGGCGACCAGCAGCTTGGGGCGGACCTTCGCGACCTGCTTGGCCAGTGCGGCGTAGTCGATGCGGCCATCCTCGGCGGAGACGCCGTAGGAGACAAAGTTGTAGTTCTTGCCGCTCATGTTCACGGGGGAGCCGTGGGTCAGGTGGCCGCCCTGGGACAGATCCATGCCCATGACAGTGTCGCCGACGTTCAGCAGCGCAAAGTAGACGGCCAGGTTGGCCTGTGCGCCGGAGTGCGGCTGGACGTTGGCATACTTCGCACCGAACAGCTTGCAGGCGCGGTCAATGGCGATCTGCTCGACCTGATCGACGTACTGGCAGCCGCCGTAATAACGGTGGCCGGGGTACCCTTCCGCGTACTTGTTCGTCAGCACGCTGCCCATGGCCGCCATGACGGCGGGGGAAACGATGTTCTCGCTGGCGATCAGCTCAATGTTCTGCCGCTGGCGGCCCAGCTCACGCTGCATAGCCGCGCCCAGCTCGGGGTCGTAGCTCTCCACAAAGCCGATGGTATCGATGATGTCCTTGTACATACTGCTTTCCCTCCTAATGTATATGCTGTCCACGGCGGGAAACGGCCGCGGGCGGATTCTATAGGCGCCCGTCGTTCCCGCCGCCGAGCATCTCCCTTACAGCGTCCCCTTGGTGGACAAAACGCCGTTGATCCGCGCATCTCTGCGCGCCGCGGCGTCCAGCGCCTTGGCAAACGCCTTGAACATGGCCTCCAGCTTATGGTGGTCATTCTCCCCGTAGAGCACCTTCAGATGCAGATTCATCATGGCGCTGTACGATACAGCGTAGAAAAACTCCCGCGCCATCTGGGTGTCCATGCCGCCGCAGCTCTGGCCTGCAAAGCTGGCGTCGTACACAAAGTAGGGCCGCCCGCCCAGATCGACGGCGCAGAGTGCCAGCGTCTCATCCATCGGCAGCATGCAGCTGCCGTACCGCACCAGCCCGGCCTTGTCGCCCAGCGCTTCTTTTATGGCCGTGCCCAGCGCAATGCCGATGTCCTCAATTGTGTGGTGGCAGTCTACGTCCAGGTCGCCGCGGCAGGTGACGCTTACATCAAACAGGCCGTGGCGGGCGAAGCCGTCCAGCATGTGGTCAAAAAAGCCGATGCCCGTGTGCAGGTCGGCCCTGCCGGTGCCGTCCAGGTCAATCGTCAGCGTGATCTGTGTCTCCCGCGTATTGCGGGTGATCGTTGCGGTGCGTGCCATAGGAATCCTCCTCTTTAGTGCTTTAAACTAACTATAGCACGTTGGGGCATGTGCGTCAACATTTTCTTGGCCTTCCCCCGAGGGGGTCCGCAGGTTTATAAAATTCGCCCCAATTTATTTACGAAATCGCAACACTTTTCCCGGCGGCAGGCGCTACAATAGAATTATGATTCAAAAGTGTCTTTTTTGAAAGGACAAGCACCACCATGGCAAAAATAATCGGAATTGACCTGGGGACTACCAACAGCTGTGTGGCGGTGGTCGAGGGCGGCAAGCCCGTCGTCATCCCCAACGCCGAGGGGCAGCGCACGACGCCCTCTGTCGTCGCGTTCACCAAGGTGGGAGAACGGCTGGTGGGCGAGCCCGCCAAGCGCCAGGCCGTGACGAACGCCCCCCGCACCGTGTCCAGCGTCAAGCGGTTGATGGGCAGTGAGACCCGCGTGCCCATTGACGGAAAATGCTACACGCCGCAGGAGCTGAGCGCCCTCATCCTGCAAAAACTGAAGGCCGATGCCGAGGCGTATCTCGGTGAGCCTGTCACCGAGGCGGTCATCACTGTGCCCGCCTACTTTAACGATGCCCAGCGCCAGGCCACGAAGGACGCCGGGCGCATTGCCGGGCTGGACGTGCGCCGCATCATCAACGAGCCGACAGCCGCGGCGCTGGCCTACGGGCTGGACAATGGCCGCACCCAGACCGTCATGGTCTACGACCTCGGCGGCGGCACATTTGACGTGTCGCTCATCCGCATCGGCGACGGCATCGTGCAGGTGCTCTCGACCTGCGGCGATAACTTTCTGGGCGGCGACGACTTTGACGAGCGCATCGTCAACTGGCTGGCAGACCGGTGCAGGGCCGAACACGGCGTGGACCTGACGAATGACCGCGTGGCGATGCAGCGCCTGCGCGAGGAGGCCGAAAAGGCGAAAAAAGCGCTTTCCAGTGCGAAGCAGACCGACATCAATCTGCCGTTCCTCACGATGGCGGCAGACGGTGCGCTGCACCTGCAAACTACGCTGACACGCGCTAAATTTGAGGAGCTCTGCGCCGATCTGATCGAGCGCACCGCCTTGCCCGTGCGCAACGCCCTGAGCGACGCACGCCTTTCGGCCAGCGACCTGGATCAGGTTTTGCTGGTCGGCGGCTCGACCCGCATCCCGGCGGTGCAGGCCAAGGTCGTGCGGATGACCGGTCTGGAGCCGTCCAAATCGCTGAACCCCGACGAGTGCGTTGCACTGGGCGCGGCGGTGCAGGCCGGACGTCTGGGCGGCGAGATGCTCTCCGGCCCCGGCGAGGATCTGCTGCTGATGGACGTGACCCCGCTGACCCTTTCCATCGAGACCGTCGGCGGCGTGGCAACGCATTTGATCGAGCGCAACTCCACGATCCCGACGCGGTTCAGCAAGGTATTCACCACCGCCGCGCCGTTCCAGAAAACGGTGCAAATTAAAGTGCTGCAGGGCGAGCGCGAGTTTGCCAGGGACAATAAGCTGCTGGGCACCTTCACGCTGCGCGGCATCAAGCGCGCCTGGGCGGGCGTGCCGAAGATCGAGGTCACGTTTGACATCGACGCCAACGGCATTGTCAAGGTCAAGGCGCGCGACATGGACACCGGCAAGCAGCAGAGCATCACGATCTCGGGCACATCGAACCTGACCGAGGATGAGATCAAACGCGCCAAGGAGAACGCCGCCGCCTTTGCCGGGCAGGACAAGGAGCGCAAGGCCGCGCTGGAGGCGCTGAACGCCGGCGAGGCCGCGCTTTACCGCGTGAACACCGCGCTGGGCAGCAAGGCCGGCAAGGCGCTGGACCGCGAGACCCGTACTAAAATCAAAGAAGCGGAAAGAACGCTGGAGCGTGTTCTGAAGCACAAAAAGGCCGACAAGCTGTCCCCCGTGGACGTGAATGCCATCAACACCGCACGGGAGGCGCTTTCCGCTGTGGCCGCCCCGCTGGTAGCCCGGTGGGAGAGCGAGAAGGCGTAAAACGAGGCGGCAGCCGCAGGGTCCCCGGGGCGATGCAAGCATCCGCCCGTGCCCGTTTGCGGTACTATTGAACAATGCCTTTTCCCCGCTTGCGCGGGGAATTTTTTTGTGCTATACTACCCAACATAGCACTTTAATGGGTTAAAGAGGAAAAGAAAAGTGAAAACGATTCGTTACGCCCTTGTGCGGTCCCTGCCCATCATGGCGGGGTATATCGTGCTGGGGCTGGGCTTTGGTGTGCTCTTGCAAAGCAAGGGCTACGGCGCGGGGTGGGCGCTGGTCATGAGCGGGCTGATCTACGCGGGCAGTATGCAGTATGTCGCAATTGACCTGCTGGCGGGCGGTGCGTCGCTGATCTCGGCGGCGATCATGACACTGATGGTCAACGCGCGGCATCTGTTTTACGGAATTTCGATGCTGGAACGCTATAAAGACAACGGCGCGGCCAAGCCGTACCTGATTTTTGCGCTGACCGATGAGACCTATTCCGTCGTGTGCAGCGGCGGCGTGCCCGAGGGCGTGGACCGGAAAAAATACTATTTCTGGGTGTCGCTGCTGAACCAGCTTTACTGGATCGCGGGCGGCGTGGCGGGCGCACTGCTGGGCAGTGTGCTGCCGTTTGACACGACGGGCATCGACTTTTCGATGACCGCGCTGTTCCTCGTCGTTATGACCGAGCAGTGGAAGGCCAGCCGCGACCATACCCCCGCGCTGGTGGGGCTGGGTGTGTCGCTGGTCTGTCTGCTGATTTTCGGCAGCAGCGATTTCCTGATCCCGTCCATGGTGGGCATCACGGCAGCTTTGACGGTGCTGCGCGGTTTTATGCAGAAAAAGGAGGCCGACCATGCCGTTTGATGTACACGGTGCGCTGCTTGTGGCCGTTGTGGCGAGCGTGACAGCGCTGATCCGCTTCCTGCCGTTTGTGGTGTTCGGCGGCGGGCGGCCCACGCCGAAATTTGTGGTGTATCTGGCCGGGGTGCTGCCCTGCGCCATCATGGCGATGCTCGTCGTCTACTGCCTGCGCGGCGTGGACCTGCGCGGCCCCACCCACGGCCTGCCGGAGCTGCTTGCCGGGGCCGCCGTGGTGGGGCTGCACCTGTGGAAGAAGAACACGCTGCTCAGCATCGCCGTGGGCACCGCCCTGTATATGGTGCTGGTGCAGGCGGTGTTTGTGTAATCTTCCAAAAGCCTTCCCCGTTGGGGCTGCGCCCGCAGGCGCGTGTCGGAGCGCAACCGCCGTAGGCGGCTCTTAGCGCGTAGACTGAAGGTGGCCCCGCAGGGCCGGATGAGGGGCGGGCTGACAGATGCAGACCGTGAGCGGGAAAGCAAGATGAACTTTGCCCTCATCAGTCCGCCTTGCGGACAGCTTCCCCCGATGGGGAAGCCTATACCCAAAAGGCCGGAGCTTACGCTCCGGCCTTTTGGGTATGCCTGTTTTTGACCTCATGTGCCCACGCGATGAATTTTGTGCGGTTGAAGAACAGAATCCCCACAAAGCTGAACAGCACAATGCCGGTCAGCACGGTGAACAGCCAGTTGCCCTCCAGCATAAAGCTGCCTGCCGCGCAGGTCAGCAGGGTGGGGAAGGGCAGACTGATGAAGATGGCCGCTAAAAACTGCTTCGGGCGCATCCCCGCGTTGGCGGCGGCATAGGGAATGATGCCGTTGGGCAGCCCCGGCGTGATGAACGCCAGAATTGTGTAAAACCAGGGGTCCTTGCTGCTGCGCACGCTGTCCAGCAGCTTCGCAGCCTTGGGGGTGTCGGCGACAAGGCGGCGGATGACCGGCACGAGCCGCCGTGCAATGAGGTAGACGCTCATGTTGGCGACGGCGGAGGCCGAGAAGCTCGTCAGAAAGCCCATCCACGGGCCGTAGGCCAGCCCTGCCGCCAGCTGCACCGGCATGGCCGGAATGACGAGCGACAGCACCTGCACGACGGCCAGGAACCACAGCGTCAGAAAGCTGCGCAGCCGCCCCTGGCTGGCCAGGTATTCGCTCAGCGCCTGCTCATCCCCGGCAGAAAACGCGGACCAGAGCCCGGGCAGCAGCAGGCGGAACGTCTCCACGATGAGCAGCACCGTGAACAGCACCACCGCCGCCACGACCAGCATCGCCAGCCGCTTTTCTCTTTTATTGGCATGTTCGGACATGAAATAGTATCTCCTTGTGGTTAAAAAACAGAGAATACTATACCAAAAACAGCGGAGAAAAGCAAGAAAATTTTGGGGCCCCTTCGCTGGTCATGTGTAGGGGAGGGATTCATCCCTCCCGTGAACGCTGCGGCAGCCGTGAACGACCCGGGAGAGTCAAGACCCTCCCCTACAAACCGACACTCACGGCTGCTTTGCAGGGAGCGGTCTTGACCGCTCCGGGGCGATTACGGCGGACGGGTGTTTGTGGGTAGGCCCCGGGCCGGGCATGCCCGGCCCCTACTGTGCGCAAAAAAATCCCGGCGCACACTTGCACCGGGAAAATACCGATCTTATCGCTTCTCCAGCGGAACGTACTCCTGCGGCTTGCCGAGGTACTTGTAGGCGGGGCGGATGATGCGGTTCGCGAACTCGACCTCCTCGACGCGGTGGGCACACCAGCCGGGCACACGGGCAATCGCAAACAGCGGGGTGTATAGGTCCTCGCTGATGCCGAGCATACGGTAGATCAGGCCGCTGAACAGGTCCACGTTGGCGCAGACCTTCTTCGGGCCGTGCTTTTCCTCGGCAAAGACCTGCGGGGCCAGGCGCTCGATGCTGCACAGCAGCTCGTACTCCTCGTCGTAGCCCTTCTTGTAGGCCAGGCTCTTGGCGTGGGTTTTCAAAATCTGCGCACGGGGGTCGCTCATCGTGTAGACGGCGTGGCCCATGCCGTAGATCAGGCCGCTGCCGTCGCCGCGCTCCTTGCGGATGATCTTGCGCAGGAACTCGCGGACCTCGTCGTCGTTGGACGGGTCCTCAACATTTTCCAGAATGTAATCCAGCTGGTGCATGACCTTCAGGTTCGCGCCGCCGTGCTTGGGGCCTTTCAGCGCACCGATGGCCGAGCTGATGGCCGCATAGGTGTCCGTGCCGGAGCTGGACAGCACGCGGCAGGTGAAGGTCGAGCAGTTGCCGCCGCCGTGGTCCGCGTGGACGAGCAGGCAGAGGTCGAGCAGACGCGCTTCCTCGTGGGTGAACTTCTGGTCGGCGCGGTAGGTGCTCAAAATATGCTCTGCCGTGCTCTGGCCCTCGGTTGGCAGGTGGAAGTACATGCTGGACCGGTCATAGACGCGGCGCTTGATCTGGTAGGCGTTGACCATCATCGTGGGCAGCTCGGCAATCAGGTTGATGCTCTGGCGCAGGATGTTGGGCAGACTGTTGTCCTCGGCGTGCTCGTCGTAGCTGTACATGGCCAGCACGCTTCGTGCCATCTTGTTCATCAGGTTCGGCGACGGCGAATTTAAGATCATGTCGTCGGCAAAGCCCTGGGGCAGCTCGCGGTGGTGCTCCAGCAGCTTGCGGAACTTGGCGTACTGCTCCTGCGTGGGCAGGGAGCCGAACAGCAGCAGCCAGATGACCTCCTCAAACATGAAGCGGTCATGGGCGTCGGCCTCGGCGGCCAGCGTGTCAATGTCGATGCCACGGTAGACCAGGCGGCCCGGAATGGGCACGATGGTGCCGTCCTCCTTCTTATCATAGCCGATAACGTTGGAAACGTTCGTGATGCCGGCCAGCACGCCGGTGCCGTCCAGATTGCGCAGGCCGCGCTTGACGCCCATCTGATCCGCCAGATGCGGGTCAAGGGTGGCGTTGTGCTCCAGATATTCGTGGCAGAGCAGCTCAAGCTCATCCGGCTCCAGGGCCGGGACGTCCGGGTAATACATCATGCGTACCCCTCTCTTTGACCAATTTTATATACTTTGCATACTTATACAGGCGCATATCACTGTTGGCTTCCCCCAGCAATATGCCCGATAGATTGATTTTATAGCATTTCCGCAGATTCGTCAAGAAAAACTTAAAATTTTTCTAAATTTTTCGGGAGAATGCTTTAAAAAATTAAGCTGGCGGCCAAAAATGTGCCTATTGTGTAAAAATGCGGATTGACAACCGGCCCTAAACCGGGTAGTATGTTAGGTATACCGCAGAAAATGCAGAGTAAGACAGGGAAAGGGGAAAAGTATTATTTATGAAAGCAGTTCTGATTCCGGGCGACGGCATTGGCCGTGAAATTGCCGAGAGCGTCCGCGAGGTATCCGCCGCACTGAACACCGGCATTGAATGGCAGGAGTTTGCTGCCGGTGCCGAGTACGCCGCCGAGAGCGGCGAGCTGATCGCCCCCGGCACGCTGGATGTGATCGAAGCGTGCGGCTGGGCACTCAAGGGCCCCACCGCCACCCCCATCGGCAAGGGCTTCCGCAGCATCAATGTGCAGCTGCGCCAGCGCTTTTCCACCTATGCAAACCTGCGCCCGGTGCACACGCTGCCGGGCGTACCGACCCGCTTTGACAATGTGGACCTTGTCATCGTGCGCGAGAACACCGAGGATCTCTACAAGGGCATCGAGTATATGCTGAACGACGAGATCGCCAACGGCGTCAAGCTCATCACCCGCCCCGCGTGCGAGAAGATCTGCCGCTTTGCATTTGATTATGCCCGCAAAAACGGGCGCAAAAAGGTCACGGCAGTCCACAAGGCCAACATCATGAAGCTGACCGACGGCCTGTTCCTGCGCACCTTCCGCGAGGTCGCCGCGGAGTACCCCGAGATCGCCGCGGACGACTGCATCATCGACGCTTTGTGCATGAAGCTGGTGCAGAAGCCCGAGCAGTTCGACGTGCTCGTTGCGCCGAACCTCTACGGCGATATTATCAGTGACCTGTGCGCCGGTCTCGTCGGCGGCCTGGGCTTTGCGCCCAGCGCCAACATCGGCGACAGCACCCGCATCTATGAGGCCGTCCACGGCTCTGCCCCCGACATTGCCGGGCAGGACAAGGCCAACCCCAGCGCCATCCTGATGGCCTTTGCCATGATGCTGAACGACCTTGGCGAGACCGACAAGGCCGCTAAGCTCAATGCCGCCATCCTGGCCCAGGTCGAGGAGGGCAAGGTCGTCACTGCCGACATCGGCGGCACCGCGGGAACGAAGGAGTTTACCCAGGCGGTTATTGCACGACTGTAACCTAAAAGGCTTCCCCCTCGGGGCTGCGCCCGCAGGCGCGTGTCGAAGCGCAACCGCCGGAGGCGGCTCTTAGCGCGGAGACTGAAGCTGTCGGCGAAGCCGACTGATGAGGGCAGACCTTCCGGCAAGAATCCGTAAACGGGAAATATGGCAGGCTTGCCCCTCATCCGGCGCTGCGCGCCACCTTCCCCCGCGGGGGAAGGCTTTTGCGATACATACAAAACGGAGGTTTTCCCATGAAGCTGCACGACACCGGCGTATACCTTGTAAACGGCGTGCCTCAGACTTCCGCCCCGGCGGGCGTCACCGAGGCAGACGCCAAAAAAGGCACCATCGCCTACGGCATTTTGAAGGCCCATAATACCGGTGACTCCATGCAGGACCTGCGCATGAAGTTCGACTCGATGACCAGCCACGACATCACCTATGTCGGCATCATCCAGACGGCCCGCGCGTCCGGCATGACGGAGTTCCCGCTGCCCTACGTCATGACGAACTGCCACAACAGCCTCTGCGCTGTCGGCGGCACCATCAACGAGGACGACCACCAGTTTGCCCTGTCCGCTGCCCACAAATACGGCGGCATCTATGTTCCGCCGAACATGGCCGTCATCCACAGCTACAACCGCGAGATGATGTCCGGCTGCGGGCGGATGATCCTGGGCTCTGACTCCCACACCCGCTACGGCGCCCTTGGCACGATGGCCGTCGGCGAGGGCGGCGGCGAGCTGGCCAAGCAGCTCGTGGGCCGCACCTACGATATGAGCTATCCCGGGGTCGTTGCCATCTACCTGACCGGCAAGCCCGCCCCGGGCGTCGGCCCGCACGATGTCGCGCTGGCGCTGGTTGCCGCGACCTACGCCAACGGCTATGTGAAGAACAAGGTCATGGAGTTCGTCGGCCCCGGCGTGGCAAACCTGAGTGCCGACTACCGCAACGGCATCGACGTCATGACCACCGAGACGACCTGCTGGTCCTCCATCTGGCAGACAGACGATACCACGAAGGAATATTTTGTGCAGCATGGCCGCCCCGAGGCTTATAAGGAATTGAAGCCCGCCGACGTGGCCTACTACGACGGCTGCATTGAGCTGGACCTCTCCACCGTCGAGTGCATGATCGCGCTGCCGATGCACCCCAGTTACGCCTACCCGATCCGCGAACTGAAGGCCAACGCCAAAGAGATCCTGCAGGCGGCGCAGGACCAGGCCAACAGGCAGCTGGGCGGCAAGGTCGAGATGGACCTCGTCGGCAAGATCTGCGACGATGGCCGCATCTACGTTGACCAGGGCGTTGTGGCCGGCTGCTCCGGCGGCACGTATGAAAATATCTGCGCCGTGGCGGACATCATCAAAGGCAAGAGCTGCGGCAACGGCGAGTTCAAGTTCAGCGTCTACCCCGACAGTATGCCGACCTATCTGGAGCTGGTCAAAAACGGCGCTGTGGCGGACATTGTCTCCGCCGGCGGCATCTTCCGCGAGTGCTTCTGCGGCCCCTGCTTCGGCGCGGGCGACACCCCGGCCAACGGCGAGTTCTCCATCCGCCACACGACCCGCAACTTCCCGAACCGCGAAGGCTCCAAGCCCGGCGAGGGCCAGATCAGCGCCGTCGCCCTGATGGACGCCCGCTCCATTGCGGCCACCGCGGCCAACGGCGGCTACCTGACCGCCGCCAGCGAGCTGACCGACGTGGAGTACACCGTGCCCGACTACCACTTTGAGCAGGGTGTCTACGACAAGCGCGTCTACAACGGCTGGGGTCATCCGGAGCCGGACTACGCGCTGAAATTCGGCCCGAACATCAAGGACTGGCCCGAGCAGCCCGCCCTGAGCGACGACCTGCTGGTCAAAATTGTCAGCTACATCACCGACCCCGTCACGACCACCGACGAGCTGATCCCGTCGGGCGAGACGTCGTCCTTCCGCTCCAACCCGCTGCGGCTGGCGGAGTTCACCCTCTCCCGCAAGGATCCGGCCTACGTGCCGAACGCCAAGGCCGTGAAGGCGCTGGACGAACAGCGCAAGGCAGGCGAGCTGCCCGCCGAGGTTGCGCGTGTCTACGATGATTTGAAGAAGCTGGGCTACGCGCCCGACGCGGCCAACACCAACATTGGCTCGGCCATTTTTGCCAACAAGCCCGGCGACGGCTCCGCCCGTGAGCAGGCCGCCAGCTGCCAGCGCGTGCTGGGCGGCGCAGCCAACTTTGCCTGCGAGTATGCCACAAAGCGCTACCGCTCCAACTGCATCAACTGGGGCATGCTGCCGTTCCTGGTGGAGAACCCCGGCGCGCTGGACAACGGCGATTACGTCTACCTGCCCGGCGTCCGCAAGGCTCTGCTGGAGGCCGCGGACGAGCTGGACGCCGTGGCCGTCAAGCCGGACGGCGGTCTGGTGAAGTTCACCGTCAAGCTCGGCGCGATGACCGACGCCGAGCGCCGCATCCTGGCGGACGGCTGCCTGATCAATTATTAC
>OMCG01001577.1_pt1 | contig 13113 bp, 9 predicted proteins | sample 1674071 | NCBI WGS metagenome assembly OMCG01 (sample SAMEA103958139, study PRJEB25191) | human gut metagenome | biome: human-associated habitat [ENVO:00009003]; feature: intestine environment [ENVO:2100002]; material: feces | place: Germany | collected 2013/2015 | reverse complement strand
AGCAGCTGCCGCACCTCGCTCGCCGTATCGGTACTTAGAATTATGCGGTATTGCCCTAATAAAAACAACAGGAACATTGCAATGTACAGCGGTGTTCCTGTTGTTTTTTATGCCGAAGTTTATTGCGCATGGCGGGGTGTCACTATATATCATTACATGTGTCTTGACACGTGTAATGAACGATGCTATACTGTCAAAGTTGGAATTACAGAAGAAACCGAGGAAACCACATGAAAATGGCTAATATGGATGACTATTTTGACGTAGTCATCGTCGGCACCGGCGCTGCGGGTCTTTACTGTGCCCTGAATCTGCCTGCGCGGTACCGCATTCTTCTGCTTACAAAGCAGAAAGCGGACGAGAGCGACTCCTTCCTTGCGCAGGGCGGCATTTGTATGCAGCATGGCGAGGCAGACTACCGCCCCTTTTTTGATGATACGATGCGGGCAGGCCATTACGAGAACAACCCCGCCACAGTAGACCTAATGATTCGTTCCTCCAACTCGATCATCCGGGATCTGGTGCGCCGCGGCGTCCGTTTTGCGCGGGATGACCACGGGGCTCTGCGCTTTACCCGGGAGGGAGCGCACTCCCGCCCGCGCATTCTGTTCCATGAGGATATTACCGGCCACGAGATTACCCAGACCCTGCTGAACGAGGTCCTGCGCTGCGAGAACATCGAACTGCGAGAGCATACGACTCTGCTGGATTTCTTCGCCGATGCCTCGGCCTGCGGCGGTGTCATTGCTGCCGGCCCGGACGGCGAACCGCGAGCCATCGGGGCAGGGGCGGTGGTGCTGGCCTGCGGCGGCATCGGCGGGTTGTATAAAAACTCCACCAACTTCCCCCACATCACGGGGGATGCCATCGCCATGGCCCTGCGCCACGGCGTTGCCTGTGAGCACTTGGACTATATCCAGATCCACCCCACGACTTTGTACAGCCACCGAAAAGGTCGTCGCTTTCTGATTTCGGAATCGGTTCGCGGGGAGGGCGCGCTGCTGCTGGATAAAAACGGGAACCGCTTTACCAACGAATTGCAGCCCCGCGACGTGGTGAGCGCAGCAATCCGCGCACAGATGGAAAAGGACGGCACCGACCATGTGTGGGAGGATATGCGCCCCATCGGTGAGGCGGCTATCCGTGAGCATTTCCCCAACATTCTGGAGCGCTGCGAGGAGGAGGGGTACGACCCCATCCATGAACCGATCCCCGTTGTACCGGCCCAGCATTATTTTATGGGCGGCATCACGGCGGACCTGAGCAGCCGCACAGCACTGCCCCGGCTGTATGCCTGCGGCGAGACCTGCTGCAACGGTGTGCATGGACGCAATCGGCTGGCCAGCAATTCCCTGCTGGAATCTTTGGTCTTTGCACAGCGCGCGGCAGATGATATACTATACGGAGAACCGCCTGTCTTTACAGGCGATAAGCCCGATTTGGCCCCATACCGTGAACAGGAACCGCTGTTTGCCGCGTATCGGCAGGAGGTTCTGACCGCTATTGAGAGGAGTAAAAACCATGAATGAGATCACCCAGCTGCTGCATATAGACCCGCTGCTGCTGCAAGCGCTGCGGGAGGATATTCCGGAGGAGGACGTTTCCACAAACGCCGTCATGCCCCACGCCTGCCCCGGCACCGTAGATCTGATTGCCAAGGAGGACGGCATTGTTGCCGGTCTGGCGGTCTATGCCCGCGTCTTTACGCTGCTGGACCCCGGCGCCAAGGTGGAATTCTTCTGCCGGGACGGCGATACCGTACAGCCCGGCCAGAAGCTGGCCGTTGTTACGGGCGATATACGCGCCCTGCTTTCCGGTGAGCGCGTTGCGCTGAACTACCTGCAGCGAATGAGCGGCATTGCCACCTATACCCATCAGCTGTCTGCCCTGCTGGAAGGAACCGGCATCACTCTGCTGGACACCCGTAAGACCAGCCCCAACAACCGCATTTTTGAAAAGTACGCTGTCCGCGTTGGCGGCGGCAGCAACCACCGCACCGGCCTGTCCGACGGCGTTCTGCTGAAGGATAACCACATCGGCGCTGCCGGCGGCGTGGCGAAGGCCGTCAAGATGGCCCGGCAGTATGCGTCTTTCGTCCGCAAGATCGAGGTGGAGGTTGAAACGCTGGAACAGGTCAAAGAGGCCGTGGAAGCCGGTGCGGACATCATCATGCTGGATAACATGAGCGACGAGGATATGCGCAAGGCTGTGACTTTGATTGCAGGCCGCGCCAAGACCGAGTGCTCCGGCAATGTCACGCGGGAAAACATTGCCCGTCTGCGGGACATTGGCATTGACTATGTGTCCAGCGGCGCCCTGACCCATTCGGCCCCCATTCTGGATCTTTCCATGAAGCATCTGCGCCCCCTGACCGCGGAGGAGGCCTGATATGACCACCGCAGAGCGCCGCGCCGCCATTTTGCAGCAGCTTGCCCATGCCGGAGCGCCTCTTGCCGCCCGCACGCTCGCTACCCATTACGGCGTCAGCCGTCAGGTCATCGTGCAGGATCTGGCGGTCATACGGGCATCACACCCCGGGATCATTTCCACTGCACGCGGCTATGTGCTGGAGCAGCCTGATCAGCCCGCCGGCTGCACACGGGAGTTCAAAGTGCGCCACACACCTGACCGAACCGGGCAGGAGCTGAACCTGATTGTGGACTGTGGTGGCCGGGTCAAAAATATCAGCATCAGCCACCGGGTCTATGGCCGTATCACCGCCGAGATGGACATCCGTTCCCGGCAGGACGTGCGGGAATTTCTGCAATCGTTTGAGGACAGTTCCTCCACGGTGCTGTCCACCGCCACCGACGGCTACCACTATCATCTGGTGGAGGCAGCCACCCCGGACAGGCTGAGCCTGATCGAAAAAGAACTGAAAGAGCACGGTTTTCTGGCTCCGCTGCAACCGTGGGAGCATTGAAGAAAGAAAACGAGGCATAATTATGACTGTCCATGAACTGCAGCAGGAGATCCTGCGCCTGAAACGGGAAAAGAATATCTGCATCCTGGCCCATGCCTACCAGAGCCAGCCTGTGCTGGAAGTCGCCGATTACACCGGCGATTCCTACGGCTTGAGCGTGCAGGCGGCCAAAACCAACGCTGACGGGGTCATCATGTGCGGTGTGCGCTTCATGGCCGAGACCTGCAAAATTTTAAGCCCGGAGAAAACTGTCTGGCTGGCCAACCCCATGGCGGGCTGCCCTATGGCCGAGCAGCTTGATTTGCCGACCTTGCAGGAATTGAAAAAGCAGTACCCAGGCTACGCCGTGGTGGCGTACATCAATACGACCTCGGAGCTGAAAACGGCCTGCGATGTCTGTGTGACGTCCTCCAGCGCGCTGAAAATTTGCAGTGCGCTGGAAAACGATAAGATTCTATTCATCCCAGATCCCAATTTGGGCAGCTATGTAGCAAAGCAGCTGCCGGAAAAGCAGTTTGCCTTTTACCACGGCGGCTGCCCGCGCCATATCGTATGTTCGGCAGCAGATGTAGCCAAAGCCCGCGCTGCCCACCCGGAGGCGCTCCTTCTGGTTCATCCCGAATGCCGCCCCGAGGTCGTGGAGCAGGCTGATTATGTTGGCTCTACCACTGGCATTATGGCTTATGCAGAAAAGTCCGATGCCAAAGAGTTCATCATCGGCACGGAAAACAGCATCGTGGAGCACCTCTCCTATGCTTGCCCGGAAAAGCGGTTCTATCCGCTGGCCGTGCAGCTTACCTGCATGAACATGAAACTGACCACCCTGATGGACATTTACCATTGCCTGCAGGGCAGCGGCGGTGAGGAAATCACCCTGCCGCAGGACGTCATGCAGGGAGCCGGGCGCTGCATCCGCCGCATGGTGGAGCTGGGCGGCTGACAGATTGTGCATGAAAAAAAGCATATACAGCATCGCGTTGCGAACCGCCGAGAGGCCGTTCGCCATAAACGCAGCTGTATATGCTTTTTACTTTGCCGTACAGATCCTTTGTACGCTATTTAAACGCGATCACGAATTCTGTTTGAAAACTTTATCCAGTGTTCCCATCAGGATGTTCACATCAATCGGTTTTGCAATATGTGCATTCATCCCTGCTTTGAATGCTTTTTGGCGGTCTTCCTCAAAAGCGTTGGCTGTCATGGCCACAATGGGAATGTTTGCCTTTTTATTGCTGCTCAATGTACGGATCTCCCGGGTAGCGGTGTATCCGTCCATTTTGGGCATCTGAATATCCATCAGGATCAGATCATACTCATCCTCCGCAGCCTCGTTCATTCTGGCCACGGCATCCGTGCCGTCCTCAACGGCGTCCACTTTCAGTCCGGCTTCTTCCAGAATGGCCGTTGCAATCTCGCGGTTCAGTTCGTTATCCTCGACCAACAGCACCTTTTTGCCCGTATAGTCGCCGTGCTTGGGCAGAAGGGGCTGCCTGCCCGACACCACTTTGTGTGTCAGCGCATCGCGCAGTTCCGACATAAACAGCGGTTTGGAAACAAACGCCGTGACACCGGCCTGCCGGGCCTCGTCCTCAATGTCGGCCCAATCGTAGGCTGTCAATATGATGATCGGCGTGCCGGGTTCGATTACTTTGCGGATCCTGCGCACCGTCTCAATGCCGTTCATATCCGGCATCAGCCAGTCAATGATGTAAACCTTGAACTCCGCACCCTGATTGTGCGCCTCCCTCGCGCGCAGGATAGCTTCCTTGCCGGAGGTCGTCCAGTCGGCTTCCATCTCAATTTCCCGCAGCATTTTGCTTACGCTCATGCAGGTCTGTGCATCATCATCCACAACCAGTGCACGGGTGCCTTTCAGGCCCGGAATCGGCGGATATTTCACCGATTCCGTACAAACCTTGCAGTCCAGAGTGACCGTAAACTCGCTGCCCTTTCCCTGCTCGCTCTTGACGGCGATGGTTCCGCCCATCATATCTACGATGTTTTTCGAGATGGCCATGCCAAGGCCCGTACCCTGAATGCCGCTTCTTGTCGCAGTCTGTTCCCGTGAAAAAGAGTCAAAAACGTGCGCCTGGAAGTCCTTCGACATACCGATACCGTTATCTTTCACGCTGAAAACAAAGGTCGCATACCCACTGCGAGCAGACGGCTTTTCTTCAACGCGGATATTGATGGTACCGCCTGCCGGTGTAAACTTGACAGCATTGCCCACGATGTTGAGCAGAACCTGATTCAGGCGCAGCTTATCGGTGATAATATCCTCGTGGTGCACATCCTGCGTGTCGATGTAAAGGTCAAGCTGTTTGGCGCTGATATTGCCTTGAATGATCGTGCGCAGGTCGTGCAGCACATCGGGCAGGTGGACTTCTGTGTTGTCCAGTTTGACCGTGCCGCTTTCGATACGGCTCATATCCAGAATATCGTTGATCAGACTGAGCAGGTGCTGGCCCGATACGCTGATTTTCTTCAGATACTCTTTGACAAGGTCAATGTTATCAATATGCGCCGTGGCAAGGGCCGTAAACCCGATAATGGCATTCATCGGGGTGCGAATATCGTGCGACATACTGTTCAGGAACACCGTCTTGGCCTTATTGGCGTGTTCCGCCGCCGCCAGTGCATCGCGCAGGGCATCCTCCTGCTTTTGCTCCCGCCGCTTTTCCTCGGTAGCGTCGCGGGTAGCAACCAATACGGCTGTTACGTTGCCGTCCGCGTCTTTTCGCTGCGGTGTGATCAGCGTAAGGATCCATTTTCTGTCGACAGTCTGAGACGCAAGAGCCAAAGAGGTGTGACCCTTCAGACGTTCGGCCACTGTCGTCATGTCCGCAAAGGCGAGATACTCCTCACGGTATGGCTCCGCGATAATTTTCTCGATTTGCTCCTGCTGTACGGATCGTTTCAGTGCAAAGTGCTTCTGCTTCTTGACCGTATCGGACGCGTTCTTGACGATTTCAACGGTGTTTTTCTTCAAGTCCACCAGTGAAATGGACGTATACGCCGTGCCAAGCGCTGTGATGATTCCGGTACGTTTCTGGTGCTGCCGCAGCGCGTCTTTTTCCATTTTGGTCTGCCACAGCAGTGCCATTAAAAAGACCATTACGGCTATGGCCAGATAGGATGCACAGACAATGTTGCGCGTCATGAACACCTGAGATGCCGGGAAAAACACAAAGAGCGCATAGTTCTCGGTATTTTCCCGGCTGCCGTACCAGACGCCCTGATTGCCGTTCAGGCGCACAATGCCATCCTCCGCAGCATCGAAGGTTCCGTTATATAATTCCTGGCAGTCCTTTATTGCCTTGTTTACCTGTTTGCTGCTGTTGCTGCTGATGACCCTGCCGTTCTCCGTGATCGTAGCGATGCCGCCAAGCTCTAACGGAAAATCTTTCAACAGGGAATCTACCGTCAAATCCCCAATATCCTCATTGTCCTTCTGTATATAGGTAATCAGGATACCTGGTGCATCCGCGCGTGCCACCGCGGCAAAATCATAGAGTGTCCCATTTTCTTCCAGACGGGTCGAGTATGTCTTTTTTGGATAGTCAACGATATTGTGTACATAGGGGCTGTCGATCAGCTTCTCCCACAGCGGCATGGCGCTGCCGCCCTTTGTGGTCTGCATGACAACATTCAGGTTTTCATCTAATACAAGCGCACCGGTCAGACGCTGTTCCTCTGCAAAAGAGTCCAGGTCCTGCGTGCCGAAACCTTCCTTCAGCGTCATTTCGTTGCCAAGGCTCACCGTTTTATCCAGCAGGCGGACAAGGCTTTTCACGCGGTCGTTGGCCGCATCAGTCTCGTACTGCTCTAAACGGATCTTTACAAAACCAATCGTTTCATCCAATGTATGACGCAGTGCAATTCGGTTCAGATTCGTGAATGTGATCCAAAGTACAATGCCGAACGCAACTAACACAAGCAAAAACAGTCTTTTTTTGCCGGACTGCTTTTTCTCATTCATTTTTCCTGTTCCCCCCACACAGTTTTCTCTGCATCAAGTCCGAATTTTTCTGCAACGCGGCCAATCGTTCCGTCCTGCTTCATATCTTCCAGAGTTTGGGTCAGCTGCACAGCCAAATCCTCATGGGTGTCCTTTGCAAAGGCAACGCCAAGTTCGGAACTGTAAGGACTCTCTGCCAGCACACGGTAACTGCTTTCATCCAGATTTGTCAACTTGGCTACCAGTGCTTCATGGCCCGCGACGGCATCTACATAGCCTTTGCGCAGTGCCGCAAACATATCCTCTGTCGTCTCAAAGCTGTTGACTTGCTTGACCTCGGGCAGCAAAGAGGAAATTTCGCCGAGAAACAGCGACTCCGCCTTTGTGGTTGCCTGTACGCCGATGCGCTTACCGGCCAGATCGGACAGCGACTGGATATCGCTGTCCGCACGAACAGCCACGACCTGACGGCTGTACATATACGGACCGGCCCATTGGTACTTGGTTTCCCGCCCGCTCATGCTGAAGCATGACCAGATACAGTCGATCGTTCCGTCGCTGAGAAGGTTGTCTTTGTCCGGCCATGAAATCGTCCGGAATTCCGGCGTATAGCCAAGTCGTGAAAACGCTTCCGTTGCCAGTTCCACGTCGATGCCGGCAAACTGCCCGTTCCTGTCCAGATAGCTGTAAGGGTCAAACACATCAATGCCGACCACAATCGTCTGCGGCGCAGTCTCTGCCGCAGAGTGCGGCTGTGCGGAACAGGCACACAGACTGGCCATAAAAAGCATAGCCAAAGCCATAAGCAGACCATACACTTTTGCCCTGCTCATTGACGTTTTTCCTGTGCGGTGATGCCCGTTTGAAAAATGGAACATGCGCTTCCCTTCCTTATTATATAGGTTGTATACCGCTTGCCGCCGAACCCTGTCGGACGCAGTAAGCCATGAAGTAAACCATATTATAACTTTTCCAAGTTGGAATTTTATCATACTACGGACATTATTGCAAGTGCTTTGCCTTGTCTTTGGCTTACAGTTTACCACATTTATACAATATCCGACGATAACTCCAAAAGGCGGTTTCAGCTATTGAAAAAATCTGGCAGAAGTGCTATAACAAGGATGGATTACAGTAAATTGAGAGAGATGACATGTATGTATTCCATCTTCCGTGATTTGGCAATTATTATTCTGAGCGCCAAGTTTTTTGGCCTGGCTGCCCGCAAGTGCAAGGCCCCGCAGGTGGTCGGTGAAATTCTCGCCGGTCTGCTGATTGGGCCCTGTCTGCTCAATCTGGTGCAGATCAACGACACAATCTCCGTTTTTGCTGAAATCGGCGTTGTGCTGCTGATGTTTTCCACAGGACTTGGCACCAACCTGAAAGAACTGATGCGGGCCGGGCCTATTGCCACGCTGATTGCCTGCATCGGTGTGCTTGTACCGTTGATTGGCGGTACGCTGCTCTACAGCGCATTCTACGGCTTTTCGGCAATCGGCAGCCCGGAATTCTTCCGCGCATTGTTTATCGGCACGATTATGACCGCAACCAGCGTGTCCATCACGGTGGCAACGCTGCAGGAGTTGGGCCACTTAAAGAGCTTCCTTGGCACTACCATTGTCAGCGCTGCCGTCATTGATGATGTCATCGGCATTATCGTGCTGACCTGTGTGCTGGGTGCCAGCTCTGGTGAGGGTACCGGCATCGGCGGCGTGCTGGTCCAGACCGCGCTGTTCTTTCTGGTTGCCGTTGGTATCGGCTATGTGTTCCACTGCGCCATGAAGTGGCTGGATTCCCGCAATCCCCATACGCAGCGCATAACGATTGCCAGCCTTGCATTCTGCTTTGCAATGGCCTATATTGCCGAGAAATACTTTGGCATTGCGGATATTACCGGCGCTTACATTGCCGGTATCGTTCTCTGTACGCTGCACGACGCCGCTTATGTGGAGCGCCGGGTCGACATCAGCAACTATGTGATTTTTGCGCCGATTTTCTTTGTCAGCATCGGTTTAAAGACCGACATCAGCGGACTGACGCCGGAAATTCTGCTGTTCAGTGTTTGCTTCGTTCTCGTTGCCCTGCTGGCAAAAATCATCGGCTGCGGACTGGCGGCCAGAGCCTGCCGTTTCAACTGGGGAGACTCTCTTAAAGTCGGTGTCGGCATGATGACCCGCGGCGAGGTCGCCTTGATCGTGGCCCAGAAGGGCCTTGAGGTCGGCGTTGTCGAGCCTGTTTATTTCACGGCGGTCATCCTTTTGATCGTGGTTTCCAGCGTCGCCACGCCGCTGGCGCTGAAAGCGCTGTTCACGAAAATGCCCCCTGTCCCCCATCCAAGCGAAGCAAAAAAGTGACCGTTGCATCACCCCCGCCTGTCAGCCAATGTCGGTGCCGGACGACCCATAATGAAAGAAAAGCCCTGGTAGCAGGCTTAAAAGTGAGAAGCTGCTCATTCCCTACGGAGTGAGCAGCTTCTTTTGTGGCGAAATATGCGAAAATGTGAGATAAGACGGCGCAGCAACGGCCTGCCGGTGGGCGCTTTGCATTTATCGCAGCTTATTTTCCCAGCCGACATTTGAAATCTGTATATCCGAACGTCACGATTTTCCGCGTAGTGCCGTCGGGCTTGCGGGCGTAAATACCGGGCAGGGGCATACCGTTGAAGGTGTTGTTCTTGCAGGTGGTGTAAATGGCCATATCGCCGAACACCAGCAGATCTCCCACGGCAGGCACAGCGTCAAAGCTGTAATCACCGATGACATCCCCCGCAAGGCAGGTCGGCCCGGCCAACCGCACAGTGCAGGGCTTTTCGCCGGGTTCCCCTGTCCCTAGCAGCGGCGGGCGGTAGGGCATCTCGATCACGTCCGGTGTATGGCAGGCGGCGCTGGCATCCAAGATGGCAACCGTCGTATCGCCGTTTTGCACCACGTCCAGCACGCGGGTCAAGAGATACCCTGCGTTCAGGGCGCAGGCCTCGCCGGGTTCCAGATAAACCGTCACGCCCCAGTCATTCCGGGCGCGGCGGATACATTTTTCCAAAGTGGCCATGTCGTAGCCGGGGCGGGTGATGTGATGCCCGCCTCCGAAGTTCAGCCACTTCATTTTTGGCAGCAAATCGCCGAATTTCTCTGCCACTGCGTCCAGCGTCACGGCCAGCGCATCGGCGTCCTGCTCACATAAAGTGTGAAAGTGCAGGCCGTCCAACAGCCCGGGCAGGGCAGAATTTTCTGCCGCTGCCGCGTCCCACTGGGCGCGGGTCGTGCCCAAACGGCTGCCGGGGGCGCAGGGGTCGTAAATCGCGTGACCGTCCTGGGTCGAGCACTCGGGATTGATGCGCAGTCCCACACTTTTGCCAGCCGCCTTGGCCGCGGGGCCAAATTTTGCCAGCTGCGCGGGCGAGTTGAAGACGATATGGTCAGCGTACCGCAGCAGCTCGTCCATTTCATCTGCGCGGTAGGCCGCGCAGAAAACGTGCACTTCTTTGCCGGGCATTTCCTCCGCGCCGAGCCGCGCCTCAAACAGGCCGCTGGCCTCGGTGCCCGCGAGGTGCGGCGCCAGCAGTGGGTACAAATCGTAGTTGCTGAACGCCTTTTGCGCCAGCAGCACCTTGCACCCGGTACGACGGGCGAGCCCGCCCAGAATCTCCGCGTTGCGGGTCAGGGCAGCTTCATCCAGCAGGTAGCATGGCGTGGGAAGGACGGAAAATTCCGGCGGCACTGCGCCGTCGATGGCCGCAAACGGCGGCCGTGCGTCGAGCTGTGCCATCAGTCCACGAGAACCGGGTTGTGGTTCTCGCTGCGGGGCAGGCCGTACTTGTCCAGCGCGTCGAGGAACGGGTCGGGATTGAACTCCTCCACCGTGTAGACGCCGGGCTTGGTCCACTCGCCGGTCAGCATCATCAGCGCACCGCACATCGCGGGCACACCGGTGGTGTAGCTGATGGCCTGACTGCCGACCTCGCGGTAGCACTCCTGATGGTCGCACACATTATAAATGTAGTAGGTCTTGTCATTGCCGTCCTTTTTGCCGGTGAAGATGCAGCCGATGTTCGTTTTGCCCTTGGTGCGGGGACCGAGGCTGGCGGGGTCGGGCAGCAGCGCTTTCAGGAACTGGATGGGCACGATCTCCTGACCGTTGTAATTGATGGGCGTGGTGGAGAGCATGCCCACATCCTCAAGGCAGCGCATGTGGTCAAGGTAGCTCTGTCCGAAGGTCATGAAGAAGCGGATGCGTTTGACATCGGGCAGGTTCTTGCCAAGAGACTCAATTTCCTCATGATGCAGCAGGTACATATCCTTCTGACCGACCTGGTCAAAGTTGTACTCGCGCTTGATGCTCATGGGCGGGATCTCGACCCACTTGCCGTTCTCCATATAGCTGCCGGGGGCGGAGACCTCGCGCAGGTTGATCTCGGGGTTGAAGTTGGTGGCGAACGCATAACCGTGATCGCCGCCGTTGCAGTCGAGGATGTCGATGGTGTCGATGGTGTCGAACTCATGCTTAGCGGCGTAGGCGCAGTAGGCCTGGGTCACGCCCGGGTCAAAGCCGCAGCCCAGCAGCGCGGTCAGGCCGGCGTCCTCAAACTTTTTCTTGTACGCCCACTGCCAGCTGTAGTCAAAGTAAGCGGAGAAGCCGGCCTCCTTGCAGCGCTTCTCGTAGATGGCACGCCACGCGGGGTCGTCGGTGTTTTCCGGCTCGTAGTTGGCAGTGTCCATATAGTTTACGCCGCAGGCCAGGCAGGCGTCCATGATGGTCAGATCCTGATACGGCAGGGCGATATTCATGACGAGGTCGGGCTTGTAGCTGTTGATGAGGTCGCACAGCTGCTGGACGTCGTCGGCATCGACCTGCGCGGTGGTGATTTTGGTCCGGGTGGTGGGGGCCAGCTTGGCGGCCAGCGCGTCGCACTTGGATTTGGTGCGGCTGGCGATGCACAGCTCGGTAAAGACGTCGCTGACCTGGCAGCACTTGGAGATGGCGACGCTTGCCACGCCGCCGCAGCCGATAACAAGAACTTTGCTCATGATGGAACTCCTTTGTATTTTTTATTGTATGATGTGTATGGGTGTTTTGTAGGGGCGAACATTGTTCGCCCGCGCCCGTATGTGGCAGCGGCAGCTTTCCCGGTCGGATATGGAATCCGCCCCTACATCCTCTTCCCCGATAAGGTTGAGAATGTAGGGAGGGGTCTTGCCCCCTCCGCGGGGCGTCGAGGACGCCGCTCCCTACAGGGATGGCTGCTTACTTTTCCAGTGCCAGCAGCAATTCCCGCAGCACCTTGCAGGCCGTGGCCGTGGAAACGCCGCTCTGGTCGAGCATGGGTGCCAGCTCGTTCACGTCCGCGCCAATGATGTTCGCTTTCGTCACGGTGCGGATGGCCCCAAGCAGCTGCAAAAAGCTGACGCCGCCCGCCTCGGGCGTGCCCGTGCCGGGGAAGGCCGACGGGTCGAGGCAGTCCAAATCAATGGTCAGATAGACAGGCACATCGGTCTGGCACAGCCAGTCGGCCAGCTCGGTCAGGCCGGTAAAGTCGAACTTGTGCATATCGGTGTGCCGCGCGGCGAACTGAAATTCCTCCCGGTCGCCGCTGCGGATACAGAACTGGTGGATGCGCCCGTCGCCGACCAAATCATGGCAGCGGCGCAGCACGCAGGCGTGGCTCAGCTGCGCGCCGAGGTAATCGTCCCGCAGATCGGCGTGAGCGTCAAAATGTACGATATGCAAATCGGGATATTTGCGCACCGCCGCGCGCACCGCGCCCAACGTGACAAGGTGCTCGCCGCCCAGCAGCAGCGGAAGCTTTCCGTCGCGCAGAATTTCCGCCGCGCGGGACTCAATGTCTACAAGGGCGCTCTCGCTGGAACCAAAGCACAGCTCCAGGTCGCCGCTGTCAAACACATTCCCATCGGTCAGGTCCTTGTCCTGATAGGGACTGTAAGTTTCCAGACCGTAGCTTTCGTGGCGCATGGCCGCGGGGCCAAAGCGCGCACCGGGGCGGTAGCTTGTGGTGGAATCAAACGGCGCACCGTACAAAACGATACTGGCCGTGCGGTAGCTGCTGTCGCAGCCGATGAAATTCTCTACATTGCGGTGCAGCATCAGTGTTCCTCCACTTCCCGCAGCATTTCCTCAAGGAAAGCGGGCAGATAAAACGCCCCGACGTGCAGCCGGGAGGTATAATAGCGGGTGCGCATGTTCAGCGCGTTCCACGCATCGGCGTCCATATCGTTGA
>OMCG01001535.1_pt1 | contig 13432 bp, 9 predicted proteins | sample 1674071 | NCBI WGS metagenome assembly OMCG01 (sample SAMEA103958139, study PRJEB25191) | human gut metagenome | biome: human-associated habitat [ENVO:00009003]; feature: intestine environment [ENVO:2100002]; material: feces | place: Germany | collected 2013/2015 | reverse complement strand
AGATCGAAGGCGTAATCGTTTTAAATACATAACATAACACTATACAAAATGCATAATAAAAGATAATAAAAAGTGTTAAAAATGTTTAAAATGTAAATTAGGGGTTGCAATAATAATGAATTGTGGTATAGTGAAGATACGAAAACGATTAAGAAACCAATTCGAAATGAGGAAACGATATGGTATCACTGAAAGACATAGCACAAAGATGTGGTGTTTCGACAGCGACAGTAAGCAAGGCATTACATGACCAGAAGGATATTGGCGCTGAGACCAAAAACAGAATAAAGAAGATAGCTAAGGAAATGGGATATCTTCCTAATGCTGCGGCCAGAGTTCTTAAGACAAACGAGTCGAACAACATCGGAGTACTGTATTTCGATGAGGCGGCGATGGGGCTTACGCATGAGTATTTTGCCGGAGTGCTAAACGGAATCAAGGCACAGGCTGAGATGCTTGGATATGATATTACATTTATCAATACAAGTCCGGTCGGAAAAAAATTATCATACCTGGAGCACTGTAAGTACAGAAATTTCGATGGAGTCGTAATCGTATGTGCAAGGTTTCAGGACAATGAGGTGCAGGAACTGATGAGCAGCGACATACCGGTGGTCACAATTGACTACGTACACTATAGCTGTTCGGCAGTATGTTCCAACAATGTAAAGTGTATGGGCGAGCTGCTTGATTACATAATAAGCATGGGACATAAGAAAATCGCTTACATACATGGACAGGATTTTTCGAGTGTTACACGTGACAGGCTGGCAGCATATTACAGGGCACTTGAGAAGCATGGAATAGATATTCCTGAGGAGTATGTCAGGGAAGCAAGGTATCTGGAAACAGAGGATGTTGCAAATCAGACAGAATATTTACTCGATTTACCTGACAAACCTACATGTATCATCTATCCGGATGACACGGCGGCAATCGGAGGCATCAATGTTATAAGAAGCAGAGGCCTTAGGATTCCGGAGGATATATCCATAGCAGGATACGATGGCACAAGAGTTTCACAGATGCTAAGCCCGAAGCTCACCACTATCAGACAGGACACTGACAAGATAGGCAGGGAAGCAGCGGACAGATTGATAAGCATCATTAAAAAGCCTAAAACAGCACTTGTGGAGAGAGCTGTTGTTGAAGGAATTTTGCTGGAGGGGGAGTCCGTAGGCAGAATTTAATATATTTTACTACTTTTTTACTAACATTTACTAACAGGTTTAAACCTGAAGCGAGAAGGAGGATTTTCTATGAAAAAGAAACTCGTAAGCGCATTACTTTGCGCAACAATGGCAGCATCATTACTGGCAGGCTGTGGTAGCGGAAATACATCCGACACAGGAAGCTCTGATAAGAAGGGCGATGCAAAAACTGAAGTGACAAACGATGGCAAGACACTCAACATCTATTGCTGGAATGAAGAGTTTCAGAGCCGTCTCACAGACCACTATCCTGATTATAAGAAGGTGGATGCGACACATGGTAAAATCGGAGATATCGATGTAGTCTGGAACATTACACCTAGTGAGAACAATGCGTACCAGAACAACCTTGATGAGACACTTTTGAAGCAGGCTGATGCATCTGCAGATGACAAGATCGATCTATTCCTGGTAGAGGCTGATTACGCACCTAAGTATGTAGATTCTGATTACACAATGCCAATCAAGGATTTAGGAATCACAGACAGCGATATCTCTAAGCAGTACAAGTACACACAGGATGTCGTTACTGACTCAGATGGCAACCTAAAGGGTCTTTCATGGCAGGGCTGCCCAGGTGTTCTCTTCTACAACAGAGCAGCAGCAAAAGAGGTACTTGGAACAGATGATCCGGATGAGGTTCAGAAGTCAGTATCTGACTGGGATACCTTCAATGCTACAGCTGAGAAGATGAAAGCAGCAGGCTACAAGATGACATCTACAGCAAACGATACATACCGTGTATACTCTAACAACGTTTCAAAGAAATGGGTAAGCGATGACAAAAAGATCCAGATTGATGACAACATCATGAAGTGGGTTGATGATTCTAAGAAGCTTGTAGACGCAGGCGAGACAGGAACAGCAGATCTTTGGTCAGATGACTGGAAGAAGGGCTTCTATCCGGAAGGAAAGGTATTCTCATACTTTGGACCTGCATGGTTAGTAAACTTCTCAATGGCAGCAGATGAGTCAGGTTCTATCGGAAATCAGGGCGGCTGGGGTGCAGCTCAGGGACCACAGGGCTTCTTCTGGGGCGGTACATGGATCTGTGCAGCAGAGGGAACAGACAATGCCGACCTTGTAAAGGATATCATGCTCAAGATGACAACAGATGATGACATCATGAAGGATATCGTTGTTAAGGATGATGATTTCGTAAACAACAGCACAGTTATGGATGGTCTTGCAGACGGAACAATCATGGGCAAGGACGACAAGCCTTACACAAGTACAATACTTGGTGGACAGAATCCATTACCAATGTATATAGCAGGTGTTAAGACTCTCGACTTAAGCAACCTTTCAGCATATGACCAGGGCTGCAACGAGGAATTCCAGAAGGCTATGAAGGATTACTTCGAAGGAAACTGCGATAAGGATACAGCTATTGAGACCTTCAAGAAGGCAGTTGTTGAGAAATATCCTGACCTTTCAGAATAAGATAGTTTTTGAATTGACTATAGGGCTAACAATATAAAATAATAAATACCCTGTCTGCCTTGCGTAAGCAGGCAGGCGGGGTAATATTTTTAAAATCAATAAAATCAGTTAACAGCATTACATAACCATTGACTACAATACCAGTTGGGAGGTAGGTATTATGAGAAAGAGTGGAGGTAAAGCGGTCAGATATAACAAATGGGGCTATATCTTTCTGATTCCGTTTATCGTTGTATACGTAGTATTTCAGCTGGTACCGTTAATCACTACCATTTACAACAGCTTTTTTGAAAATTATATGTCCGGTCTTACACAGATAGGACCAAATTTCGTTGGATTTGAAAACTATGAAAAATTGTTCACATCCGGTGATATCTGGCAGTATTTCAAGAACACAATGGTTCTTTGGATCATGTGCTTCATACCGCAGATATTTTTATCACTGCTCCTTGGAGCATGGTTTTCGGATGTCAGCTTAAAGCTCAAGGGAACAAGATTTTTTAAAACAGTTATATATCTGCCGAATCTTATTATGGCTTCAGCTTTTTCACTGTTATTCTTTACATTGTTTGCTGATGGGGGACCGATAAACAATCTGCTTATACAGATAGGCTTCATCTCAGAGCCGTACAAGTTCCTGTCGCATGTTGGCAGTACAAGAGGACTCATCGCTTTGATGAACTGTCTGATGTGGTTTGGTAATACAACCATCCTGCTTATGGCAGGTATGCTTGGAATCGATACATCACTTTTTGAGGCAGCAGAGGTGGACGGAGCAACATCCACACAGGTGTTCTTTAAGATAACACTTCCGCTCCTTAGACCGATACTGATATATGTAATCATTACATCACTTATCGGTGGCTTACAGCTCTTTGATGTACCACAGATTTTGACAAACGGAACCGGTAATCCGGTCAGATCGAGCATGACACTTATCATGTACTTAAACAAACGTCTGTACAGTAAGGATTATGGAATGTCCGGTGCACTGTCAGTTATACTGTTTATCATCACAGCAATACTTAGTGTGGCGGTATTCAAGCTAAGCGGCAACGATGATAAGAGAAAGGAGTAGGTCGATATGGCAGCAAATGTAAACAAAAAAAAGAAAGGTATGGGAATCCATGCCAGACGTGCATTAGCATATATCGTGCTTGTGATAATCTCTTTCTTCTGTCTGTTCTGGTTCTACGTAATGATAATAAATGCAACCAGATCAAACGGAGAGCTTCAGTCAGGATTTACGGCAATTCCGAGTACGCACCTGCTTGACAACTGGAATTCACTCTTACATGACACACTTCCGGTCATAAGAGGTATGTTTAACAGCCTTTTTGTAGCAGCCTGCAGTGCAGTACTGTGTGTATATTTTTCGACAATGACAGCATATGCCATACATGCATATGAGTTTAAAGCCAAGAAATTCATCTCTACATTCATACTGATGGTTATGATGATTCCTACACAGGTTACAGCACTTGGATTTGTTAAATTAGTAACAGGCATGGGACTGATGGATTCATTTATTCCACTCATAGTTCCTACCATTGCTGCACCTGTCACATATTTTTACATGAAGCAGTATATGGAGAGCTCACTTCCATTGTCTCTGATTGAGGCAGCGAGAATTGACGGCTCCGGAGAGTTTAGGACGTTTAATCATATCGTGCTTCCACTGATGAAGCCGGCAATAGCAGTACAGGCAATTTTCTCCTTTGTAAGCAGCTGGAACAATTACTTCACTCCGGCACTTATATTACACGAAAATAACAAGAAGACACTTCCAATCCTGTTAGCACAGCTTAGAAGTGCAGACTTCTTAAAGTTTGATATGGGAAAGGTATATATGATGATTACATTCTCTATCCTTCCTGTAATAGTTGTTTACCTTATTCTTTCAAAGCACATCGTAGGTGGTGTTGCCATGGGAAGTGTGAAGGGCTGATACAGACCATTAACTAAAACTATTTTCTTTTATATTTTTCCCTTCATCTTAAAAGGACCGCTCATCCGGGCGGTCCTTTTTTGCGAGCAAAATGGCAGACGTTTTGTTTATCCCCTCTTGACAGAATACGTTATACTATAAGTATGAACGATAAGAAACAAGGAATAATATATATCATAATGGCAGGATTCTTTTTTGCCCTGATGACATTTTTTGTGAGAATGTCGGGAGATTTGCCGACCATGCAGAAGGCCTTTTTCAGGAATGCGGTAGCAGCAGTAGCGGCTGTTATCTTACTTGCAAAAAGTGATGAAGGCTTCAAAATAAAAAAGGATAGCTGGAAGGGGCTTTTTCTGCGAAGCTTCTTTGGAACAACAGGGCTTATATGCAATTTCTATGCAGTTGACCATCTGGCCATCGCAGATGCCAATATTCTAAACAAATTGTCACCGTTTTTTGCCATAATCATGTCATATTTTGTGCTTAAGGAGAAAGCAAACAAGACAGAGTGGCTGTGCGTGGTAACGGCGTTTATAGGTGCTGTTTTTGTGGTGAAGCCATCTATGAATGTGCAGTTTTTTAATGCCATGATTGGTGTAATAGGAGGTTTTGGCGCAGGTGTAGCGTATACATTTGTGCGAAAGCTCGGTAAGCAGGGAGAGAGAGGACCTGTGATAGTCATGTGCTTTTCGGTATTTTCATGTATAGTGACGGCTCCGTTTCTGTTTGTCGGAGCAAAGCCTATGAGTGCATATCAGATTGTCATGCTGCTTTTTGCAGGAGCTGCAGCTACAGGAGGACAGCTTTCTATCACAAAGGCTTACACCAAGGCACCTGCAAAGGAGATATCGGTGTTCGACTATTCGCAGGTTATCTTTGCCGCCCTGCTTGGATTTGTCTTTTTACAACAGATACCGGACTATCTAAGTGTGATAGGATATGTTATAATAATAGGCAGTGCGATTTTTAAATGGAACTATAATCTCAGACACGAGGAAAATATATGAACTATGCAGGAATAAAATATTGTGACATCGCAAACGGACTGGGCTGCCGTACTGTGCTTTTTGTGTCAGGCTGCAGGAACCATTGTAAGGGCTGCTTTCAGCCGCAGACATGGGAATTTGACTATGGAGAGCCGTTTGATGAGCAGATACAAAACGAGATACTCGACTCGCTTGCGCCTGCCTATGTGCAGGGAATTACCCTTCTAGGCGGTGATCCGTTTGAGGAGGAGAATCAGGAGGCACTTGTGCCGTTTATGAGAAGAGTCAAGGAGCGCTATCCCAATAAGGATGTGTGGGCTTACACAGGCTATCTGTACGAGGAGCTGCTTGCAAACGGACGCAAGCACACAGAGTATACGGATGAGCTTTTATCCATGATAGATGTTCTGGTAGATGGTCCGTTTATAGAGGAGCAGAAGGATATCACGCTCAAATTCAAGGGCTCTGCAAACCAGCGTGTGATAGACATGGAGAAGACAAGAGCAACAGGAGAGGTGTCTATACTGGAATTTACGAAAATATGATTAGAGGATTTGAAATGAAGAAAAAATGCGACAAATTATTAGGAATACTGTGCTATGCGCTTGGAATTTTAGCGGCGCTTTATGTGGGAGGTTATCTTATGCTGATTAAGCCTATTCATGTGATTATCATAGCATTTGGCAATGATATGCTGACACTTCCGCTGTTGCTTAAGAGTATCATAAAGATAGCATTTTCTACGACATTTGCAGGGCTTGTGTGGTGCATCGGATACATAGGCTACAACTTTTTTAAGGGAAATGAGGACCCTGACTGGGCGGCTATAGAAGCGCGCTTCAGAAATAAGCACAGTGATACAACAAACGAAGATTTACTGAAGGAGAGAGAAGTATGATAGTCCGTGTACCTGATTATTTTTCAGAGTTTAGCTGTATAGCCGGAGACTGCAAGGATAGCTGCTGTCTGGGCTGGGAAATTGATATTGATGAGGATTCATATGAGTATTATCAGACACTGCCCGGAGAGGTCGGAGAGCGTCTGAGAAAGGGCATGTATGAGACGGAGGATGGCGGGCACGGCATCCGTACAAATAATTGCGGGCGCTGCATTATGCTAAATGACAAGAATCTGTGTGATTTATACATAGCAGCTGGCGAGGCATCGCTTAGTGAGGTGTGCACCGATTTCCCAAGGTTTGGCATAGAGTACAGAAACGTGGAGCAGAAGTGTCTGAGCCTTGCGTGCGAGGAAGTCTGCCGTATATTTTTCAGCAAAACAAAGCCTGTTAAGTTTATAGAGCAGGAGCTTTTTGGCGACAGCGATGATGACCAGGGAGTTACAGAGGAGGAGGCAGCCTTTTTCGAGGAGGTGCAGCGCGAGCTGATTGCCATACTCCAGGACAGGACAAAGCCAATCGGAGTACGCGTGGATGAGTACCTTGACAGGGCAAACGAGTACCAGAAGAAGCTGAGCCAAAACGATGTTGAAAAGCATATAGACTGGCTTTCGTTTAATGATTTTTCATTTGAGCATTTCGATATCCGCTTCGGTATCATCAATGAGATGGAACTATTGCGCCAGGTATGGCAGGATTTCAAGGATGATATGCAGACAGTCCTCACAGAGGATGATTATGAAAAACGCATGAAGGAGTACATGGCTAGCGGCGATTACCGTGAAAACGATATTGAGCAGCTTCTTGTATACTTTACCTTCAGATATATCATGAATGCCATCTATGACTCAAATATCATGGTTTATGCATATTTAAGCGTCATGTTTACCATGATAGTCAGGGATATGAATGCCACTCGCTTCTACAAAAACGGTGGCAGCTTCACCATAGAGGACCAGATGGAGGTGGCAAGAATCTTCTCAAAGGAAGTGGAGCATTCCGAGGAAAATGTGGAGGCCGCCAAGGAAGAAATCATCTGGGGATAGTTGATTTAGAGATTAAATATATAATTTAATATATAATTAAAAAACAATATAATTATTTTAGTTTTTAGTTTTCGGTTTTAGTTTTCAAAAGAAGCTTGCACAGAAATGTGCAGGCTCTTTTTTGTGAAATAACTAAAGGCTTCCACCATTATGTCATAAGCCTCATATTTTCCGGCTTATGGGCTGAATTTTGGGAGCTGTTTTAAAAGATTTAGGGATTACAGCTCCCCAAGGTCTGCCTACTATGCTATCAATACCTTGTAAACCATAAATTGATACCTTGAAAACTTCACATTTTCAAGGTACCAACCATTTTTTATAAGGTGGTTTTGACCCTTAAATCATGTCATATAGACTTAAAAAATAATTCACAAAATTTCAAATGAAAAATTATCTATTATATCTAGGACCTTTAGTACTAAAAAGATTTCGCATATGTTACATAAAAATGAATAAATAGTAAATTTTACCAAAATTTCGTAAATAAAATCTCTGTTTATTCCAATAGTCGAAAACCAACGAAAATATTATAATATAAGTACGAAAACGTGCGAAAGGGAATTTTCGTACATACAAAAAGGAAAAGGAGAGGAAATATGAGAAAGTTAAAAGAACACTTTCACAGGAAACATGGCATTGTAAGTCGTATCTTTAGTATGGTACTTGCACTTGCTATGATTGTGACCATGGTTCCAGCAATCGGTGGTGCAACCACTGCATATGCTGCGAGCCCGACAATCCGGTTGTATCTGGACAAACCAAGTACATGGAGTAATCCGGTTGTCAATGTCTGGGCTCCCGGTGCTACGGTAGATAACCATGGCGCAGGAAATGCCACCATTACACAATGGAGTAATCAGGAAAAACCAAAGCTTGCATATGAAGAAAGTTCCGGACTCTATTATGTAGATGTACAGAGCAGTGAGTGGACAGGTTTTCAGTTTGTTGATGCAGGTTCTGATGAGAAGGCTGCACCGGAGATAAAGACAGAAGGAGCTGCAATTGAGCAGATTAAGACTTTTACTTCTGATACTAGCATCTATTGTTTATTGGATGACAATGTAAAATATCAGTGGTATAAGGATGCTTCAAAGAAGGAAACATTGATTCCAGAGTCTGTACCAACAGAATGTGACCTGACTATTAATTATAAGAGCACATTAGGCGATGATGTTGCAGCATATATATATCATGAGACCAATGAGCCGGCAGGTAAATGGCCTGGACAAACCATGACTGCAACAGAAGGTCATGAAGGCTGGTATACAATGCATCTGACATTAGATAACAGTACAGATTATACTCTCATTTTAAATAATGATGGACAGGGAAAAGAATTAGACAAAGTAACACTTTCCACAAAAGGAAAGGCAGAAGCAGAGTACTGGTTTGATGGTTCTTTGTCAGAGACAAAACCTGCCGATTGGAAATATGTAACAACCATTCATTATCTTGCTTCAGGAATGGGAAGCACTATTTACAATTATATGTGGGGAGCAGATGCCTCTGCAACAGGAGCAGGTGTTGGAAAAGAATGGTCAAAATGGCCGGGCGGACAGATTAAAGAAAATGCTGACCATTCCGGATGGTATGATGTAGTATATACACAGGATGTAAAACAGAATTTCAGCTGTATTTTTAATAATAACAGTGGGACACAGACAGATAATATTGATGTTTCTGTAACATCAACAAGTACTGAGCTCTGGGTTACCGGAACCAAAGGTGGTGGTGATACAACCGTATATAAAACAGCACCGGACAGCTGGGAGGCACCGGTTCCAGACCACACATTTACAATTTATTATTACAATGAAGAATTATCAACAGACACAGACAAGGGAAAAGTTGATTTGTGGATGTGGAATGCCGGATTAAGTGGTTCCTATGTTTTTGACGGAACAGAATATGATGCTGAAAACAATGTGACATGGTTTAAACAGACCATTAAAGTTGCCGGCAGCAATATAGGAAAAACTGTAGGATTGAAGGCACGCTATGACAAGACGCAAGGAGATGGATGGGTTGGCGGCTCTGATACCGCAGATCGTTCTTTTACAATAAGCGGTGATAAGAATGAGGTATTATATTATGTGGATGGTTCAAATCCGGTTCATGAGAAACCGGTAATTAAACAAACGGAAAAGAGATACCTTGTATTGGATTATGAGAATCCGGGATTAAAAGAAAAAGGTATTACACCACAGTTCTATACATGGACATCAGGATATGCTTCAGTATTAACCAATTTTACATATGCAGGTGGAGATAAATGGACAGTAACAATTCCAGCAAAACCATCTTGTACAAAGGTTGATTTTTGTATTGCATTAGATTCAACAGGTGACCCATGGATTAAAGATGGTGGAGACCATTCAGTTACATTCCCTTCTGACCAGAAGGTTATCTATGCCAGCATGAAAGCCGGCAGTGAGCCGGAAATTGCTATGCCATATAATGTTGGCTATGAAGTAGATGCAGAGAAACAACAGGTATCATATTACTATCGTGATGATACAGCATTTGTAGATGGCACCTTAAAGAATATGACTGTAGCTGTTGACGTAAACGGAACAGTGTATCCAATGACATACAATGATGCAACAAAGCGTTTTGAGTATGTAAAGAGCGGTTTAACAGATGGCAAAACACATTATCGTTACAAAGCAAATGGAGCTTATGTTGTAGATGCATTCAATTCAAATAGTGAAAAATATAATAACGAAGATTACTCATATTTTGAATACTATAAATTAAATGCAACAGTTACAGCAGAAGTTATGAATAAATCCTTTAATTACAACGAGAATGATGTTGTTAAGTTTAAGGTTAAACAGGATAGTTCAGATGCTAAAACATTAGAAGTAGCTAGTGCAAGTATCGATGTTTCTTCCCTTGGCGGAAGCAATGCAATGCCGATTGAACCGGAATTGCAGGCAGTTACCATTTCTGCAACAACAGATACAACATTAGGAATTAAGACATTACCAATTACTGTAACAGACCAGTATGGTAATAAATTCAGTACTACAGTGGATGTTGAAATTACAGACCGTGTGAAGGAAAACAAAAAAGATTTCGACTGGGATGAAGCTGTTGTTTACTTTATGATGACAGATCGTTTCTTTGATGGTAATAAATCTAACAATACAGCAAGTGGTGCAGATACATATGGAGAGAATCCGGGACTGTATCATGGTGGAGATTTTGCAGGTGTAACAGCCAAGTTAAAGTACTTACAGGATTTAGGTGTAAATACGATTTGGATTACACCAATAGTAGAGAATATAAAAGGTGTAGCTGTAACAGATGAAGGTTCAGAAGATGTTCCTTATAATGCAGCATACCATGGATACTGGGCAAGTGATTTTACAAAATTGAATCCAACACTTGGTACAACAGAAGAATTTAAGACTATGATTAGTGAAGCGCACAAGCGTGGTATGCGTATTATGGTTGATATTGTTGTAAATCATGCCGGATATGGTACAGAATCAACATTTGCTGATATGCTAAGGGATAAGAGTGTCAGTGAAGGAGATATTAAATCATGGCAGTCTGGTTTACCGGATTTTGCAACAGAGAATGCAGATGTCAGAGCAAAATTAGTAGAATGGCAGACTGCATGGATGAAGGATTATGGAGTTGATTATTTCCGTGTAGATACTGTAAAGCATGTTGACAGCACAACATGGGCAGCACTTAAAAATTCTACAACAAAAGTAAATTCATCATTCAAGATGATTGGTGAATACTTTGGTGCAGGATATGCATCAAATGGTAGTTCCTTAGGTACTGGTCAGATGGATGCAGACCTTGATTTCGATTTTAATGACCAGGCAACAAGCTTTGTAAGTGGCAATATTTCTTCTGTAGAGAAATTCCTTTCTGCAAGAAATTCAGCACTTAATAACACATACATGACAGGTCAGTTCTTAAGCAGTCATGATGAAGATGGATTTAAAGCTGCCTTAATGAAAGGAAAAGGATATACCAAGGATGAGGCAACATCAGCAGCATTAGTAGCAGCTACATTACAGCTTACTGCAAAGGGTATTCCGGTTATCTATTATGGTGAAGAAGTTGGTTTAAGCGGATTAAATAATTATCCATATCAGACTAATAGATATGACATGGATTTCAATCTGGCAACAGATGACAATGTCACATATCAGCATTATAAGAATTTGCTGAGAATCCGTAATGCATACACAGATGTATTTGCAAGAGGAAGCAGAACAGTTGTGGCAGGTTCTGATGAGGAATGCTATGATGTAGTTTCAAGATCCTATGGAGGAACAACCTTATATGTTGGTATGAATATCAAGGATACCGTAAAAGAAGTAAAAGTTCCGGTTAGCTTAGCAGCAGGAACAGAGGTAAAGGATTTATACAGCGGTGCTACCTATACTGTAGGAAGTGATAAGACTGTAACAGTTACCATTCCGGCAGCAAAGGATGGTGGAACAGTCATTCTTACCGAGGTGAAGAAAACAGTAGATCCAACACCGGCAGACCCGGGCAAGAAAGATCCAACACCAACACCAGTAAAGAAAGATGGAGTTATTTCCGTAACAGATAAGGCAGCTATTGAAACCAAAAAAGCAGCTCCAAAGAGTGGCGATGACAATGAAGCAGCTACATATGTATGCTTACTTGGACTCGCAATGGTTGCAATCACAGCAGCTACATATCGCAAGAAAAAAGCTTGCAAATAAAACAGCTTTTAAACTAAACATTTTATAAACCTCTTAGATGCCGCACCTTCGGGTGCGGCATTTTGCTATAAATTGGGTAAGAAGTCGTATTGCTATCATCATGTTAAATACATTATAATAAGAAGAAAACAGCTAAGGCTGTCAAGGAGGAAAAAATAAGTAATTGAATATATTGTCAAATGTGATTAAATGTGTTTAAATATACTCAAAGGAGTAAATTATTATGAATACATCAAATATCACAAATTATAAGCCAAAAGATTTTGCTGAACTGTTAGGTGTGTCTGTTAAGACATTGCAACGCTGGGACAGAGAAGGAACTTTAAAGGCAAATCGAACTCCAACTGATAGGCGTTATTATACCTATGACCAGTACCTTCAATTCAAAGGCATAAATATTGAAAATGATAAACGTCAGGTAGTTATTTATGCCAGAGTGTCTACAAGAAATCAAAAAGATGATTTACAGAATCAAGTTGCATTTTTGCGACAGTTTTGTAATGCTAAAGGTATTATTATAGACCAGTGTATTGAGGATTATGGAAGTGGTCTTAATTACAATCGTAAAAAGTGGAATGAATTATTAAATGAAGTAATGGAACAGAAAATAAAAACCATAATAGTAACTCATAAAGATAGATTTATCAGATTTGGTTACGATTGGTTTGAAAAATTCTGTATGAAGTTTAATACAAGCATTGTGGTAGTGAACAACGAAGAACTATCACCACAGGAAGAACTCGTACAGGATATTGTTTCTATACTTCATGTGTTCTCTTGCAGGTTGTATGGACTTCGTAAGTATAAAAAACAAATAGAAAGGGATGAGGAAATTGCTAAAGAGCTTCAAGACGGAAATAAGTCCGACGATTGAGCAAAAAATCAAGATTAACAAGACTATTGGCACTTGTAGGTATGTCTATAACTTCTATCTCGATCATAACAAAACTTTATATGATAACGGTGAAAAGTTTATGACTGGCAAGAGTTTCAGCGTATGGCTTAATAATGAGTATATTCCTAATAATCCTGATAAAATATGGATTAAAGAAGCATATTCAAAAGCTGTAAAAAAGTCTATTGAGGATGGATGTACTGCATTTACAAGATTTTTTAAACATCAAAGCGCTTTTCCTAATTTCAAAAAGAAAGGTAAATCTGATGTAAAAATGTATTTCGTAA
>OMCG01001518.1_pt1 | contig 13537 bp, 10 predicted proteins | sample 1674071 | NCBI WGS metagenome assembly OMCG01 (sample SAMEA103958139, study PRJEB25191) | human gut metagenome | biome: human-associated habitat [ENVO:00009003]; feature: intestine environment [ENVO:2100002]; material: feces | place: Germany | collected 2013/2015 | reverse complement strand
CGACTACAAAAGCAATAATCAGTTTGGTACGTAATTTCATAGAAGCATCTCCTTTCCGTATTGAAAAAGGTGCCTGACACTTTATGACGGGTGTCAGACACCTTCCGGTGCTTGTATCAGATATTTCTATCTTACAGATATTTCTTTAAATCTTCTACCTTGTCAAGTTTCTCCCACGGAAGATCCAGGTCATTACGTCCAAAATGTCCGTAAGCGGCTGTCTGCTTGTAGATCGGTCTTCTCAGGTCCAGCATCTTAATGATTCCTGCCGGGCGGAAATCAAAATTCTCACGAAGGATCTCAACCAGCTTTGTATCAGATAACTTTCCTGTACCAAATGTATCAACTGCGATAGAAGTCGGCTGTGCCACACCGATCGCATAAGAAAGCTGGATCTCACATTTCTTTGCAAGTCCTGCTGCTACAATATTCTTTGCTGCATAACGTGCTGCATAAGCTGCAGAACGGTCTACCTTTGTGCAGTCTTTTCCTGAAAATGCTCCGCCACCGTGACGTGCCATTCCACCATAAGTATCAACAATGATCTTACGTCCTGTCAGTCCACTGTCTCCGTGAGGTCCGCCAATTACAAACCGGCCTGTCGGATTTACAAAGAATTTCGTCTCATCATCTACCAGCTCTGCCGGGATGATCTCATCGAATACATACTTTTTGATATCCTCATGAATCTGCTCCTGAGATACTTCCGGGTCATGCTGCGTAGAAAGCACAACTGCATCCAGACGCTTTACAGAACCATCTTCATTGTACTCTGCAGTTACCTGAGTCTTTCCGTCCGGACGCAGGTAAGTCAGCGTTCCGTCTTTGCGAACTTTAGTAAGCTGAAGTGCAAGCTTATGTGCCAGTGCGATCGGATATGGCATATACTCTTCTGTCTCATCAGAAGCATAACCGAACATCATTCCCTGATCTCCTGCTCCAATGGCTTCGATATCTTCATCTGACATCTTATTTTCTTTTGCTTCCAGAGCCTTATCAACTCCCATTGCAATATCTGTTGACTGCTCATCCAATGTTGTGAGTACACCGCAGGTATCTGCATCAAAGCCATATTTTCCTCTTGTATATCCGATCTCGCGAACTGTATCACGAACGATCTTCTGGATATCTACATATGCTTTTGTAGTGATCTCTCCCATAACCATAACAAGACCTGTTGTACAGCATGTCTCACATGCAACACGGCTCATCGGATCCTGACGCATTAACTCATCCAGAATCGCATCTGAAATCTGATCACACATCTTATCCGGATGTCCCTCTGTAACTGACTCAGATGTAAATAAAATTTTTTCCTTTTCCATAAGTTCTCCTTTCACTCACTTTCTCTTCTGCTTACTGCTTTCACGTAATATCGCCTTCGTCCGCCTGACCTGCCCCGCGGAACCTCGATTCCGCTTCGCTTCATCTCGGTCGCGGGCGGCCTGCCTATACCCTGGCAACTCTCTGTCTGCTCACGCAAGCGTGGCAGCCAATGAGTTGTCAGGGTGCAGGTCAGGCTTTAATACGCGAAAACAGTCCGCATAAGGCGGACTGTCAATCTATCGTAACAATCCTCTTATTGTTCGAGTAACTCGCTCAGGTTGGCACCTTCCTTTATAATGTGGGGTTGCCGCAGCTTCTTAGATCCTTTGTATCTCCACTGCTCTGAATAAGAGAAAGTTTCTTTATTAAATTAGTATTTTACTTTCGTATCAGACTATACAACGCATTGTCTATTATGTCAATATAGTTTAGAAAACTTTCATTATATTTTCTTATCTATGACTTCCCAGTAACCATACTTTGGGAATCCATTTCACAAGTCAAAATACCGACACGCTGCCTGTACCTGCCCGCCACAACCGGTACACCTGCTCTGCCGTATCTGCCAGGTTTCTCTTTGCATTTTCATTTTTCATGGCTTCTTCCAGTGTAACCACATTTCGCAGAATCGGAAAAAATGCATCGATTCCATGTTCATTGCATTTTTCTGCATCCACTCCGGCTGCCCCGGTAAATGCGATCACAGTCTTTCCGTATTTCTTTGCAAGTCCGGCTACTCCTATCGGTGCTTTTCCCATGGCGGTCTGTCCGTCCATTTGTCCTTCTCCGGTAATCACCAAGTCTGCTTCTCTGATGTACTCTTCCAGCCGGGTTTCTTCTAAAACAATCTTGATCCCTGACTCTAAAACTGCATCAGTAAATGTCAGAAATGCAAATCCCAGCCCGCCGGCTGCCCCGGTTCCTGCCTTCTTCGGATCTGCTTTCGGAAATTTTCCCCCTGCCAGTGCCGCATAATTTCCCAGCCATTGATCCATCTCCACAACCATGGACGGAGTTGCCCCTTTCTGCGGACCAAATACAGCACTGCACCCCTGTTCACCACACAGGCTGTTCGTTACATCACACGCTATACGGAATCTGCACTCCTTTAATTCCTGCAGAACATGCGTCTCCGTGATCGTTTCTAAAACTTTCAGCCCTCTCGCTCCGAAGGGAATCTGGTTCCCATTTTTATCGAGGAATCCGTATCCAAGTGCCTGCAGCATCCCTGTTCCACCGTCATTGGTTGCACTTCCACCAATGCCGATAATGAATCGCCTGCAGCCTTTTTTGACGGCATCCCGGATCACTTCACCGACACCATACGTTGTCGTATAGAGCGGATTTCTTTTTTCATCCGAAACTAATGTGATCCCTGCCGCACCTGCCATCTCAATCACAGCCGTCCCGGATGACTCAATGATTCCATATTCGCATATGACCGGTGTTCCCAGCGGTCCTGTTACCTGTACCTGCTGTCTGCTCCCGTTCATTCCCGACGTCAGTGCTTCTACCGTTCCCTCGCCACCATCTGCCAGCGGTCTTACGAGTACTTCTGCCCCGGCATCTGCCCTGTGGATTCCTTCTGCCACAGCCCTTCCGGCCTCCATGGATGTCATACTTCCTTTAAACGAATCTATCGCTGTTACAATTTTCATTCTGCTTTTCCTTCCTCTTCTACCAGCGTCATCATTCCTGACATAATGCAGCCACCCTTTGCTCCGGCTTTTACAAGTTCTCTCCACTGCTCCGGCTCAAAATGGATTCCACCAATCCCATAGACCGGCAGCCTCACTGCATCACAGACTTCTTTCAAAAATCCGATTCCCCTTGGAGGAACTCCTTTCTTACAATCAGTCGCATAAATATGCCCTGCCACCAAATAAGATGCCCCCAGCTTTTCCGCTTCAACCGCTTCTTCCACCGAGTGAACCGAAGTCCCTATCTGATAAAATGTTCCGCTGCCCTGATTTTTCTCCTGTATCACAGCCTGATTCACCAACTGCCGCAGCACAGGAAGTGGGAGATGAATCTGGTTACTGTTTAATTTTACCGCAATCTGCCAGAAATTGTGAAGAATACATGGAACTTTATACGTTTTACAAATTTTCATTACCTGTCCGGCCAGTTGTTCATACTCCGCTTCTGTCAGATCCTTTTCCCTTAAAATCAGTGCTTTGGGATGCCATTCGCATACTATTTTGATCTGCTCAAGGAACGGTCTTTTGCACAAATGCCGGTTGCTGACTGCGATCACATTTTCGCAGTACTCCTGATTTTCCTTATACATAGATATAATCGCTCATAACCGGCTGAAGATGATTTGTCAGCAGTGCATCATAAACTTCCTTCACTGACCGTCCATCGGAAATCTCAAACTGGTCATCGCCTTTCTCTTCAATTTCTTCCACGTGACCTCCAATTCCTGTACTGACCCCGGCAGAAATTTTCGTCGCTGCAATCTGAACAAGATGATCTCTTACCCGTTCGCATTCCCTTGTCGAAACCGTAATGCTGGCAAATGGCATAAATAACCGGTATGCACAGACAACCTGCAGAAGCTGTTGTTCATGCACATCCATCGGATTGATCCGGTCATTATTGATGATCGGACGAAGTCGCGGACAGGAAAATGCAATCTCAGCATGGGGATATTTTCTTTGAAGAAGATATGCATGATATCCTGTCGCAAATGCATCTTTTCTGAAATCATCCAGTCCCAGCAAAGCACCGAACCCCACACCACGCATTCCGCCCATTAATGCACGCTCCTGTGCATTGACACGATACGGATAGATTCTTTTATGCCCTGCCAGATGCAGTGTCTCATATTTATCTGAATTATAAGTTTCCTGAAATACTGTCACATAATCTGCTCCACACTCATGCAGATAAGCATACTCATCTGAATTGACCGGATAGATCTCAAGCCCGATTACTTTGAAATATTTTCTTGCGATCTTACATGCCTCTCCAATATATTCTACATCCGATTTGCTCCGGCTCTCACCTGTCAGGATCAGAATTTCCTGCAGTCCTGTCGCTGCGATCGCCTGCATCTCTTTTTCGATTTCTTCTGCATTCAGCCTTGCTCTGTTGATCTTGTTATGGCAGTTAAATCCACAGTAAATACAATAATTTTCACAGTAATTCGCAATGTAGATCGGAGTGAACATATAGACGCTGTTCCCAAAATGCTTTCTTGTCTCCACCTGTGCCGCCTGTGCGATTTTCTCCAGATATGGAAGGGCCGCCGGGGACAGAAGTGCCTGAAAATCCTCCGGTGTACGCTGTGAATGTGCCAATGCCCTTTTTACATCTGCTGCCGTATACTGGTCATAATCATACGCATTCATTTTTTCCACAACCTGATCCAGTATTTCCGATCCAATGTCCTCCATTCCCGGAAGGTATGTCATATGGTCGATCCGGTTTTTCTTCTGATCCTCCAGAATTTCCTTACTCAGAATGCTCTCATTGATATGCATCTCATGGGTCTGTCTATCTTCCCTGGTCTGTGTGCTTTCCTGTGTATGTGTATCTTCCATTGTATTTGTATGTTCCATTCTGCTGCCTCCTAATCCTGAAGAAATCCTGTCAGTGGTGAGGACGCACTACCGCCCCGCTCCATGGTTCTTCCCAGTCCTGAAAGATACGCATTTCTTCCGGCCTCGATCGCTTTTTTGAAAGCTTCTGCCATCATCGGCACATCTCCTGCGGTTGCGATCGCTGTATTTGCCATCACAGCATCTGCTCCCATCTCCATTGCTTCACATGCCTGAGATGGCCGCCCGATCCCTGCATCCACAATCACCGGAATCTCAATTTCATCGATCAGGATCTGAATAAACTCTTTCGTACTCAGTCCTTTATTGGAACCGATCGGTGCTCCCAGTGGCATCACGCATGCCGCACCTGCATCCACCAAAGCTCTTGCCACATTCAGGTCAGGATACATATATGGCATGACAACAAATCCTTCTTTTGCCAGTATTTCCGTTGCTTTTATCGTTTCATAATTATCTGGCAGTAAATACTTTGAATCATGAACCACCTCGATCTTAACAAAATCTCCGCATCCTACTTCTCTTGAAAGTCTTGCGATTCGCACTGCCTCCTCTGCAGTTCTTGCTCCTGACGTATTCGGCAGAAGTGTGACATTTTCCGGGATATAATCCAGGATGTTGGCAAGTCCTCCCTCATTCGCCCGGCGCAGAGCCAGTGTGATGATCTGTGCATCTGCTTTTTCAATACAGGCTTTCACCAGTTCCAGTGAAAATTTTCCTGATCCTAAAATAAACCGGGAAGTAAATTCATGACCTCCCAAAATTAATTTGTCTTCTGCTGTCTTCATTTTTTAATTTCTCCTTCTTTTTTATTTTCTCTTTAAGCCTCTTCTTCTCCAAGAATCAGTCTTGTGATCATATTTGCCTCATGGGCGGCACAGACCGCAACTCTCGCTGCCATCAGCCCCCTGCCATATTCCGGCTCACTCACCCTGTCACCACAAAGGTAAAAATTTTTCATCAGCCTCTGCGTTCGGATCGTATTACTGCTTCCATAACCTGCCATTCCGGTTGCAGAAACTAATTTCTTTTCTGGGAAATGTTCCAGTATCCCGTTGACCAGCATTGCCTTTGCCTCCGGTCTGTCGAAGGCCTCACAGACGATCGGTGCATCAGCAAAAAGTTCCTGTAAATTTTCTTCCGTCACCTTCACTGTATCTGTTCGGATGTCTAAATATGGATTGATTCGCTCCAGCAGAGATTTCAGTGCATCGGTTTTATACATTCCGATCTGATCGATAAAATACTGCTGCCGGTTCAGATTTGTGATATCCACCACATCAAAATCGATCAGATGCAGATGCCCTACTCCGATCCTTGCCAGTGCATATGCCACATTTGATCCAAGACCTCCCAAACCTGCGACTGCTACATGACCTTCTGATAAAAGCTTCTGCTTTTCCGGTGAATGACGCTCATTCAACGCTTCTATAATTTCTTCTTTTGTTAATATCATTTTTCAGCCTCCTCCAACAAATGTCACGATTTCCATACTGTCACCATCTTTCAGACGGGTCTCTGAGTATTTGTATTTTGGAAGAATCTCTCCATTTAACTCCACAGCGATCCGGTTCATCCGATAACCATTTTCTTCAAGATAATCCGCAACCGTCTGCTCTTCCTGACCTTTTACTTCTTTTCCATTTACTGTAATCATTTTCTCCTCCTTCTGCTCTTTCCTGCACCTCATCTTGTGCGTCCCGCTGAGTGTTCTTACATATCACGGAGACACTCATCCTGGTATAGGAAACAATCTACTGGATCTTTTGCCATATGCCCGACAACAAAAAAAGAAGTCCACAAAGAACTACACCCGCGGTGGTGTACCCCTTCATGAACTTCTGTCCACTCTAAATCAGTATCTCTATTTATTTTCAGCAAGATTTAGTATAAAAGACTTTCCTGAAAATGTCAATCTTTTACGTCCGGCTGTTTGTGTCAAGTAAACGTTGGCAACTTCCTCATTGTTTTTCTTGAATGATATTTTTGGTGCTAGAATCGGTTTACGTTTACCATTTAAGCTTTGATTAGTGCCATGCTCGGCACACATAAAAAAGCGGCACACTATTTTAGTGTACCTGCTCTTTCTAACTTTCCAAGTCTCTCTGCCTGCTCCAGAAGTTCCCCAATCCTGCGGTTATACGTTCCGATCTGCACCCCGGCATCGATCACTCTTCCACATCGTTCTATCATTTTCTCTGCACTTGCAAAGGTTTCATCCGAAATTTCCTCAAAAGCTTTTTCTGTGATCACTTCAACTGCAAGCTGCCTTGCCAGCTCGCAGTCAATATCATTTTCATACAAAATGCCGGCTGCAAAAGGAATCCTCTCTTTTCTCAGTTTCCTGTATACCGGGATTCCGCTGCCGCCTGAAGAAATGACCAGCACTTCCGGCTCTCCCTTTATTCCCGGCAGTTCAATACTTCCAAACCTGGGATCAAAGGACCCGTTCGTTATCCCATATAAGTCACGGATGATCTCTTCCTGAAATACCTCTTCCGGCTTTCCGAAATGGGAGATATTTTCTCCTTGCACGCATACGATCTTGTCTGATACTTTCTGTGCAAGGTCGATTTCATGCAAAGACATGATCACCGTCATTTTTTTCTCTCTTGCCATTTTTTCCAGGATTGCCAGAAGCTCCAGCTTATGCTTCACATCCAAAAAGGAAGTCGGCTCATCCAGGATCAGGATTTCCGGCTCCTGACAGATTGCCCTCGCCAGTAAAACTCTCTGCCGCTGTCCATCGCTGATCGCATTGAAATCCTGGTTGCCCAGTTCCTGTGCATGGACTGCCTCCATTGCTTCTTCTACCAGTTCTTCATCCCGCTTTGTCAGGATTCCAAGTCTGCCGGTATACGGATACCGCCCGGTTGCCACAATATCATGACAGTTCATCAGTTCTGTCTTGATCCGCTCGGTAAGGACCACAGCCATTTTGGAAGATAACTCTTTATACGACAGTTCCATCAGGGATGTATCATCAAAAAATACCGTTCCACCGATCAGCTTCAACTGTCTTGTAATACTTTTTAAAATCGTAGATTTTCCAGAGCCGTTTGGCCCGATCAGCGTCACAATCTCGCCTTTGTCTATCCCAATATTGATATCCCGGATCAACGGATTTCCATGATACCCGACTGCCAGGTCTTTTAACTGAAAATAAAAATCCGCCATACACTACCTTCCCTTCTCCCGTTTCACCATCATATAAATGACGATCGGTGCACCTAAAATGGATGTTACCGTACTGATATTCAGTTCCACCGGTGCAAGTGCCATTCTTGCGATCAGGTCACAGATCATACAGAAAACCGCCCCCGCAAAGAATGTTCCCGGAATAATCACGATCGGCTTTGATGTTCCGAACGCTTTTCTTGTCAGAAACGGAACTGCGATTCCCACAAAGGAGATCGGTCCTGCAAATGCAGTTACACTTGCGGACAGCACACTGGAAAGCAGGATCAGTACCACCCGGAAAACTTGAATATTCACACCCATACTCTGTGCATATGCTTCACCAAGCTGGTAGGCACTGACCGGTTTCGACAACAGGAACGTGCATACAAATGCGATCCCGACTACCACTGCCGCCACCTGCACATTGCTCCAGCTCATTCCTGAAAAACTTCCCTGCGACCAGCCATGCAGATTGACAATGTCTGAATCATCTGCAAATGTGACAACAAAATCTGTGATAGCAGAACAGATATAACCGATCATGATTCCCCCGACCAGCAGTGCCGCCATATGATGTACTTTTTTTGACATCAGAAGAATGAACCCCGTCGAGATCAGCGATCCGATAAACGCTGCCACGATCAGTGTATACGATGAAAAATGACCAATATATTTTAAAAAAATGATCATCGTCAGTGCTACGACCATTTTTGCCCCGGAAGAAATTCCAAGGACAAACGGTCCTGCAATGGGATTGGCAAAAAATGTCTGCAAAAGGAAACCGGACAAAGATAAGGCTCCTCCCAGAATCGCTGCCATCAGGATTCTCGGAAGGCGGATTCTCCAGATAATACTGTATTCCGTTGCCGCCCCGTCACGCAGAAAAAGAATCCTGAGGATCTTAGGAACGGAAATATGCACATTTCCTGTATTGATATTGAGTACCACTGTCACTGCAAATGCAATCACAAGCCCTGAAAATACAGCTATGTATCTGGCTCTCCGTCTGAGATTTTCTCCGTGAAAACTTGTATCTTTCATAGTTTCTCCATTATTTCATCTTCTCAAGGAAGGTCATTTCTTTCGGATCCCCATCCGTCAGCATCAGATGCATATCCATGATCAGTTCTCCAACCGTATCTGTTGCCTGATACAGGTTCTTTCCTGTATACCATACATTTCCTTCTTTTACTGCTTTAAATTCGGAAAACAAATTGCTCTTCGCTTCCAGGTCGCTGATACTCTTCACCTGCCCGTCGATTGTTCCGTTATAGATCAGATAATCTGCATCCACTGCTGTTGCATAAAATTCTTCCATAGTCAGTTTGACTGACGGAGCATTGCTGTCCACATTTTTCAGGTTCTTGAATGCATAACGTCCGCCTGCAATCTCAATCATGGAAGGGATATAATCTTCTGATTTTCTTACTACGATAGAACCGTCTGTATTCACATAAAAATATGCCACCGTCTTTTCTGTATTTTCAAAGCCTTTCAGCTTCTCGATCACCTGGGCCTGCTTTTCAAAAAAGCTGTCGGCTGCATCTTCTTTGTTCAGCATTGCACCGTACAGTTTGATCCACTCGGTTCTGCCCAATGGGTGAGATTCATAACTGGAATAGTCCACAAAGACCGGTATATCCAGATCCTCGATCATCTCCTGTACTTTCGGAGTATGAAGGATCATGGTTGATTCTACGGCAAGATCACACTCTCCGTTCACCAGAGTCTCATAATCCGGCTCACTGTATTTTCCTGCGTAGATCATGTCACCGGACTCCATCGCTTTCTTTGCATCTTCTACATACCAGCCGGATGCATTAAGACCGGAAAATTTCACCTGGTCAATGGCATCCACTGCATCCAACAGCGACATGATTGCTGTTGCTGCCATATAGATATGATCCAACGGCTGCTGCAGGACTACAATATCCTCCGACAATCCTTCCGGAGCTTCTTTCCCTTCCGGCACAACAAGGTACTGTCTGTCTTCATGTACATCCAACAGCTTGTATCCGTCTTTATAATCATATACGTCAAATTCTGTCGCATAGGTCAGATCCATTGTCGACTCATAGGTAAGGCCGTCAATCTCCGGCCCTTTTTTATCACTTTTTGACTGATCTTCTTTTTTATTTTTTGTCTCTTCTGTCTGCTGTGTACTGTCTGTTCTTTTTTTACCAGCCCCCGGCTGACCGCAGCCCCCCAGTGAGAGGACCGCTGCCAACAGCAATGCAGTTATTCTACAAAGCTTCTTTTTCATTTACTGATTCTCCTGTACTCCTGCTTCATCTACTGCCTTTTCAAACATCTTGTCCATTTTCTCTTCACATCCGAAAAGTACTCCATATACCTTGATCCACTCGTACTGTGCAAGTTCCGTCTTTTCATCTGCACTCCGGTCAATGATCACCGGAATACCAAGCAATGCAAATTTTTCGGTGATTTCTTCCAATCTTTCTGTCTGTTCTTCTACGGTCAGTTCATCAGAATCACCGGTTGACTGCTCTTTTGTCTTCTTATCCTCTGTCTTTGCACTGTCCTTTTTCGTGCTGTCTGTCTTTGCATCGTCATTTTTTTCTGCATCTTCTGCATCTCTCGGCAGAAGTTCTCCCGGAAGCAATGCAAGAGATACTTCTTTCTTCACAAGTGCTTTTAATTCCGGTTTTTCAAAGCTTCCCCCGTAAATAACTTCAGCATCCGCTTCATCTTCCTCCTCATTTACCTGCATTTTTTCTGCAATCTCAGGAACAGTACAAGCTTTCTGCTCCATTCCTACTGCTGCCACAGAGTCAAGGAGATCCAGTTCTTTCATCTGTTCAAGGATCTCATCTGATGCCACATAGGTTTTATCTGCCGGCATTTTCACAATGATCATATCCTGATCCAGACCGACCGGTACTTCTACGTCTTCCGGCACAAGCAGATATTTTACAACATTGCCTTTATACAGTTCTGCTGCCAGTTCTTCTTCACTGACTCCATTCTGATCCGACGTGGAATCTCCGCTTTCCTCTTCCGCAGCGTCACTCTTACTGCTCTTATTTTCTGTGCTGTCTTTCTTATCGGACTTGGAAACCTCTTTCTCTGTATCCTCAGAAGTTTCTTTGGATGTCTTTTCAGGATCTCTTGCCGTATCTTTTGTCATGTCTACTTCCAACAGAACGATTCCCTGATCGTAATGGTAGATCTTGAAATATTCTGCATATTCCAGTTCTGTTTCTGACTGATATTCAAGTCCCATGATCTCCGGTGCTTTTTCGTCCAGTGTCTTATTACTGTTCTCCCCGACAGTTGTGCCATTTCCTGCTGCGGCAAGATAGACGAAAATACTGTACTCGATCTCATGTGCCACAGACATCTTATCTGTCATTCCAAGGATCTTATTATTTTTATTCAATGCGATCGGGATAACTACGGTCGCTGTTCCTCCGCTCTTTGTCGTATAATATGTATTTCCGTTGGCTTTTACATACTGGTAATGGTCACTGCTGAATACCAGTGTTGCATAAGCCTGTCCATTTTTGATTGTTACTTTATTACAGGTAATCCTTACTTTTCCTGTACCGCCGGACCAGGTAAAGCGATCCGGTGTATATACTCCGTCTTTTAAGGCCGTTGTGCTGTCTACGCGTCCTGTAGAACCACTGGTATCTGCCTCATATTTTGACTCATGATCAGCCTTGCCGTCATTCTTTCCATTAGAACCATTGGATGGTTTCGTTGACGGTGTCGTTGGTTTTGTCGGGTTGGACGGTTTTGAATCATTTCCCTGATCATCTTTTCCGATATCACCGGTCTTTACAAGCGTATCAGATTTAAATGTCAGCATTCTGTCATACCAGATCTTATTTTTGATCGAATAAGCTGCAACTGCAATTTTCTTATCTAATGACTCCACCGGAATTTCATAAGTATACTTTTCTCCGTTCTCTGTCATCTTTGTCTGGAATGGAATCCAGCTTGATTTGTCTGCTGCCGCCGCCTGTTCTTTTGTTCCGACATACAGATAACCGTATCCCGTACCACTCAGCGTCAGAACCGCCTTCATCTTTCCATTTTTTACAGTCAGTTCGCATCCAATGACACGGAACATAGACGCACTGGAATCCACCTGGATACTGTAAATTCCATCTGCCGGAACTTTTGTGCCAGGTTCCGGATCTGGTGTCGGAAGTTCTCCTGTCTTTGGCAGGATTCCATTAATATAGAAAGTACTCTGCTTTTCTGCCCATTTATTTGATTTCTGAATGTGGACTACATAATTGATCTCTTTTCCAAGATCCTTTGTTGGAATCGTAAATGTAAATGTCTTATAACCACTGGCGATCTCGGACTTATCTTCCGCACTGATGGCACCGGCATCTTTCACACTATCCGCATCTGACACTGTTCCAAGATATAATTTATCATAAGCAGATGCCTGCGTAACCATAGTCACGGTTGCTGTATCCCCATTGATGGAAATACTGCTGCCCCGTTCAAAATTCAGGCTTGCATAGCTGCTGGTCGGATATGCTGAGCCGTACAGATCATAAACTCCATTTTCTGTTACATTTGCTTTTCCTTCCAGATTCGGCACATTGATATATAAATCTCTCGCCCAGGACATCCACGCAGAAGCCGTTCCCGGTGTAACTGCAATGTTCATTCCCTGCTTTTCTGCAGGAACTGTCAGTGTAAATGTCGTTGTATCATCCTCTGCACGATAAACTCCATTTACTGCAGATGTCTTATCTGCATCTGCCTGAACTCCCTGATACAGGCGGGTCCATTTCTGACCTTTCACATTCAAAGTCAGGATTACATTTTTTCCCTTTAATACCGCCTTTGAAGAAACAATATTGAAATCATTGTACGCTGCACCCGTTCCCCCGGCGATCACTTTTACTGCATCTGCCGCACTCGGAAGTTCTGTGATTCCCTCATCCGGGATATACATCCACAGATACTGGTTCGAGTACCAGCTTCCATCCGGCTTTCCAAGTGTTACTGGGATTGTCGTTCCCTTTGCAGAAGCCGGCAGATGGAATGTGAAGCTCCATTCTCCATTTGCTTCTGTGCCATTTGCTACAGATTCTTTCAGTTCATCATCTTTATAGCCAAAATAGATCTTGTCAAAGGAGACATTCTTTGTTGACAGAGTGATCTCCAGTTCCTCTCCATCCTGTACCACTTTTGATTCACTGGTCTTGAACATTGCAAAGTCAGCTCCGTTGGACTTTACTACTTTTACCTGATTCCCCGTAACAACCGGAGCCTCCGGCAGCTTCACTACTGCTTCGGAAGAAGTGACACTCGTTCCTGTCGCATCAGAAACGATACAACGATACTTTCCTGCTGTCTCCAGAGACATGGTAAATGTATATGTTGCAGTCTTTGCAGTAACTCCGGTACAGTCTGCCCACGTTGCACCATCGGCACTGAACTGCCACTGATAATTCAGATTGATTCCTTCTTCACCG
>OMCG01001512.1_pt1 | contig 13569 bp, 9 predicted proteins | sample 1674071 | NCBI WGS metagenome assembly OMCG01 (sample SAMEA103958139, study PRJEB25191) | human gut metagenome | biome: human-associated habitat [ENVO:00009003]; feature: intestine environment [ENVO:2100002]; material: feces | place: Germany | collected 2013/2015 | reverse complement strand
ATTAATATATGTTCTGGTATCATTATATACAAGAACTGCTGAAAGAGTTTCATATCCACTAGTATATTTATCCCATGTTCTGGAACTGTCATTTAAATACTGCTTTAAAATATCGCTCATTGTCCCAAGCTCTTTTTCATTATTCCTAATGGCATATTCATTCCGTATACTAATATACTTATTATAAGATTGTGGCATATTCTTACTGATTGGAAGAACCATATCATAAGTAACGCCTTTTTTCGAAAAGCGTACTGACATCAAGAATGTATCAACATCTGAAGTAACTGTCTGATACCATTTCTCAAAACCAATCTGTTTAATTTCACTTGTAATTGTTTCATATATATCTTTACAGTCAGAATCCTCCATATTACCTGTTATATAATTAACGGAAATCTTGTCACTATCCGGAAGGTCCATATATGCCTTAACAAATTTCTCATCCTTCTTTAACAGACTTGAAAGTTTATTGGCATCACTGTCTGTAAGCTGAATCCTTCTGTAATGTGTAACACCGTTCTGTCTGAAACCAACCTTATAATTAGTCACTGAGCCTCTGCCGTTATAAATATAATTATGAACACCATTTGATATACATTTATCTTTATATGCGTCAAATTTCTCTGATACATATTTGAGAATCTCTTCATCTGTAAACTGAACCTTCGATGATATAGAACTGAAATATCCGTTATCTGAAGCATAGTACATATCCATTGGCTGTATTGATACATACGCAAGTTTTGAAGCATCCGGTTCGTACGATGCCTCATATTTGCCAAATGAATTAGCTCCCGTTCCAATTACCACTGCAAGAACATATCCAAGAAGAATTGATGGAATACACTGCTTTATAACATTCATCTTCTTACTTACTATACATTCATAAACAAACACAACCAATGCACTTACAATAAACAGCACAACAACTGCTATTGTCTCATCATTATCTATACTTGTATATGCTATCATTACACCTATAAACGCAATTGAAAAGCCGATAAGTGTTCTGATAATCATTGGCAGAGCCTTTCCATTAGCTGCTTTTCCTGCTGTCTCACTTTTTCTCTTTACAAAGAGAAGTGCGCCAAGCGCTATATATATAAGTGCAAGCACGAGTGTATATAAGTTACTTGTAAGGCTGAGAACCATATCTGCTACTCCTGATGGACCATTGTATATTTCAAATACAGAAAATACCCAGCCAACAATCATATTATTGGAAGAATCAAGTAACCCCACACCACTGTTACTTATCATGTAAGCTTCTCCATGAAACACAGTCAGTTCTGTAACCATTAACGCAATAAATCTTGGAAGAAACATTATAAGTCCTGTAACACATATATTGCTTAATATGTTTCCTGTAATGGATATTGATACATTTATAATTGCCATGCATAAAAGGCTGCATATAAATATCGAAAGATACATCCTGAACATTGTTGCATAATCCACGTTAAAATACTGCCTGTTAGCCATGAATAAAACTGCCTGTGATACATATGACACAACAAGTATTCCGGCAATCCATGTAAGTATTGCTGCTGTCTTGCTAAGATATATGCACAATCTTGTATATGGAATTGAATGGTAAAAATCACTGCTGCTTCTCTTATTAAGAAAACTCCATACTATCAATGATATAACAGGTACAACAATTATGAATACTAATACCAGAAAATAATTCCCTGAAATTCCACCTACATTATTAACCTGTTTATATTCTTTAATATAGCTTAATGATGAAATAATCGGTACAACTGATATAAGTGTAATTACCGCCATCATTATAAAGCCCGCAAGTCTTGTCTGCTTCAATGTCTGTAAAAACATATGAAAGCTGAATACTTTCTTATTATTCATGCGTCTTATCCCCCTTCACATCAAATGTATAACCGAGTGCTTCCATCTCATAAGTAAATACTTCTTCAAGCGTAAGCGGGAGGACATCAAATACTACCGGATTCATGGCATTTATAATGTCCATGGTCTGTTCCCTGTCGCCACTTACTATCATGTTGGCAACTGAACCCTCCTGACGGTATCTTGTAATTCTAATGCCCTCAAACTTACTCTCATCAAAATCATCCTTAAAAGCTACCTGTACCTTGAACTGACTCGTCTTTAGTTCAAATACATCGCTGTCAAGCACCAACCCGCCTTTATGAAGAAGTGACAAATGATCGCATAAGTCTTCCAATTCTCTTAATGAATGTGATGTGACTATAACAGTAGCGTTATTTTCTGCAACATCACCACATATTAACTTCTTGACAAGATTACGCATAACAGGATCAAGTCCGTCAAATGTTTCATCAAAGAACATATACTTGGCTCTGGTTGAAAGTGCAAGTATTATAGCTGCCTGTCTCTTCATTCCTTTTGAAAAGTTTGATATACTCTTAGACGGATCAAGTCCAAATGTTTTCGTAAGCTCTGTGAATCTGTCCATATCAAAATTATCATATATTGAACTATAGAACCTAGCCATGCTCTTCATATTCGCGCCTGCAAGAAAGAATAATTCATCTGCAACGAACACCAGCTTATTCTTCATGTATGTATTCTCATATACATTAATTCCATCGATTATTGCTTCTCCCTTATCTGCCTTATATATTCCTGACAGGACTCTTAACAATGTAGACTTTCCTGCACCGTTAGAACCAACCATACCATATATACAGCCCTCCGCTATATTACAGGTAACATTGTCAAGTGCTGTAAAGTCATCAAATGATTTAGTAACACCTTTTACCTCTATCATATTTTCTTATAAACCTCCTCAATCATATCTGTTATCTCACTCTTACTCACCCCTGCGTATGCAAGCTTTCTTACAATCTCCTTAAGATCTGAAAGCTTTTCCTTAGACTGATTACCGACAATCTTTAACGCTTCTGCCGATATAAAAGAGCCCTTTCCCGGTACACTCACCAGAATTCCTCTTCTGTCCAGCTCCATGTATGCTTTCTGGATTGTATTCGGATTAGTAGACAGCTCCATCGATAACGACCGTACCGATGGCATCTTATCGCCTTCCTTCATAATCCCTTTAAGCACTTGGTCTTCCACCTGCTTAATGAGCTGTTCATAGACTGGCACTCGCGACATGACATCTATAGTGAACATGTTCCATTCCTTTCTGTGTTTTATTTAAACTGGTTACAAGCTTGCGTAATAACTGTACTATATTGATTAGTACAGTTACAGCATACTATTATATTTAGTTATTGTCAACTGTTATTTTTAAGTTTTTGCAAATATGCCAAGTTCAGGCGCACCATACGAGCATGAAACAAATGCTGCTGCCATCATAAAATCAACAATTGCCATAATCCATGTTCCAAGTACAAAGCTCTCATGCCCGGCACGTCTTAACACATGATACTCCACAGCGAAACCAGTTAGCACTGCCACAAAAAATGTTGCAATATCAAGCCACATTTTTGAAAATCCAAGAACTCCCATATATGTGTAGTACAGAAACGGAATTGCCCATGTTGCCACAGTTGCCCCCAGAAGAATTGCGAAGCCGCTTGCTTCGTATCTGTCCTTTAATGCATACCATGTATAGATTCCATACAGGTTCATCGGCAGAAACGCCAGCTTCATATGTTCCCATGTTGATTCATTGGTTGGAAAAAACAACCCTGCAAATGTATTCTTTCCTGTCCAGTCATACACAAAATGAAATAAGGATCCTGACACCCATACTGCCAGAATCCCTATTATTATGGTTATATTAAGTTTTTTCATTGTCTTATTCATTGTGCGTACCTCCATTATTATCAAATAATAGAAGTATATGCTTCCATCTGTTGTACTATTCCACTTCAACAGTCATTGTTACATCAGACACTTCAATGTATGTTCTTCCGTCACTCACATTAATCTCATTTCCATCTGCATAAGTATACACTGTCTTGGAATAGCGGTCTGGCTTACTCCACTGGATTGGAACAGCATAGCCATTAGTTATATAATAGCCCTCACCTCTGCCAACAGTGTGAAGATTCCAGCAGTAATTATCATCCATCATGCTGTGTGTAATCTTCTGCACGATAATGTTATTAGTATTAAACTGCTCGCCTGTTTCGTGGTCAAGACTTGGCTCGCCACTCGCGAATCTTAAATAATTGCCTGTCGCAGCATCATATGTAAATGTTGTGTATTGATAACTGCTGTAAGGCACATACACAGATGATGCACTGATTGCATCTTCTCTTTTAGAAAGGTCAACATCTGATACATCATAATTAAGCAGTACTGTGTCCGATGCATTCTCAGCCTCAGCATTAAAACCTTTTTCCTGTACTGCACTCTTTAACCTGTAAAGCGATGTATATGCTGTATGCTCTGTTGCAAGTCCTTCCGGATTACGTCTCCAGTAATATGCACTGTTATAGAAGCCGTTAATCCAGTTAATTCCAGTCTTTGCCTCATCACTCTCAGCGTAAGTGCTTCCGCCAAAATGTACAAATATCGCATCTGATTCAAAACAGAAATCAAGGAAATTATGTCTTGCACTTCTTATTGTTCCAATAACCGTATCTGTCTGACTTACATTGCCTGACCCAACAATCTCCTGTGGTGCTTCATCTGTAACATCTGAATCCTCTACCTTGAACAAGGCAAGAAGTCTGCATGTATAACTCTCTGTTGGAAGCTCATATACAATATATGCCTTATTAAGTCCGGTCTGCACCTGTACAGCTACCGGTGTATTATTAACAGACACTGCAAATGGTCTTGTCTTCGAATTAACGTCAATTATGTCGACCGTATTATCTACATACACAGTTGGTTCTTCTGTCCGTGAAGAAGACTCTATCGGATTAACATTCTGTGATAAAGCCTCTCCTGTAGGATTACCTCCTCTTATTCTGCGTGTCATAACAACACACACGACAGCCGCCACAACTGCTGCTGCACTAAGAACAGAAATTATAATAATGCGTTTTCTATTATTAATCATTGATTGTCCCCCATCATAATAATCTTCCTTAATTGTACGACTTGTACTTCTATATAGCAAGAAAAAAGAGCCATACATAACCATAGTTATGTACAGCTCTTTATTAATATGCCGGCAACGGGAATCGAACCCGTATGGGAGTATAAGTCCCGCAGGATTTTAAGTCCTGTGCGTCTGCCAGTTCCGCCACACCGGCGTAAAGTGCCTGCATAGCAGGCGTATTATTAATACATATGACTTCCTCTGGCGCAGCCTAAGTGTCCCAAATGCAATAACAAATATGTAGTACATCACGACTCTTTACTACCTGCAGATTCAACATATGCAGTGAATGAAGTTTAGCACATTGTTATCTTTATAGCAAGCATATTTTGTCAGTTTCACTGTTTTGTCACATAATTTTCATAAACTGCCTGCTCTAACTGTGCATAAGTACCATAAAAGGCGGTACTTTTGTCGCATTTGTCAAGAAGAACTGATGCGAGTATATCTGAATATCTGTCTGCAAGCTCTCCCAGCATATGACCTTCTTCATCAAAGAAATCATCATCTGTTCTTGGAAGTATATCCATTGTTAACAGATTGAAATCATAATATTCAACACCATATTCTTCACAAAGCCGCGTAAAATATTCACCTGCCTTCTCCGAATAACCATTAACTACCGTTGAAGGTGTGATTGGTGTTGTAACACATACAAGTTCAATATTATTCTTCTTACAATATTGGGCAGTCTTTTCAAATGAATCCAGAACCTTTTCACTGATTCCATTCTCGTCCCATGCTACAATATCTGATGGCACAAGACTGTCCAGCTTCATATCCCTATAGAAAAATCCTTTGGCAACATATGGTCCTCCCGCATCATGTATCTCAACTGCATCCATGCTGTAATTGCGGTATGCCGCACTACTCTTAACCTTAAGATTATTCATAATAGATGATGGAGATGTCTCATAAGCCCACCTCTTCGAATATACAGTGCGAAAATCCTTAGTCAGTAGATTATCAGCTATATACTTAAGCTTTACATTACTGAAAGGAAGCCATGTATATATGAAACAGTCTTCAAACTCTCTCTCTGCATAATTGCACCAGTACTGATAATCAAGGTCATATATAACTCTTTTTACATTATTATGGCGGTCACTCTCCATTAAAAGATAATATGAATCTGTTACCGTCTCGCCTGGTATTGCAAGATTAAATGCATTGTCAGATGCCCCGGCTTCATCGAGCTTTACTGGATTTATAGCAGATCTTGCATGTGAAGCTCCAATTATTATATTGTCATATCCATCATCAGTATCCGCATTATCAGTCTCATGTATAATGTATCTTATGTAGCCTGATGGCATCATCGCATAATCCATACATTTGATAAGCCCAGCCACTATGGCAATAAACACCACAGCCCTGACATATTTTAATATTTTATTACTCATTGCCCCTCGCTTTAATTGCCTCTATGCACTCATCATAACTGCTGTAAAAATATTCTGAACAATCATCCTTTTTAAGTATATCTGTGAGTACCTCTGAGAACTGCTCAGCAAGCTCTCCGTTCATATGGCCTTCCCAGTCAGCGAAATCATCATCACTTACATTAAGAATCTCATTCTTAATAAGATTGCCATCTATATACCTTACATTATTCTCATCACATATCTGCTTAAAATATGTATCAGCCTCATTGGCAGCACCCGAAACAACCGACGATGGTGGAATTGGTGTAGTAACACATATAAGCTCAATTCCATTGTCCTTACAATACTTAACTATCTTCTGGAAATATTTCTGCACCTTAGGATTAAGATCATCATATGTCCATGGTGATGGATTAAGCTTTCCCTTCTTATCAGTTACCTTGGTTCGATAGAAAAATCCCAATCCCTGATATGGTCCTTCTGTATCGATTCCGGCAACACCCTCAATCTGGAAATTCTTATATTCATCAGTTTTCTTTATAGCCATATATTTCTTAGCCGTTTTCCAATTCTTGGCAAATGCATATCTTCTGAAGTATATTGTTCTGAAGTCTTTATCCATAAGCTGGTTTACTATATACTCCATCTTAAGAGTTGAAAAAGGAAGCTGCCCATATACAAGAAGATCTCCAAAATCCGAATCGCGTTTCAGATTCTTATTCCAGTACTGATAATCAAGTTCAAGAATTATCTTCTTTACATCATTATTATTGCACGCTTCTCTGATCATATAATAATTATCAATCACCGTGGCGCCCTGAATACACATATTAATTGGATTAACTGCATATTCCATTTCCAGAAAATAATGTGGGTCAATTGAAGCCCTTCCATGTGAAGCTCCCACTACGATACAATCATAATCAGAACCTTCATCCGGATTATCAACCGTATGGATTATATATCTTGCATACCCTGGCTGAACCATTACATAATTAACTGCTTCAACAAGTATGGTTATAACCGCAAAGAATACTATCACCCTCACATATTTTAATATCTCTTTAAACGCTTTATTCTTCATGGTATCCTGCACCTCTGATTAGAACTGGGCGTACATAAATCCACCCGATGTATTAGAAATATAGCCAAGCATTGCAACCGACATAACAAGAGCTATGTATACAGCCCATCTGATAATCAGAGGCTTTCTGTCAAGAGCTTCCCTGATTACAATGCCTTTCTCTTTAAGTATGCTTATAATAAGCCATACTAAGCAGCCTGCAAGCAATATTATTAAATCCAGCTGGCTTCCAAACATTTTTACAACGACGTCCATGCTGAATGATGCATGTTTAAATGTATTTCCCATAAGTCTGAATGCATCTGTAAGAGTAGCTGCATTATCAAAATACCAGCTTATATTAACAAGTATAAATGTTCTTATTATCTGCCATCCTCTGTACCAGCGTGCATTCTTATTAATATGAGTTATTTTAAACATTTTTTCATAAACAGGTGCCATAATACTGCTAAAGCTCATGATTATACCATTGTACATACCATATACGATATACTTCCATGCTGCTCCATGCCATACACCTACTATAAAGAATATGAGTAAATCTGCCAGACATATAGGCAATGCCTTCGCCATATATTTACCAAATCTTGTTTTGCTGTGTTTCTTGAAGAACTTACCCAGCTTATTCATAGCTTTACTTAAGCTGAATGGATAGAACACATAATCCTTCATCCATGTACCAAGTGTTATGTGCCATCTGCGCCAGAACTCTCCAATAGAATGAGAGAAGAATGGCTGCCTGAAATTATCATCCAGGTGGATTCCAAACATCTCGGAAGCACCCATAACCATATCTATTCCACCGGCAAAATCTCCGTATAGCTGTGCACAATACGCAAGAACACCTATTATTACATATATTCCATGATACTGACCGGGATTATTAAACACCAGATCAGACACGACTCCTGCACGGTCAGCTATAATAAACTTTTTGAAAAGTCCCCAGGCCATACGCTGCAATCCATGCTGTATAACTGCAAGATCATACTTATGCTCTGCCAAAAACTGTGGTGCAAGCCTGTCGTATCTTCCGATAGGTCCTTGGGTTATCTGCGGAAAATACGAAACAAATAAGGCGTATTTAAAAATGTTATTACATGCCTTTACTTTACCTCTGTACACATCAATAACATATGATATTGACTGGAATGAATAGAAGGATATTCCAAGTGGCAGAAGCAGTGTAAATGTTGATATCCTGCCATTGCCACCAAAAGCCTTAATTATGCCATTGACGTTCTCAATCGCAAAATTATGGTACTTAACAACTGCAAGCACACCAAATACCAGAAGAAGAGCAAGTACTACAACTCTTTTCTTATATGTCTTTGCCTTTTCTTTTAAAGCCTTTTTATCTTCTCTTGCCAGCCCATCTGCTTTAAGGCTCTTGTCAAGATTATCCTCTGTTCTCTCTAAAAGGATTCCTGATGTGAAAGTAACGATTGTTGTAAGTAATATGAACACAACAGTCTTATATCCCGAACATAAATAGTAGGCATAGCTTAATATCAAAAGCCATGCCCACTGCGCCTTCTTAGGTATAAGATAATATACAATTACTCCCACTAATAAAAATACCAGAAATCCGGTAGAAACTAGTGACATATTGTTTTACCCCGCTTTCTGGATTAATCCTGCAGACGCTGAATCATCTCCCACATAGCCTCTGCTGAATTAAAGTTCTCAGGTACTATATCAACTGGTGTAATATCAATGTCAAATGCATCGTTTAACTCACCAACAAGTGATACAATATCAAATGAACTGAATATTCCATCATCAATAAGAGTATCACATACTTCATAATCCACATCGCTGTTAATTTCATTCAAAATGTCTAATAACTGATCCATAATAAACCTCGCAAAAAAATTATTAATCACACATCTGTGAACAGAAAACATTCTATCTTCTCATTCACATATAGTCAATCATATTTTGTAACAAAATTGTAAAATTATTGTGTACTAACACTGTTTATTAAAAAAGTGTCCACTGGATTTCTAATAATCCTGTAGCCATTCTTCTTTGAATACATCACTATTGCAGGCATTCGGCGGCTCAGGAACAGATATATTCCTTCTGTAACAGAATATGCACCAATATTATAAAATGCTATCATATCACCAATCTTAGCATCCTTTAATTCAAGATTCTTAACAATTACATCTCCTACTGTACATAATGAACCACATATGTTATATGGCTGCACTCCCTGTGAGTACACTTCCACCTCATGATCTGCGCCATCAGCAAACCCTTCTGTGTACTCCATTGGAATGAATTCACATCTTGGTTTCTTCATAGCCATGGCCTGTCCATAATAATTAATATGATTAATTCCACTGTCAATAATTGCATATCTTGTTGTGTCATTCATCTTCATATCAGCAATTCTGCTTATAAGTATTCCACAGGTAGCTGCAATATATCGTCCCATCTCAAGAGTAACATTGAATTTTTCGGACATTTCTTTAATCATCACAGCAAACTCTTTAAGCTCGTCAAAATCAGTATTCATAGCATCACATTTGTCTGTAACAAAGTAATCAACTGACAGACCAGGACCATACTCAATCTCTTTAAGCTTAACACCATGTTCAGCCTCACATGTATGTGCTATTGCCTGTAACCATACTACCTCAGCTTCTATCTGGCTTAATTTTTTCTTCTGTGTTCCCGAATAGCACTGGATTCCCTCTATGATAATTCCCTTAAGTTCATCCTTTCTATCAGCAATCTCATACACCTGACGCTCATTAATACCGAACTGGTTGCCGCTGGTAACTCTTATAAGAACCTTAACCTTAATGCCACACTCAACTGCACATGAATTGATAAGTTCAAGCTGGTTAAGCGATTCCACTGTGTAGATTCCAACAGCACCTGTCTTCATCGTGTAGAGGATATCTTTCTTTTCCTTATTAACACCCGAAAGGACTATCTTCTCCCTGTTTATGCCCTCTTTTTCGCATATTGCAAATTCACCTGGAGAACATACCTCGAATTTATCAAGCTTCTTGTCAAGCACGCTTATAAGAAACGGATTGGCCTTCATTGCATAACACACTGTAACTCCACATCCTAGAATCTGCTGCATGGCATCAATCCTTGCACATAGCTCATCTGTGTCAAATATATACGATGGTGTTCCACATTTTATGGCAATCTCTTTTAATTCATTAACTCCTAGCATCCTATACCTCCTGTTCTTTATATATCTTCATAAGTTCTTTTCTGTCAATTTTACCATTCTTAGTAAGCGGCATTGTTTCCACCTTAACAAGCACATTTGGAATCATCCACTGTGGCACTTTATCTTTGAGGGCATGTGTTACGCCCTTTCTGTCAAGCTCACTTGCTCCTTCTATCTCAAAGAATCCGAGAATCTTATTCTCATCTGTATCAAATATACAGCAGCTTCTAAGGAGTCCCTCTATAGCATTCATGTATGTCTCAATTTCGCCAAGCTCGATTCTGTGTCCCATATGCTTAATCTGGAAGTCCTTTCTTGATGAGAAGAAAAGTTCACCATCTTCACTATAGTAACCAAGATCACCTGTGCGGTATATAGTTTCCAGATATCTGTCATTAAGAGGATTCTGTACAAATGCTGCTGCTGTCTTTTCAGGATTACGCAGATACCCCATAGTTACAGCTGTTCCAGATACACATATTTCTCCTAACTCGCCTGGTCTGCCTGCATCAACAAGCTTATCCTCATCATCTAACAGGAATACTCTTTCATTGGCAAATGGCTTTCCCATCGGAAGCTTCTCGTCAAGACCAAACTCTCTGTCAATAATATAATATGTACAATTACATGTTATCTCTGTTGGTCCGTAAAGATTAACAAACATTGCATCCGGATACTGCACTCTCCATGCATTAAGATGCTTTATAGGCATAACCTCTCCGCTGAACATAATCTTGTTAAGTGAAGATGGTCTCTTATACTCGAATCCATTAAGAGTTGTTACAATACATAACGCTGATACAGCCCATATAATAGTTGTAACCTTTCTGTCATCAAGGAAATCAAGCAGCTTGGTTGGAAATGAGAAGCACATCTTAGGAATAAGCTGTAAGGTTGCGCCTGTCTTTAAACTTGAATATATATCCTTAACTGATACATCAAAGTCAAAAGGTGCCTGATTACCTATAACATCCTCATTAGTAATTCCAAATGTTTCTGTAAAACAGTCAATAAAATCTATTGTTGAACGGTGATTAACTATAACTCCTTTAGGAACACCTGTCGACCCTGATGTAAATATTGAATACAATGGATCTGTATCAAGTGCCTGTTCTCTTATCTTTTCCAGTCTCTCCTGAGCCTCTGAATCCACAGCCTGTCCGTCATACTCTTCAAGCAATTCGTCAAGATTAATAATCTCGCCCTGAAATCCGAGCTTTTCTGCTTTCTTGGCTGACTTATTATCCACAACCAGAATATCTGCCTGAATCGTATCTAATATAAGATTAATTCTCTCAACCGGATGAGTTGTATCAAGCATACAATAATATCCGCCTGCATACACAATTCCCATAAATAAAGATAATGTATTACATGTCTTATCCATATACACAGGAACTCCCTGTGTAGGCTTAATCTTAAGCGAAAGGCAGCTTCCTATGAACTTTGCCTGATTCATAAGCTGTGTATAAGTAAGTTCATTATTCATGTCCGCACACGCTGTCTTTTCCCCATACATTCTCTGTGAGTTTTCAAGAAACTCTAATACATTCTTTTCCATTACCTTCTCCTTTTACTTCTTATTCTTATCTTTTCTGAATACAAGCAGCTTGCTTATAACATAATTAAGTATAATTACAACTACCTGCGCAATAAACTTTATTAACATACTGTTGAAATGCAGCATTGTAATGAATACAAGAAGAATTATCTCCTCAATTACAAGAGTTAATACTCTTCCACCTGCAAATGAAACTAACTGTTTCATAAATTCTTCCACAGTCTTAGTTGGTGCTGCAAACACCCATATCCTGTTAGTAAAGAATGCAAAAAGTACTGCAAGTACCCATGATATAACATTTGCAATAAGCTCATTAATTCCAAGTGTAACATTAAAGAATGCATATGAACCTATACTCACCACTGTTGTAAGTACTCCAAAGAAAAGATACAGAAGTACTTCCTTATACTTCTTATACAATGGTTCAAACACCCTCAGACCCGGCAGATGCATAATCTTATCGAATATATCCGGCTTAGTTTCCTGCATATTATTATCTGTATTGTTACTCATAATTACCTCACTGTTTTTATTGATATAACGCCATACTATTTTATACTTTTATCAATAACAAATCAAGAAAAAGACGCCGTATATAAACGGCGTCCTGAAAATGAATTTATTATTTTGATTCGTTGATAACAATATCATCTGTCTCAACTTCCTTGTTTCTGTTTTCATCAATTCCAAGCTTGTTATTAAGCTTTTTCTTTGCCTTTCTTAAATAAATACCAAGAAATGCACCAACAGCAATTATCACTCCGGCAATAGCCTGAATGGCATAAGTCATAACAGATGGGTCAATGTAACCTGCTACATTTAAATTTAATAATGTCAACATACTTCTTATCTCCTTTTTAATTAAGTTCTTTTTTTAATGCTTCAATCATCTTGTTGTTATCTACATCATTTCTGATTGCAATTCTTATATACTGTTTTCCATCATGTAATTTTGATGTAAGATCCTTTATAAGCAGATAATGATTCTTAAACAGTTTTATCATAAGTTCTTTTGCTGTCATTCCATTAGTTATCTCAATCATAAAATAATTAGCCTGTGATGGGATGACCCTTATACCAGATATCTGCTCCAGTTCATTATAGAACCTTTTTCTTTCTACGCGGAATTTGTCCATTGCAGCTGCATAATCTTTCTTATACTTTTCTGCAACCTGAAGATAATACTCTCCAAATGAATTAATATTCCATATTGCAACATCTTTTTTCATTGCTGCAATCGTTTCTGTATCTGAGGAAACAAGGATTCCAAGCCTCAGCCCCGGTACACCGTATGATTTAGATATACTTTTCATA
>OMCG01001506.1_pt1 | contig 13606 bp, 10 predicted proteins | sample 1674071 | NCBI WGS metagenome assembly OMCG01 (sample SAMEA103958139, study PRJEB25191) | human gut metagenome | biome: human-associated habitat [ENVO:00009003]; feature: intestine environment [ENVO:2100002]; material: feces | place: Germany | collected 2013/2015 | reverse complement strand
CTGGATGATGATTTCGCCCGCCTTCGCCGAACCGCCGACGCCGCACCTGGATTTCAGCATGCGCGCCAGCTCCTGAAGGTCGGCATCTCGGCCCACGAAACCTTTGACGAGGGTCACGACCTTGCCCGCCCGCTGTTTGCGGTCGAGCCACACGCGCAGGTCCTGCTGCCCCGCAGGCAGCGTCTCGGCTTCGGGTTCGTCGTCCGTTTCGTAGTTGAAACCCGGGTCGGTCGAATAGACCATCCCGAGCCGTGATTTCCAGTCGTTGTCGGCCATAGTTGTTCGAATGATTGAAATTAAACGCCGAAAGCGGCGTCATTTATTGCGCAAAATTAGCAAAATATTTATCTTTGTTAACGCATGGCAAAGAAGTTCCGCGAAAAACTGCGCAAGTTCAACCCCTTCACGCGTCCGATGACGCTCGACGAACTGCCCAAACCGCTGCCGGCCAACCCCGACCAGCGGCTGGTGAAGGTCTATGTCGAAGGCTACGAAGACGTGGCTTTCTGGCGCGGCATCTTCGACCATTTCCAGAATCCCTACCTGCGTTTCGAAATCTCGGTCCCCGACCGCGGCGACCTGCCCAAGGGCAAGAAGGTCCTCATGGGCATGATCCCCCGTTCGTCGGAGGAACTGCTCCTCTGCGTCGACTCCGACTTCGACTACCTCTTCGCCGGGCGAACGCCCCAGTCGAAGGAGGTCGCCGAGGCCAAATTCATGTTCCACACCTACGCCTACGCCACCGAGAACTACCTCTGCTACGCCCCCTCGCTGCACAACGTCTGCGTCAAGGCCACCAAGAACGACACGCGCATCTTCGACTTCGTGAAGTTCATGCACGAATATTCGTGCACGATCTACCCGCTGTTCCTCTGGTACGCCTACTCGGCGCAGCTGGCCACGGAAAACGTCTTTCCGCTGATCGACTTCAAGCAGTCGGTGCGCATCGGCTACCTCGACATCGAGGACAACGGCTCAAAGACGATCGAGTGGCTGCGGCGCAACGTCTCGAAGCGCGAGAACCTGCTCCGCCAGCGCAACCCGCGGATGATCGAACCCATGAAGGAGTTCGAGGTGCAGCTCCGCGGACGCGGCCTGACGCCCGAAAACGCCTACCTGTTCATGCACGGCCACACGCTGATGGACAACGTGGTGCTGATCATGCTCAACACCGTGTGCGAGAAGCTGCGGGCCATGTCGATCGCCAAGATCACCGCCTCGAAGAAGCAGGGCGTGGCGCTCAAGAACGAGATGTCGAACTACACCAACTCGCTGCGCTCGATCCGCGACGTGCTGCTCGACAACGAAAACTACACCAAAAGCCCGCTTTACAAACGGTTGGAACGCGACATCGAGCGGTATATCGCCCGCACGATCTGGAACATGAAGCGCAACGGCGAAATCCGCGACACGTCGATGATCGGCATTATCCACAAACTCCGCACCGGACAGCAATAACGGAAAAAAGAGGGGCGGGAACGCGGACACGCTCGAAACGCATCCGGCGCTCCCGCCCATGAATCCGGCCCTTGGGACCGGTTATTCCCGTTTGCGGACCACGCGCACGGTGGACTGCGTGGCCTGCCGCACGAAGACCTGCGGACCGCGGGCGTAACGCCGCCACAGCTCGTCAGTATAGCCGCGCACCGTGAGCAGCTCCATGTTCTCGGCTTTCATCACGTCGAAACCCGCCTCGCGCAGCGCCTCGATGGCCTCGTCGATATGCCACGAGTTGTCGACGCACAGGCTCAGGTTCACGGCCGAATTGTGGATCAGGTTGGCCTTGATGCGGAAACGCTCCAGCAGCGAGAAGATCGTGGCGAACTTCTCTTCCAGCACGAAGGAGAAATCCCGCGACCGGATGGTCAGCAGCACCTGGTCCTTCTTGAGGATCAGGATCGGAACGTCGACCGGGGCCGACATGCCTCGGATCACCGTGCCGGGTTTGCGCTTGTCGCCGAAGGGCCGCACGTAAAGCGGAATATTCTTGTTCTGGAGCGGCTTGATCGTCTTCGGATGGATGATCTGCGCGCCGCTGTAAGCCAGTTCGATGGTGTCGAGGTAGTTCAGCTCGGCGATCTGCACGGCATCGGGAAACGCTTTCGGGTCGGCGTTCATCACGCCGTCCACATCCTTCCACACCGACATCGACTCGGCGTCGAGAATGTTGGCCACCACGGCCGCCGAGTAGTCCGAGCCTTCGCGCCCCAGGGTCGTGGTCGTGCCGTCGGGCGCGCCGCCGATGAAGCCCTGTCCGATGAAGATGTTCTCGACGCATTTGCCCAGCGCGTTTTTCAGCAGCGAAGCCGAAGCCTCGATGTTCACCCCGGCGTCCTTGTGGCGCTGCTCGGTGAGAAAACAGCGGCGCATGTCGATCCAGCGGTTCGACACCCCGGCGTAGTTCAGGTACTCGGAGATAATCGTCGTCGAGACCAGCTCGCCGTAGGCCACGATCGTGTCGTACCACAGTTCGGCGTCGCCGGGTTTGTAGACGGTCTCCGTCGCGACCTTTTCCAGTTCGCCGAACAGCGCGTCGACCGCCGGCAGCCGCTTCGGCTCGTGCCACAGCTCGTCGATGATCTCCGCATGGTACTTCCGCAACGATTCGACATGCTCCAGCGAGAGCTGTTTATCGCCTTTCTGAAGCCCCTCGAACACCTTTTCCAGGGCATTGGTCGTTTTGCCCATCGCCGAAACGATGATGAACAGGTTCTGCTCGTCGTCGATGATCTTGCGCAGATTCCTCACTCCGTCGGCATTCCGCACCGACGCACCTCCGAATTTATAGACTTTCATGTTATTTCGCTTATTAACCTAACGTACCTTCCTTTACCTTTTGCACAGTTGACCGCTGTACTCTTGCGGCCGATGGCCGCGTTTACAAATCTACCCCACCCCAAACCCCTCCCGTGGGAGGGGCTTGTCGCGACGCAACCGGGATTTCGACCGGATTTACAACCGGATATCCCGAAATGAAAAACCAATTTTTAATTTTTCATTCTTAATTCTTAATTACCTTATAGGGTACTCCGATGTTCTGGAACAGGAACGCGTACATGTCGGCCGCCTCGTCGATACGCTTCGAAGTGGGTTTGCCGGCGCCGTGGCCCGCTTTCGACTCGATGCGGATCAGGATCGGGGCGTCGCCCGCCTGGGCATGCTGCATCGCGGCGGCGAACTTGAACGAGTGGGCCGGAACGACACGGTCGTCGTGGTCCGCGGTAGTCACCAGCGTCGCGGGGTATTTCACGCCCTCCTTTATATTGTGCAGCGGAGAGTACTTGTAAATATAGGAAAACTGCTCCTCGTCCTCCGACGAACCGTACTCCACGGCCCAGCCCCAGCCGATGGTGAACTTGTGGTAGCGGAGCATGTCCATCACGCCCACGGCCGGAAGGCACACGGCATAGAGGTCCGGACGCTGCACCTCGCAGGCGCCGACCAGCAGGCCGCCGTTCGAGCCGCCGTGGATGGCCAGCTTGTCCGTCGACGTGTATTTTCCGGCGATCAGGTACTCGGCGGCGGCGATGAAGTCGTCGAAGACGTTCTGCTTGTTTTCGAGCATGCCGGCCTTGTGCCACTCCTCGCCGTACTCCGAGCCGCCGCGCAGGTTGGCGACGCAGTAGATGCCGCCCTGCTCGACGAACATCAGCGCCGAGGGGTTGAAGCCGGGCGTGAGGTTGATCTGAAAACCGCCGTAAGCGTAAAGCAGGCAGGGATTCTTGCCGTCGCGCTTCATGTCCTTGCGGCGGGTGATGAACATCGGGACCTTCGTGCCGTCCTTCGAGGTGTAGAACACCTGCTCGGTCGTGAACAGTTCGGGATCGAAATTCACCTCCGGAGCCTTGTAGAGCGTCGATTCGCCCGAAGCGATGTCGTATTTGTAGATCGTGGCCGGAGCCGTGTAGTTGACCAGCGTATAGTAAAGTTCCGAGTCCTCCTCCCGGCCGTCGAATCCGCCGACCGAGCCGATGGCCGGAAGCGCCACTTCGCGCACCTGCTTGCCGGCGTAGTCGTACTGGTAAATCCGGCTCTGCGCATCCTGCAGGTAGTAGGCGAACAGACTGCCGCCCGCCGTGCCCACGCCTTCGAGCAGGTTCCTTTCACTCTCGGGAATCACCGTTTCGATCATCCCGGGACGGTTCAGATCGACCTTCATCAGCGCGTAGTTCGACGCATCCCTGTTGGTCACGTAATAAAGCCGGTCGTCCTTGCAGTCGACGGGCGAATAATCGGCATCGAAGCCCGGCAGCAGGACGCGGAATTTCGGGTCCGACACCCTTTTATAGAGGACCTCCGTTCCCGACGTGCCCTCCGAAGCTATGACGAAGAGCCATTTGCCGTCCTCCGAAGGCCATGCCGAGAAGTAACGCAGCGGATGTTCCCGGTCCTCGTAAATGAGCCTGTCGGCCGACTGGGGCGTACCCAGCGCATGGTAATAAACCTTCTGAAACTCGTTCTTGGAAGAGTAGGCGTTTTGCTTCGGGGCGTCGTAGGCGCTGTAATAGAATCCCTTGGAATCGGGCGCCCACCGTGCGCCCGAGAATTTCACCCACTCGATCTTGTCGGCAGCGAGCGACTTGTCGGCGGTGTCCATCACGCGGATCTCCACCCAGTCCGAACCCGACGCGGCGGCCGAATAGGCAAACCAGCGGCCGTCCTTCGAGAAGGACATGTCGGTCAGGGCCACCGTCCCGTCGTCGGAGAGCTTATTGGGGTCGAGGAACACCTCGCCGGCCTCGCCCGGCTCCTTCGTGCGGTAGATCACCGACTGGTTCTGCAAACCGTCGTTATAAGTGTAGTACCACCAGTCGCCGTGCTTGCGCGGGGCGCTCTCCTTGGCGTAGTTCCACACTTCGGTCAGCCGCTCGCGGATGGCCCCGCGGAACGGAATTTGCGAGAGGTAGTCCTGCGTCACGGCGTTCTCGGCGGCGACCCACGCGGCCGTGGCCTCCGAGTTGTCGTCCTCGAGCCAGCGGTAGGGATCGGGAACCTCCGTGCCGAAATAGTTGTCCACCACGTCGCCGCGCACGGTCTCGGGGTAAGGCTGATGTTTTATCTGTTTCATATTGCCGCAGCTTGCCGCCGCCGCTGCGCCGAGCAGAAGGGCGGCCTTGATGAATAAATGCTTCATAATTGAACCGTTTGGGTAATGATCGGGACAAAGTTATGAAAAATTCAATATTTTCAGTAATTTTGCCTATTGAAAACAACTGTCTATGCACAACGAACTCAAAACGATAATCGAGCAGGCGTGGGAAAACCGCGCGCTGCTTCAGGCCCCCGCCGTGCAGCAAGCCGTACGACAGGTCGTCGAACTGGTGGACAAGGGCGAACTCCGCACGGCGGAACCCGTCGACCCGGCCAAAAGCGAATGGAAGGTCAACGAGTGGGTCAAGAAGGCCGTGATCCTCTACTTCCCGATCCAGCCCATGCGCAAGATGGAGGCCGGCGAACTGGAGTGGTACGACAAGATGGAGCTCAAGCACGGCTACGGGGAGCTGGGCGTGCGGGTCGTGCCCCAGGCCGTGGCTCGCTACGGCGCCTACATCGCCCCCGGAGCCATTCTGATGCCTTCGTACGTGAACATCGGCGCCTACGTCGACACCGGCACGATGGTCGACACGTGGGCCACGGTGGGCTCCTGCGCCCAGATCGGCAAACACGTCCACCTCTCGGGCGGCGTGGGCATCGGCGGCGTGCTCGAACCCGTGCAGGCCGCGCCCGTGATCATCGAGGACAGCTGCTTCATCGGCTCGCGCTGCATAGTGGTCGAGGGTGCGCACGTCTGCCGCGAAGCGGTGCTCGGCTCGAACACCGTGATCACCGGCTCGACGCACATCATCGACGTCACGGGGCCTGAACCCATCACCTACAAGGGCTACGTGCCGCCCCGCTCGGTGGTCGTCCCGGGCAGCTACCGCAAGCAGTTCCCGGCGGGAGAATACAGCGTCACGTGCGCGCTGATCATCGGCCGGCGCAAGGAATCCACCGACAAGAAAACCTCGCTGAACGACGCCCTGCGCGACTTCGGCGTATCGGTATAGACATGATTCACCGCATCGAAGAGACCACCTCGACCAACGACGACGCCCGCGACGCGAAATACCGCCACGGCGACATCGTCTGGGCCGAACGCCAGACCGCCGGCCGCGGCCAGCGGGGCCATAAATGGTCGAGCGCCGAGGGTCTGAACCTCACCTTCTCGCTGGTGCTCGAACCCCGGTTTCTGCCCGCCGGCGAACAGTTCCTGCTCAACGAGGCCGTGGCCCTCGCTCTCACCGACACCTTCGCGCAGTTCGGCATCGCGGCGCGCATCAAGTGGACCAACGACATCTATGCCGGGGACAAAAAGCTGGTCGGCATCCTGATCGAACACAACCTGACGGGCGACCGCCTGTCGCGTACGATCGTCGGAATCGGGGTGAACGTCAATCAGACCCGGTTCGATCCGTCGTTGCCGAACCCGTCGTCGATGTGCCTCGAAACTGGCTGCGAATACGATCGGCAGGAGGTACTGCACCGCTTGGGCGACTGTCTGGCCGCCCGGTACGAACAACTCGAGAAAGGGGATCGGGAGGCGCTGCAAGCCGACTACCGACGGCGGATGTACCGGCTCGGAGAGCGGCATCGGTACCGTTATCCCGACGGCCGGACAGTGGAGGCCGTGCTGCGGGGCGTGCGCCCTTCGGGAGAGCTGCTGCTGGAGCTGCCCGACGGCCGTACCGAAGGGTATCTGTTCCGGGAGATAGAGTTCGTTATCGAGGGGAAGCGGACGGCTCGAACGGACGGGACGGGCTGCGTGTTAAAAAAATAACAGGATAACGTTGGCCGAACGAAAAATAACCTTATATTTGCAATGATATTTTAGACCGCGAATAAATTTCATTTTAACCAATTCAAATACCGAAAATTATGAACGTACCTGCAAATCTGAAGTATTCCAATGACCACGAATGGTGCCGCGTAGAGGGCGGTGAGGCTTTTATCGGCATTACCGATTTCGCACAGAGCCAGTTGGGCGACATCGTATTCGTCGATGTTCCGACCGTCGGCGAAACCTTGTCCGCCGGTGACGTCTTCGGCTCGATCGAGGCCGTGAAGACCGTGAGCGACGCTTTCATTCCCGTCGGCGCCGAAGTGTTGGAGTTCAACCCTGCAGTGGATGCCGATCCCTCCATCGTGAACCGCGATCCCTACGGAGAGGGTTGGCTCGTCAAAGTGAAACTGACCGATCCCAAGGAGTGCGAGTCGCTGCTTACCGACGCGCAGTACAAAGAGTTGATCGGCTAATATTCGTTCGATGTAAATCGAACCCCGCAGCCTCCCGTTTTCGACGGGTGTCGGCAGGGAGTGTCAGGATGGAATCCGGCATCAAAAGATACCGTAACGTGAGTCCGACGTGTTCTGTTGTGACAGTATTTTTGTTTTACATCCGAAATCAATACGTCGGACTCGCCTTAAAACTATAACATTATGTCAAAGGTAACAGTTGTGGGCGCGGGCGCCGTGGGCGCTACTTGCGCCAATGTGATGGCTTGCCGCGAAGTGGCGAGCGAAGTGGTCCTCATCGACATCAAAGAGGGCCTGTCGGAGGGTAAGATGCTGGATATGTACCAGTGTTCTACGCTGATGGATTTCGATACGAAGCTCGTCGGCGTGACCAACGACTACAAGCAGACTGCCAACTCGGACGTGGTGGTGATCACCTCGGGTATTCCCCGCAAGCCGGGCATGACCCGCGAGGAGCTGATCGGCACCAACGCCAACATTATGAAAGGCGTGATCGAGAACGTGGTGAAATATTCGCCCCGCGCGATCATCATCGTGGTCGCCAACCCGATGGATACGCTGACTTATCTGGCGCTCAAGGCTTCGGGACTTCCCAAAAACCGGATTATCGGCATGGGTGGCGCCTTGGATTCGGCCCGTTTCAAATGTTACCTGGCGAAAGCCACCGGCGCCAACATCAACAACGTGGACGGCATGGTGATCGGCGGTCATGGCGATACGACGATGATTCCGCTGCTTTCGAAGGCTTCGGTCAATGGCGTGCCCGTGACGCAATTCGCCTCGAAGAAGAAACTTGAAGAGGCTGTCGCCAGCACGATGGTCGGCGGTGCCACGCTGACCAAACTCATCGGCACTTCGGCCTGGTATGCTCCGGGCGCCGCTGCTTCGATGATGGTCGAATCGATCCTGCATGATCAGAAGAAGATCGTCCCCTGCTGCTGCTACCTCGAAGGCGAATACGGCCAGAACGACATCTGTATCGGTGTTCCCGCCGTGATCGGCCGCAAGGGTATCGAGAAGATCGTCAAACTCGACCTCACCAAGGAAGAGGCTGCCAAATTCGAGGCATCGGCCGCTGCGGTCCGCAAGACCAACCAGGTGCTGCACGAGATCAAGGCGTTGTAAGCGTTTGCCGACAACGATAGCAGATCCCCGGTCTTTCGACCGGGGATTTTTCGTGAAAGAGCCTTCCGCCGCACATTTCGTCGGAAGTAAGTCGTATTCTATAAGAAACTTACCCGCATCCGGAAGCGGAAAGTTTCCCGTCTGACCCGTATGAACGGAACATAACAACCGATTTCGCTCCTTGCCGGGCAACAGCGGCCATATTCTTTCGGAACATTGCGACAACGGTCGCTCCCGGAAAAACTTTTCACTTCCCCGGAGTGTCTTTTTTACATACGTCGGAGGACAGTCTTCACCGTCTGCGAAGCACCTGCGTCATGCAGTGTGCGGCACCGTAGCCTTTGCAAAGGTTGTCAAGCCCGACCCAGGTGACCTTCACCCCTCGGTGTTTCAGTTCGGTCCGCAGGGCTTCGGACTGGCCCGCTACCCCGATGATACGGCGCGACCCGACCGTCAGGAAATTACCCGCCAGCCGGTCGGCATCCTCTTCGGAAATGGGGATGATGGCGGCACCGATACGGCTCCTCAACAATTCGACGAATCCGACATCTTCTTCGGTTTTGGTATAGACGCCGTTTGCACCTCGGAGATAAATATCGGCCAGCAACAGATCCGGAGAATCCGGATCGGTGGTCATACGCCGGGCTGTGAGCGTCACCAGATTGCGGTCTATAATGTTGAAATAGGTGTCCAAGTGCATTTCCGCCTGGCTGAACAACCGGTCCTTGACCACGACCAGACGGTTGCAGCCCAGCAAATCGTGCTCCATGAGCTGATCGATGGCCGGTTGCGTGGTGCGCATCCCGCAGCCGATGAAAGCCGTATCGCCGAACGGATAGAAATCCCCGCCTTCGAGATGAGCTCCCTCCCCATCGATGCGGTGTAACGGTTTCATGCCGATTTTTTCGAGGCAGAATTGCAGAATGTCGCATCCTTTCTCCCGCTGCGGGGAGTTCATGCGTCCGATTACGACGCCTTTGGCAGTAGTTATCAATTGGTCCCGCGTATAGAAGAGGTTCATCACGGGGTTTTCCGAATATTCGGCCTTGAGACCCGTGTTGATCTGCGTTTCCGACAGCCGGATGATCGGTTGTCGCAGAATGATACGAACCAAGTCCCGAGGCGATGTCTTGGCGAGAATGGATTGTCGGTACTCCTTCTGCTGCCCGGCTGTTTCCGGAGAGAGGTTCTGGGTGTCGAAGGTGAGAAAACCGGCCGCGAAGCGGCGCAGGTTCTCCAGCTTGGTCCGGTCGGCAGGTTTCCCGTCCGCACCGGTTCCGTCGAGCAGGATCTGACGTACCGTGAGCACTCTCGCCCCGGCCTCCTCGAGCACTCTGCGGTAAGTAGCATGTTCGGCGATGAGTTCGGGAATGTCGATATGTTCCCGGAAAAGAGCCGCAGCCGGATGAAGGGCCCCCAGAAACAGTTCTTCGCCCGGGTCGTGGGTCAGGATGAGTCTGGCCTTGCGGTATTCGCACGTCTGGCCGCAGCGGACGGAGCGTCGCCCGCGCACGATAGATCCAATCAGTGAAGACAGAAACGTCGAGATGGAGATGGAAGATCGGGAGTTAAACATAACGATTCAGGGTTAAATCTGATTATGGGGATCGTATGTCGGTTATTCAACCCACCCCTGTTTCGAGAACAGAACAAAAATCGCAGCAAATACGAATTTTAACGGATGGATCGATATATTAAAAACGAGAAAAACCGTAAAATTGTTTTACGGTTCGTGCAAATCGATGCAATATATTCCTAAAGGCGTTCGGCCGCCATGAGTGAACGGAGCCGCCAGGCAGCTCCGTTCGGTTTATATCCGGAAAATATCATGACTTTCCGAAAGCGATATTTTCAAAAAAGTTCCGTATGCCGTCGATCCGGATGAGCGACAACGATATTCCCTGTCCGGCGAAGCAAGGAGCCGCCGGAGCTTCCGGCAGACCGTCAGAAGCTGATCTTCGCGCCGACGAACCAGCTGCGGGGTAGCGACGGGCCATAGATGTAACCCGAATCGCGGTTGGCCCCCCGGTCGAAGTCTTTCTGGTAGGCGTTGAAGATATTTTGGATGCCGGCATGGAGTTGCAGGGCGATCTCCTTATAGAGAATGACGTCGTACGACACTTTGAGGTTCAGGTCGAAGAAACGGGGTGTCGTGACGGCCCGATCGACGGGCGTGCCCGAACCCGCCATGTGCTGCACGAGCATTTTGCCCGTGTAAGTTCCGGTAATGGCTGCCTGCAAATTGCGTACGGGGGTCAATTCAGCCGTAAGGTAGCCGTAGGTGTTCGGCGTGCGGAACATCTTGCGGGTCGGTGCGACCTCCGGATCTTCGCTCCACTGTTCCGGTTCCTTGTAGCGGCTCTGCTGAAGGGTGATTCCGGCCTGCAGGTCGAACCAGCGGGTGAAGGCGGCCTTGCCTTCGATATTGATGCCCATGACGCGGGCGCCCGAGCCGTTGTAACGCTCCTTGATCGTACTCCCGTCCGTATCCGGATCGGGCAGCGGACGCAAGGCGAAAACGTGGTCGAGCGTCGTGTAAAAACCTTCGACGAGCAAGTTGGTCTGGACTTTTCCGAAACGGTGATAAAGATCTGCCGAGAGGCTGAGGCTGTGCGATCGCTCCTCGCGCAGATCGTCCGCCAGGCGAATGCGTACCCGCTCGCCGCCCACGATGGCGATGTGCATATCCTCGTCGAAGGCCTGCGGAGCACGGAAGCCGCTCGAATAGCTTAGGCGCAGGCTCGCCCCCTCTCCGGGATTGTAGCGCAGGTTGGCACGCGGACTGAAGATTACGTGATCGACGAGGCTGTGCTTATCCAGACGGCCGCCGATAAGCAGCGACCAATGCTCGTTTTTCCACTCGTTTTGCAGGTAGGCGCCGATGATGTGCACCTTTTGCTTCGTTCGATAATCATAGCCGATCGATTCGTCGTCCAGATCGTTGTAGTTATATTCCACGCCCAGGGTCAGGTCGGCGGGAAGGAACCACAACCGGTCGAACGAATGGATGTACTGGGCGCCGGTCGCCACGGTGAGGTCGTGCGTGCGACCGTAAGCGTCGGGATCCTGCTTGGAGCCGTAGTAGCTCTTGCGGGCGATGTGCTGGAACGAAGCATAGACATTCACACGGTTGGAGAAGTCGGCGGACGAGAGGTCGAACGAGAGGCTGCCGCCGTTGATGTTGTGGTCGGTCTGCTCGGCGATCATCGCTTCGTGCGGCGGCAGGTCGAGCCGGTCGCCGCCCCGGCGGTACTCCATGACGGTATTGTACTGGAGCGTAATACGCGAATAAGCGCTGGTCTTGAAGAATGAGCGCAGTCCGAGGGATTGGGATTGCAGTTGCGGAATTTCGGTGAAGCCGTCCCCGTCGTGGTCGTACCCCGAGCGGTGGCGGTTCTGTCCATAGACATAAAGTCCCGCCTTACGGCTGTCGGTGACGAGCGAGGCATTGGCCGAGGTGACGTTGTCGTAACTGCTGCTGTTGCCGATCGCCGTGATCGTGTGACCGACTTCGGCGCTGTTGCGGTCGGGGTCCTTGGTGATGATGTTGATCGTACCGCCGATGGCCGAGGAGCCGAAGAGTGCCGAGCCGCCTCCGCGCATCACCTCGACGCGGTCGATCATGCTGGCCGGAATCTGCTCCAGTCCATAAACGCCCGAGAGTGCCGAGAAGACGGGATGCGAATCGACGAGGATCTGTGAATAGTGTCCGTCGAGCCCGTTGATGCGCACCTGCATGAAACCGCAGTTCTGGCAGTCGTCCTCGACGCGTACGCCGGGCTGGAACCCGAGTCCCTGGGCCAGACAGGCCGAATTGGTGTTGTCGAAAATTTTGCGGTCGAGGACGTTCACCAAGGCCGGGGCTTTGCGACGCGTGGTTTCGCTGCGGCTGGCCGAGACGACTACGTCGTCCATGGTAATTCCGTTTTCCGTGATTTCGAAGTTGAGTTCGAGGGACTGTCCTTTTTTTAGCGTTACTTCGTGGCGCACGGGATCGTAACTCATCATGCGGGCCTCGACGGTGATAGTGCCCGTCGGCAGATTCTTCAGGAAATAGTGCCCGCTCGCATCGGTCATGGTGCCGATGGTCGTGCCGGGAATGGTGACGGTGGCATAGGGCAGGTGTTCGCCTGTTTTGCTGTCGATGACATGGCCGTAGAGATGAGCGTCGCTTTTAGGAGTCGGGGTCGTTTCGTCTGCAAAAAGTGTATGATAAACCAGGCACATTACGGCCAAGAGGATCAATTTTTTCATATTATAATAATTAGGCGATTATATCTTCAATGTCCCATTATCCGACGGTCGCGGAATCGAGTTCGAGGGCGTTTATTCGCGGCCGGAGGCTGCGTCTGTAATGAAGTCCTCCTAAATCTCCTCCTCGGAATGGACTCGGGGCGCTATGCTCCCAAATGGATACACAATATAATCCTATGTTTTAAGATGTAAAATGGGTCTGTTTTCGCCAGGCAGGGGCAACGGCCCGTAATACGGCCGATGAGAGAGAATACCCTGTGAAAACGATGTTTTGCCGCGCCGCTCGGCACGTGCGGTCGAATAGTCCCGGAAACGAATGGTTCCGGAACGAATTTATCTACCCGATTGCAGGCGGCGCACGGAGCTGCGAGCCCGATATCGCAACGATTGCCGGATCGTAACACTCCGGCCGGAAAAAGGTTTCCAGCAAACGGAACTCACTGTCGAGGACCCAGTCGGTAGAATGGATATACGAGAAGAAATGGAAATGGCAAATCGCACAGTCGTCCACAAGAGCCGGCGACGTGGTATTTGCATCGTTCTCCGTGAGGTAACGATAGTACTCATCGGGATGGGTATGCAGGCTTTTGCCCGCATAGGCCGCGAGCAGGATCAGCAGCAGCGCCCCCGCATTGAATACCCGTATGAGTTTTTGTCCGCTCATTTCAGGTGCAAAAATAATGAAAAAAGGTTACCCGGCAAGGTGCACTCTCCCAAATACCTATATATTGGGATGCTTCTGCAGGGAATCAAATATCAATATCTCGAATCCCAAACATACCCTTTTCCTCGGGTATAAACGGACACAGGCTCCGAATTTATTCGAATGGTCAATATAATATCACAACAGCATCATACCCCAAGTTACTATGACCGGTTTCTTTACTTCCGGCAGTTCCGAGAATACGAATACAAAGTTACCTCTTCATAAGAC
>OMCG01001498.1_pt1 | contig 13656 bp, 7 predicted proteins | sample 1674071 | NCBI WGS metagenome assembly OMCG01 (sample SAMEA103958139, study PRJEB25191) | human gut metagenome | biome: human-associated habitat [ENVO:00009003]; feature: intestine environment [ENVO:2100002]; material: feces | place: Germany | collected 2013/2015 | reverse complement strand
TTTCGCTTCAGAACAAAAAACAGAGTTGATGAATAGAAATAATGCCATAATCTTGTCTCCAAGTGTCACAGTACGTAGTACTCCTAGTGAGAGTGGTACTAGTTTGTTTGTTCTGCATGAGGGACATAAAATTGAAATTAAGGATAATTCTATGCGTGAGTGGAAAGAAATTCGTTTAGAAGATGGTAAAGTGGGATGGGTTCCTGCTTCTGCAATAGAAGTGATTTAGGATAAGCTTATAGCTGAATATAAAGCCCGTATGATATGTAAAAGAAAACAGGTTTCTTTTACTTCATGCGGGTTCTTTTTGTATTTATGGAAATGTTAAACATATAATGGAAAAATACAAGTAAATAGTTTGTTTTATCTTTTTTTTTCCTTAAGTTTATAGCGTGATAAAGAAATATCCAAAGTATTAACCATTAAATTTATGAATATGAGAACAATAACATTTAATGAACTCCGTAAGATCAAAGACTCATTACCTAGCGGTAGCATGCATAGAATAGCCGATGAACTCGGACTTAACGTTGACACTGTAAGAAATTTTTTTGGTGGTCATAACTTTAAGGAAGGTAAAAGTGTTGGGATTCATTTGGAACCCGGTCCGGATGGCGGTTTAGTAATGATTGATGATACTACCGTTCTTGACCGGGCTTTAAAGATTTTAGACGAAATGGCAGGTGAAACTGCTGAACCCGTTCAGGCTTAAGAAGAGAGAGTAAAAAGGATCCCAATTGCTGAGAAACAATTGGGATTTCTTGTGTGTTTTATAAACGATATAATAAGATGACTTATGGAAGATAAATTAGTAACATTAGCGATTCTGACGTATGCCAAGGCACAGATACTGAAGAATGTTCTTGAGAATGAAGGTATTGAGACTTACATCCATAATGTGAATCAGATACAGCCGGTTGTATCTTCCGGGGTACGTGTCCGTATAAAAGAAAGTGACTTACCGCATGCTCTGAAAATCACTGAAAGTTCAGCATGGCTGTCTGAAGAAGTAGTAGGAGAGAAGGCCCCTAAAATAGAGAAAGGAAGTAACAAGGTTGTGATTCCTGTCGATTTTTCAAACTATTCGTTGAAAGCCTGCGAATTCGGCTTTAATTTTGCAAAAAATATAGGTGCTGAAGTTATTTTACTTCATGTTTATTTTACACCTATCTATGCGACATCATTACCATACGGTGATGTGTTTAATTATCAACTGAGTGATGAAGAAAATGTAAGAAACATATTGCAAAAGGTGCATTCGGATTTAAACGCTTTGTCCGATAAGGTAAAAGCTAAAGTCGCTTCCGGAGAATTTCCTGATGTAAAGTATACTTGTGTCTTAAGGGAAGGTATTCCGGAAGAAGAAATATTGCGCTATTCTAAAGAAAACCGTCCAAGGATTATTATCATGGGTACACGTGGTAAAAATCAAAAGGATATTGATTTGATTGGTAGTGTAACGGCCGAAATTATTGAACGTAGCCGTGTACCTGTTTTAGCTATTCCTGAGAATACACCATTTAAGCAGTTTAGCGAAGTCAAGCGTATCGCATTTATTACAAATTTTGATCAACGTGATTTAATAGCTTTTGATTCATTGATTAATAGTTTGAAACCATTTCATTTTTCCGTATCTTTAATACATCTTGCTGATGTAAAAGATACTTGGAATGAGATAAAGTTAGGTGGTATTAAGGAGTATTTTCAAAAACAATATCCGCAATTGGATATTTACTATGATGTGGTGAAAAATGATGATTTTCTTAATAGCTTAGATAACTATATTAAAACCAACCAGATAGATATTATTACATTGACATCATATAAACGAAATATATTTTCTCGTTTATTCAATCCAGGAATTGCCAGAAAGATGATTTTTCATTCTGATACGCCATTATTGGTTATCTATGGACAGCCTTAATTTATCTAACATTAATAAGTACTTATACAGAATAAGGTCTTTATTTTAGATCGAATCTTTTTATTTATAATCACGATTATGTTTAATATATCAAGAGGATTGCTAAAAGAATAACTACTCCTCTTATAGAATATCACTATAAATAAAATATGTAAAAGAGAGATAGCGCCGCAAAATGTGAGCTATCTCTCTTTTTATTATTATTGCATCATCTTATCAATTTCATCGAATTCCGGACCCATTTGCAAATTATAGTATACTCTGTACAGTCCATTCAACCATAAATCTTTCTGATCAGGTTTCAGTTCTCTTGCTTTTTCATAATTAGGTCTAGCCTTTTCATAGAAAACTTTCAGTGTAGCTTGATCTTCTTTGTATTTCGGATCATTGACATCAGTAGTAGCCTTTTCTGAGAAATCCTGTGCTTGCAAGCAATAGATTAAACCTAAATTAGAATATGCTTCTGCGTAGTTAGGATCTACTTCAATAGTCTTTTTGTAGAACTCAATAGCTTTATCATAATCTTTCATGTTATGATAAAGATATCCTTTTACATACAAATAAAATGTATTATTAGGATCCTTAGCCAGCATATCATCTGCAAACTGCATTGCTTCGTCAAACTTATTGTTATTGCTATAATAATCAATCAGATGGCCGAAGAAGAATGAATGTTCAGGATACTTTTGAATACCATCTTTCAAGGAAGCAATCCATTTGATAGTATCGCCTTGAGCTTTCAATGCTGTAGAAATAAATTCCATGGCATATTTACCCACTTCTTTATCTTCTTTTGCATAAGGAGCATATTTCAGCACACTTGGATAATCTTCCATTTTGGCTGCAGCTAAGCTTGCATAATAAGCAATTTGAGGCAATACGGTATCTGTTTGAAGCAGATTTTCTTTTTCAAACATCGGATTAATGGCAACATCTACATAAGTTGCAAAGAAATCGAGTGCTTCTTTATTCTTATCCAGATTAAAGAATTGGATACCGCCATTAATCAAATTAGGACGTGCGGCTAATATAGCAGCACTATTAGATTTTCTGTATTTGTTTTTGATTTTACCTTTTTCATTAGGAATTTGTGCAAGCTCATCACATTTAAAGTAGTATTTGCACATGTTCAATGCGCTGTTGTACACTTTAAGAGTATCATAAGGTTTTCTCAAATATGCATTCTCCATTTCCTTCTCATTGATTCTCTTTTGGATAAATCCTGCTACATCCCATGTCTCAGCGTTGTCCTTAGTCTCGGCATTCGTCAAGGCTCCATTGATAAGTTTCTCTGCTTGGGCAAAGTTTGGTTTTACTTCGTTGGCAATGCTTTTAGCTTCTTTTACGTTCTTCTCCTGAGCAAAAGTGAAGCCGGCAGCAAGCAGTAAAACCATTGAAAATAGTACTCTTTTCATGATTGTAGAAAATTTTAAATTAATATTATGTCTATTCTTCATTTTCATTATTTATTTCGTTTTGAGGGGCTTCTGATGCGGTGTCATCTTCTTCTGCGATAATATCCTCTTCATTTTCGGAGGTAACCTTACATACGGAACCGATCTCGTCATTACGCTTTTCAAGATTTATCAGTCGTACTCCCTGGGTGGCACGTCCCATGATGCGGACATCAGCTACTTTCAGACGGATGGTGATACCTGATTTATTGATAATCATTAAATCATTTTCATCTGTTACAGACTTGATTGTTACCAGCTTACCGGTCTTATCGGTAATATTCATGGTTTTTACGCCTTTACCGCCACGGTTTGTCTTACGATAATCCTCAATATCAGAACGTTTACCATATCCTTGCTCTGACACAACCATGATAGTTTCGGCTTCAGGGTCTTTGATGCAAATCATTCCAACAACTTCGTCTTGTCCGTCTTCATCAAGTGTCATACCACGTACGCCGGTAGCTGTACGTCCCATTACGCGTACTGCGTTTTCGTGGAAACGAATAGCGCGTCCGTTACGATTGGCAATGATAATTTCATTGTTACCGTTAGTCATGCGTACCTCGATTACGCGGTCGTCTTCACGAATAGTGATGGCATTGACACCGTTTTGGCGAGGACGGGAATATTGTTCGAGCAATGTTTTTTTAATAACACCATTCTTTGTGCAGAACAGTACATAATGGCTGTTGATGAAATCCTGGTCGTTCAGGTTCTTCACGCGCAGATATGCATTTACGGCGTCATCAGAGTCTATGTTCAACAGGTTCTGAATGGCACGTCCCTTGGAGTTCTTCGTTCCTTCGGGTATTTCATAGACCTTCAGCCAATAACACTTACCTTTTTGAGTGAAGAACATCATGGTATTGTGCATTGTTGCAGGATAAATATGCTCTACAAAGTCTTCATCGCGTGTTTCTGTTCCCTTAGAACCTACCCCACCTCGGTTTTGCGCGCGGAATTCGCTTAACGGCGTACGCTTGATATATCCCATGTGAGAAATGGTGATAATCATTTCGTCATCCGCATAGAAATCTTCCGGATTGAATTCTTCCGATGAATAAACGATTTCAGAACGGCGTTCATCACCGTATTTATTTTGAATCTCGATTAATTCATCTTTGATAACCTTGCGGCAAAGCTCATCGTTAACGAGGATTTCTTCCAGATAAGCAATCTGCTTTTGGATTTCCTCATACTCGGCATGAAGCTGATCCTGCATAAGTCCGGTTAGCTGACGCAGACGCATTTCTACAATGGCACGTGATTGAATTTCAGTCAATTCAAAGCGTTCCATCAGCCCGCTGATTGCGTCATTCGGAGTTTTGGCGGCACGGATGATTTTGATTACCTCGTCAATATTGTCCGATGCGATAATCAAACCCTCTAAAATATGAGCGCGTTCTTTAGCTTTACGTAAATCATATTGTGTGCGGCGGATAACTACGTCGTGACGATGCTCTACGAAATACTTGATAAGGTCTTTCAGGTTTAATAAACGGGGACGTCCATGTACCAATGCCACATTGTTTACACCGAAAGACGTCTGCAACAATGTCATCTTGTAGAGCTTGTTCAGTACTACGCTGGCGTTGGCGTCACGCTTCACGTCGATGACGATACGCATGCCTTCACGGTCAGACTCATCATTGGCGTTGGAAATGCCCTCTATTCTCTTTTCGTTGGCCAAATCGGCAATAGATTTGATTAATTCGGCCTTATTCACTCCGTAAGGAATCTCGGTGACGATAATCTTGTCGTGAGTGGAAGTTGTCTCAATCTCCGCTTTGGCACGCATTACGACACGTCCGCGGCCTGTCAGATAGGCTTCGCGCACACCGCTCATGCCATAGATATAACCGCCTGTCGGGAAATCGGGAGCTTTGACATAAGTCATTAAGTCCTCAATGTCAATATCGTTATTGTCAATGTATGCGATGCAGGCGTCTATCACTTCGGATAGATTATGAGTCGGCATATTTGTGGCCATACCTACAGCGATACCGGAAGCACCGTTTACGAGTAGATTTGGAATGCGGGTAGGCATTACGGTCGGCTCCAGTAACGAGTCGTCGAAGTTGGTTTGCATGTCAACAGTCTCTTTATCAAGATCCTGCATCATTTCTTCTCCGATCTTCTGCAAGCGACATTCCGTATAACGCATGGCGGCTGCGCTGTCACCGTCTACAGAACCATAGTTACCTTGTCCGTCTACAAGCATGTAGCGCATAGCCCAAGGCTGTGCCATACGGACGAGAGCTCCGTACACGGAAGAGTCACCGTGCGGGTGATATTTACCTAATACCTCACCGACAACTCTCGCAGATTTCTTATAGGGTTTATCCGACGTATTTCCCAGTCCCATCATACCGAAAAGAATTCTTCGGTGAACAGGTTTAAAACCATCTCTAACATCCGGAAGGGCACGTGAAACAATGACCGACATAGAGTAGTCAATGTACGATGACTTCATTTCCTCCTCGATGTTAATCTTTATAATTCTGTCTTGTTCAAGCATTTAAAAAGATTATTAATTATACATTTGCGGGTTTGTGAAAAACCACGCTAAAGTACTGCTTTTTTACGATATACAAAAGTTTTCCCTCATAAACTTTGTTGCAGAATTCCAGGCTTACGGCCTTGTTAGGGTATCCTCTTCCCTACTGAATATATAACCGGTTAAGAATAAGACAGATACGGGTACCAAACAAATACCACCCTTTGGAACACGGTGTACCTTACTAAGGTACGAGCCGTACCAAGCTCAGGTACATGAAGTTTCTTAGGTTGGTACATCGAGTACCAATCGTTGGTACGGCGGTATCATCGTGCATTATAATATAAGGTGTAGAAGGGAAAATCGGTAGATTATGATTTATGGCACGGGATTTGTATATTATTAAATCAGTTTATGGTACGCGATATAAAGAAATGCGTATCTTTGTAAATTCAAAACCTTTAATTAAGGAGATAAAAAATATATGAACAATCAATTTTCACAAAGAGTTTCTGATATTATAACTTATAGCAAGGAAGAAGCTAACAGACTGAGAAATAGATATATCGGTCCGGAGCATCTTCTACTCGGCATGTTACGTGACGGCGGTGGAAAAGCTATCGAGATATTGATGAGACTCGATATAGATTTGAAGCAAGTAAAAAAACGCATTGAAAGCTTCTTGAAGGATGCCGAAGATGACACCCTGTTACCCGATGCGGATGTACCATTGTCGCCAATGGCCGCTAAAATATTGAAGATGTGTATGCTGGAAGCGCGTATTTTAAAGAGTGCGACCGCTGATACCGAACATGTGCTATTGGCCATATTGAAAGATGGAGATAACCTGGCCGCTACTGTTCTGGAAGAAAACCAAGTAAGTTATCAATCTGTATTCGAACAGCTTACCATGCAGTCTACTAATCCGAATGCAGGTATGGGATTTCCGGAAGAAGAGGAAGATGATGATGAAGACATGAATATGTCCCATTCTTCTCGCAATGCAGGACAGGGAGCGGCTTCTTCCGCGCAGACTGCATCGAAGAAGCCTTCCAACGATACTCCGGTCTTGGATAACTTCGGTACGGACATGACCCGTGCCGCAGAAGAAGGCAAACTTGACCCTGTTGTAGGACGTGAACGTGAGATAGAACGTTTGGCGCAGATATTGAGCCGCCGTAAGAAAAACAATCCTGTATTGATTGGTGAGCCGGGTGTCGGTAAATCGGCCATCGTAGAGGGGCTGGCATTGCGCATCGTCCAAAAGAAAGTATCCCGCATCTTGTTTGACAAGCGAGTGGTAATGCTCGATATGGCCTCTGTTGTGGCCGGAACCAAATACCGCGGACAGTTTGAAGAGCGTATTCGTTCCATTATCAATGAGTTGCAGAAGAATCCGAACGTAATCTTGTTTATCGATGAGATTCACACCATTGTAGGCGCCGGTGCTGCTGCAGGTTCTATGGATGCGGCTAATATGTTGAAGCCTGCTTTGGCTCGCGGTGAAATACAGTGTATCGGCGCTACCACTCTTGATGAATACAGAAAGAATATCGAGAAAGACGGTGCTTTGGAGCGTCGTTTTCAAAAGGTTATAGTGGAACCCACTACATCGGAAGAGACTCTTCAGATACTGAAGAATATAAAAGAGAAGTACGAGGACCATCATAATGTGAGCTATACAGACGAAGCGTTAGAAGCATGTGTCAAGTTGTCAGAGCGTTATATAACCGACCGTAACTTTCCGGATAAGGCCATTGATGCTTTGGACGAAGCGGGTTCGCGTGTGCATCTGACGAATATCAATGTTCCCAAAGAGATTGAAGAACAGGAAAAGCTGATAGAGGATGCACGTGTGTTGAAGGCCGAAGCCGTAAAGTCGCAGAACTTTGAATTGGCTGCCAGCTATCGGGATAGAGAGAAAGAACTTTCCGCTCGTTTGGATGAAATGAAAGCGGAATGGGAAGCTCGTCTCAAAGACGACCGCCAGACTGTCGGTGAGGAAGAAATTGCCAATGTCATATCCATGATGTCCGGCGTTCCGGTACAACGTATGGCTCAGGCGGAAGGCCTTAAGCTTGCGGGCATGAAAGAAGACTTACAGGCAAAGGTTGTAGCTCAAGATGCTGCAATAGAGAAACTTACCAAAGCGATTCTACGTAGTCGTGTAGGCTTGAAAGACCCTAATCGTCCTATCGGAACGTTTATGTTCCTCGGCCCTACCGGTGTGGGCAAAACGCATTTGGCCAAACAATTGGCTAAATACATGTTCGGCTCCAGCGATGCGCTGATACGTATTGATATGAGTGAGTATATGGAAAAATATACGGTATCGCGTATGATTGGAGCGGCTCCGGGCTATATCGGTTATGAGGAAGGCGGACAGTTAACGGAGAAAGTACGTCGGAAGCCTTATTCCATAGTACTGTTGGATGAAATCGAGAAAGCTCATCCGGATGTGTTCAATATCTTGTTGCAGGTATTGGATGAAGGACGTCTTACTGACAATTATGGCAGAACGATTGACTTTAAAAATACAGTCATCATCATGACTTCAAATATCGGTACCCGCCAATTAAAGGAGTTCGGCCGTGGTGTAGGTTTTGCGGCACAGGCACGTACGGATGATAACGAGCACTCGCGCAGCGTGATTCAGAAAGCATTGAACAAAACCTTTGCTCCTGAGTTTCTGAACCGTCTGGATGAAATCATAACGTTTGACCAACTCTCATTGGATGCCATCACGAAGATTGTAGATATAGAATTGCGGGGCTTATATGAGCGTGTTGAAAATATTGGTTATAAGATGGTTGTGGATGATGAAGCCAAGAGATTCCTTGCTGCCAAAGGTTATGACGTGCAGTTCGGCGCCCGTCCATTGAAGCGTGCCATTCAGAATTATCTGGAAGACGGACTTTCGGAGTTGATTATATCTGCCGGATTACAGCCCGGTGATACGATTTGTGTCTCTGCCGATAAGGAAAAAGACGAGTTGAGTATAACCAAAGCGTAACAAGCTTTTATAATAAAACAGTCAAAATGTCAGTTCTTCGGGACTGGCATTTTTTTTGTGTTCAGTTTGCCAAAACAATAAAAATATAAATCTGAAAAATATAAACTTAGTATGCAAAAAGGAAATATTGGGGTAACTACAGAGAATATCTTCCCCGTTATCAAAAAGTTTTTGTACAGTGATCATGAAATCTTCCTTCGTGAGTTAGTTTCTAATGCCGTCGATGCTACACAGAAGCTTAAAACACTGGCTTCTATCGGTGAGTTTAAGGGTGAAGCCGGTGATTTGACAGTGCACGTGTCTTTGGGTAAGGATACGATTACCGTATCCGATCATGGTATCGGCTTGACAGCAGAAGAAATAGACAAATACATCAATCAGATTGCGTTTTCGGGAGCCAACGACTTCCTGGAGAAATATAAGAATGACGCCAATGCCATCATCGGTCATTTCGGACTTGGCTTTTACTCGGCTTTCATGGTTGCCAAGAAGGTTGAAATCATCACCAAATCCTATCAGGATGGCGCTAAAGCCGTAAAATGGACTTGTGACGGTAGTCCGGAATTTACAATCGAAGATACGGACAAGGCAGAACGCGGTACGGATATCGTTCTTTATATAGACGACGATTGCAAGGAATTCCTTGAAGAAGCGCGCATCTCTTCTCTTTTGAAGAAGTATTGCAGCTTCCTGCCTATTCCCGTTGCATTCGGCAAGAAGAAAGAATGGAAAGACGGCAAGCAGGTTGAAACAGCCGAAGATAATATCATTAACGACGCTAATCCGTTGTGGACGCTGAAACCCAGCGAATTGAAAGACGAGGATTACAAGAAGTTCTATCGCGACCTGTATCCGATGTCCGATGAACCTTTGTTCTGGATACACTTGAATGTGGATTATCCGTTCCATCTTACAGGTATCTTGTACTTCCCGAAGGTAAAGAGCAATATAGAGCTGAACAAGAACAAAATCCAACTTTATTGCAATCAGGTATATGTAACGGATTCCGTAGAGGGCATCGTACCGGACTTTTTGACATTGCTGCACGGCGTACTCGATTCACCGGATATTCCGTTGAACGTATCCCGCTCTTATCTGCAGAGTGACTCTAACGTTAAGAAAATCTCTACATATATTACGAAGAAAGTATCCGACCGTCTGCAATCCATATTCAAGAACGACCGCAAACAGTTTGAAGAGAAGTGGAACGATTTGAAAATCTTCATCAACTATGGAATGCTCACGCAAGAGGATTTCTATGATAGAGCAAAGGATTTCGCCCTTCTCTCCGATACAGACGGCAAGCATTATACTTTTGAAGAGTATAAGACCTTGATAAAGGATAATCAGACGGACAAGGACGGTAACCTGATTTATTTGTACGCCAACAACAAAGACGAGCAATACAGCTATATCGAGGCTGCCAAGAACAAGGGTTATAATGTACTGTTGATGGACGGCCAACTTGATGTTGCCATGGTAAGCATGCTGGAACAGAAGTTTGAGAAAGTACGTTTCACCCGTGTAGACAGTGATGTTGTTGACAACCTGATAGTGAAGGAAGACAAGAAAAGCGATGTTTTGGAAGCCGGTAAGCAGGAAGCTCTCTCTGTTATCTTCAAGAGCCAGCTGCCACAGATGGAAAAGACAGAGTTCAACGTGATGGCTCAGGCTTTGGGTGAAAACGCTTCACCGGTCATGATTACTCAAAGCGAGTACATGCGCCGTATGAAAGAAATGGCTAATATCCAAGCCGGAATGAGTTTCTATGGTGAAATGCCGGATATGTTCAATCTGGTATTGAATGCCGACCATAAGTTGGTAAAAGAGATTTTGGCTGATGAAGACAAGGAATGTGCGGCTGCCGTTGCTCCGATTCAAAAAGAAATGGACGATGTAAACAATCGTCGCAATGACCTGAAAAAGAAGCAGGAAGGCAAGAAAGATGAAGACATTCCTACGGCAGAAAAGGATGAAGTGAACGACTTGGACAAGAAATGGGAAGAATTGAAATCTCAGAAAGAAGGTCTGTTTGCCAACTATGCCGCCCAAAATAAAGTTGTCCGCCAGCTTATTGATTTGGCGTTGCTTCAAAACGGCATGCTGAAGGGTGAAGCTCTGAACAACTTTGTCAAGAGAAGTATTGACTTGATTAAATAAGCCCCTTTAGATTTCTATTATATAGGGCATTGCAACTCGCATGAGTTGTAATGCCCTTTTTTTGTTTGTTTTTTCGTAATGAATATGTTTTTTTTCCGTTGGATACGAGGTTTTTGGAAACTATTGTTTATATTTGAACATTGAATAAATTAGTATATTTCACTCGAAACTGCATTCATGAAAAGATTTCTTTTGTTTTTATCAGTCTGTTTATTGCTTCTGCCGCTTGCGCAAGCCCAGAAAGTAGGACTTGTTTTGAGTGGCGGCGGTGCAAAGGGAATGACGCATATCGGTATCATCCGCGCTTTGGAGGAAAATAATATCCCTATCGACTACATTACCGGTACTTCTATGGGAGCTATCATCGGTTCGCTATATGCTATGGGATATTCCCCTGACGATATGGAGGCTTTGTTGCGTTCCGAAGACTTCAAACGCTGGTATTCGGGTCAGGTAGAGCCTAAATACGGATACTATTTTAAGCAGAACCGGCCGACTCCGGAGTTTTTCAATATCCGTTTCTCTTTTAAGGATTCGTTGCACATCAAGCCTCAGATACTTCCTACAAGCATGGTAAATCCCATCCAGATGAATCTGGTCTTTGTGGAACTGTTCGCACGCGCTACGGCAGCGTGCAACGGTGATTTCAATCGATTGTTCGTGCCTTTCCGATGTATCGCTTCCGATGTATATAATAAAAGGCCGCTGATTATGCGTAAAGGAGACTTGGGAGATGCGGTGCGTGCCTCCATGAGTTTTCCGTTTGTTTTCAAGCCGATAGAGATTGATAGCGTTTTGGCTTATGACGGTGGTATTTATAATAATTTCCCGACAGACATTATGCGTGAGGACTTCCGGCCGGGAGTCATTATAGGCAGTGTGGTAGCCGCTAATCCCAGTAAACCGAAAGAGAATGATTTGATGAGCCAGCTTGAAAACATGATTATGCAGAAGACGGATTATACCCTTCCGGATTCTTTAGGTATTATTATGACGTTCAAGTACGATGATGTGAGTCTTCTGGATTTTGACCGTCTGCAGGAGTTGCACGATATCGGCTACAACCGGACTATAAGTTTGATGGACTCCATAAAAGGCCGTATTCATCGGAGGGTCAATGCTGAGAATGTGCGTTTAAGGCGTCTGGTGTATCGAAGCAATTTGCCTCAATTCCGCTTCAGGGACATCTATATAGAAGGAGCGAACCCGCAGCAGCAGGCGTATATCAAGAAAGAATTTCATGATGAAGACCACGAAGTGTTTACATACGAGGATTTAAAACGTGGTTATTTCCGTTTGCTATCCGATAATATGATTTCGGAGATTATCCCGCATGCGGTTTATGATACTGAAAGTGACCTGTATTCACTGCATCTGAAAGTGAAGATGGAAGATAATTTCTCTGTACGGATGGGGGGAAGTGTTTCGACCACCAGTTCCAACCAGATTTATTTAGGGTTAGGCTATCAGAACTTGAATTATTATTCCAAAGAAATCACTCTCGACGGGCAGATTGGCAAGGTGTATAATAATGCGCAACTTATGGCTAAAATAGACCTTCCTACCCGTATTCCGACTTCCTATCGCCTTATCGCTTCTTTAAGTACATTCGATTATTATAAGAAAGACAAGCTTTTCTCTAAAAACGATAAACCCTCGTTCAATTCTAAAGACGAGCGTTTTGTAAAGTTGATGGTAGCCTTGCCTTTTTTGGCTAATAAACGGGCGGAAATAAGTATCGGATACGGAAAGTTGCAAGATAATTACTTTCAATCCAGCGTAATCAATTTCGATAAGGACCGTTCGGATAAGAGCACTTATAATCTTTTGGGAGGGGCTATCGGATTTTATGGGAGTACGTTGAATGCGCGACAGTATGCTACGAAAGGGTATTTTGAAAAGCTGGTGGCACAGGTCTTTAGCGGGAAAGAAAGATTCATACCGGGAAATCCGACAGAGACGAGCGTTACAACTAAAGACCGGCAGTCTTGGTTGCAAATCTCTTATATGAAGTATGCCTATCATACTATGAGCCCCAAGTTTACTTTGGGGTGGATGGCGGAAATGCTGTATTCATCGAAGAATTTTTCGGAGAATTATACGGCAACAATGTTGCAGGCGGCGGATTTTTCTCCTACTCCTCATAGTAAGTTGATGTATAATGAGGCATTCCGGGCTAATCAATTTTTGGCGGCGGGAGTTAAACCTATATTTGTTCTCAATGATATGTTCCAGTTCCGTTCTGAATTTTATGGTTTCATGCCGATATTTCCTATCAAAAAGAATGCTTTGAACAAGGCTTATTATGGAAAAGCGTTCTCGCGCTTTGAATATATGGGAGAAATTTCTGTGATATGCCAATTGCCTTTTGGGGCAATCTCTGCATATGTAAATCATTATAGCTCACCGAAAAAGGAGTGGAATGTGGGATTGACACTCGGTTGGCAGCTGTTTAATTACCGGTTTATCGAGTAATTTTCTTCAAAAAAAGTTTGCGTATCGCTTGTTAATTCGGAAAAAGTACGTATCTTTGCACCCGTTAAACAAAAAGGCCGCGTAGCTCAACTGAATAGAGTAGCTGACTACGGATCAGCCGGTTACAGGT
>OMCG01001492.1_pt1 | contig 13683 bp, 16 predicted proteins | sample 1674071 | NCBI WGS metagenome assembly OMCG01 (sample SAMEA103958139, study PRJEB25191) | human gut metagenome | biome: human-associated habitat [ENVO:00009003]; feature: intestine environment [ENVO:2100002]; material: feces | place: Germany | collected 2013/2015 | reverse complement strand
AGTATTTCTGGAACGCATCGTGGAAGGGGTATTTCAGCAGGTCCCAGTCCAGCTCCCGTTTTTCGTCCCACTCCCGGAAGTGTCCCATTTCGTTGCCCATGAAGTTCAGGTAGGCCTCGCCGCCGCCAGCCAGGGTAAAGAGGCGAATCATCTTGTGCAGGGCAATGGCCCGGTCGATGACGGGGTTGTGGGTGGCCTTTTCCATGTCCGTATACATGGCCGCATCTGCCAGGCGGAAGATCAGCGTCTTGTCGCCAACCAATGCCTGGTCGTGGCTCTCCACATAGGCCACGGTGTTTTCACCCGGGCGGCGCATACACATGCTGCACCACATCTGGAAGATGTCCCAGTCCTCATCCCGCCGGTCCCGCACAGTGCGCACCCACATATCGGGCAGGCTCATGCCCAGCCGGTAGTCAAAGCCAATGCCGCCGTCTGCAATTGGCAGACACATGCCGGGCATACCGGACATATCCTCGGCAATGGTCACCGCCATGGGGTTCACCTGACGAATCAGCTGGTTTGCCAGCTGCAAATAGGTGATGGCCTCGGTGTGAGTATTGTAGGAGAAGTACTTGTCATTGGTATTGAAGTCCGTGCCCAGGCCGTGGTCATGGTAGAGCATGGAGGTGACACCGTCGAAGCGGAAGCCGTCAAAATGGTACTCAGTCATCCAGAATTTCAGGTTGCTCAGCAGGAAGTGGATGACGCCGGTCTTGCCATAGTCGAAGCATTTGGTGCCCCAGGCGGGGTGGTCGCCCTTGGGGCCGTCGTGGAAGAACTGCCAGGTGGTGCCATCGAACATATTGATGCCCTCGGTGGTGTTCTTCACGGCGTGGGAGTGGACCACGTCCAGCAGCACGCACAAACCCATCTCGTGGGCCTTGTTTACCAGGTATTTCAGGTCCTCAGGCTTGCCGAACCAGCTGGAGGCTGCATAGAAGTTCGCCACCTGATAGCCGAAACTGCCATAGTAGGGGTGCTCCATAATGGCCATGAGCTGGATGGTGTTGTAGCCCGCCATCTTCACTCTGGGCAGCACCAGGTCCGCAAACTCCCGATAAGTGCCAACCTTGCCCTCCTCCTGGGCCATGCCCACGTGGGCCTCGTAAATATAGAGGGAATCCTCCCGGCGGAAGTTCTTATCCGTCCAGGGAAAGGTTTTCTGGTCGTCCGTCACCTCGCACAGCCAGTTGACGGTGCCATTTTCCTGGACCACCCGGCGGGCATAGAGGGGGATGTGCCAGGTGCGCTGCATAAAAGCATCTACCACGGTCTTCACCCGGCAGCCCTCCCACAGGGCGTTGTCGCCAGGCAGGTAGAGCTCCCAGTTGCCGTTGCCCAGGTTTTCCAGGGGATGGGAGGTGGGGTTCCAGTCGTTGAATTCGCCGGTGAGGTAGAGCTGGTAGGCGCTGGGAGCCCACTCCCGATAGTACCAGCCCCCGGGCACATGGTGGAAGCCGAAGTATTTGTGGGCATTGGCGAATTCGCCGAGGGATTGCCCCTTGGAAAGAATTCGGTTTTGGGTGTCTTGATACAGACGCATCCGCAGATCGATATCTCCGGCGAAGTCCTTGAGCTGGGGATTCAGTTCCAGAATACGATACATGATTTGTAGCTCCTTCCAAAAGGCAGACAAAATTGCATAGTCTGAGCCTTTTCTCTCTGAGCCAATTGTACAAAATTTACATCCGGGTGTCAACTGTCAAAAGGAGCTGTATGTTCAACTCCCGCAGCCAAAGGCTTCTCCTGGGGGGAAAGTAATTGACTTAAGGCCAATGCGCCCATTTCCCGTAGAGGCTGTAGCTTCGTTCCGATTAGCACAACCAGCGCAAACCCGCATAAAACCGGGACTTTTCAAAAATCTAAAGACAATTAAACATCTCTATAATCACACCTGAAATGCCTTTTTCGTAAGTCTGCGACGAAAAAGGCATTTCTTTTTGCCCAAGGAAAGGAGGTGACACTATGTACTTTACTTCCGGCCAGGATCGGGCCTTTGAACGGCTGATGCAGGAAAACCCCGGTTTCGATCACTACGACGGCGGCGGGGCGGACGCGCCGGAGGATTGCGGCACCTGCCGCTTTTATCGCCCGGATTGGAAATATCAATTCTGCGTCTATGCAGAGTGTCCCTATCAGCCGGGCAAGCTCACCGGTCTTGCAGCGGGGCCAAATTCACTGTGAAAGGAGCTGATTTTGATATGGCAGTATTCCGCGTAGAAAAGAATCGAGGCTACACGGTGATGTCAAATCACCACCTGCGGAACAAGGCCCTGTCCCTGAAAGCCAAGGGCCTGCTGTCGCAAATGCTGTCCTTGCCGGAGGATTGGGACTACACCCTAAAGGGCCTGCCCCTTATCAACCGGGAAAGCATCGACGCGATTAGGACGGCGGTATGGGAGCTTGAAAAGGCTGGGTATATCAGGCGGGAGCAGGGACGCGACCCGAAAGGCAAAATGGCCGATATGGTCTATACCATCTACGAGCAGCCGGTATTGGAAAACCCGGTATTGGAAAATCCAACATCGGCTGACCCGGTGTTGGAAAATCCGACATCGGATAATCCGTCGTCGGGAAATCCAACGCAATTAAATAAAGATATACAAACAACTTACTTACCAAAGACAGAAAAAATAAATACAGATGGACAAAGTACCGATTCCATTCCTTTCCTCTCCCTGACCCCTCCCCCTGCGGAGGCAGCGGCTACGCCGCCGGAAAGGAAAAGGACGAGAAAGGACGAGGCTGTACGGATTTATCGGGAAATCATTTTGGAGAACATCGAGTATGACTATCTCATTCAGGATTCTCAAATTGACCGGGAGCAGCTTGACGAGATCGTAGACCTGATGCTGGAAACCGTCTGCACCTCCCGCAAGACGATCCGTGTTGCCGGGGACGACTACCCCGCCGAGCTGGTAAAGTCAAAGTACATGAAGCTCAACGGCGAACATATCCGCTTTGTGCTGGATGGCCTGCGGGAGAACACAACCCGCGTCCGCAACATCAAGCAGTACCTACGGGCTATGCTGTTTAACGCCCCCAGCACTATTTCCAACTACTACACGGCCTTTGTCGCGCACGACATGGCGCAGCCGGATTGGGGAAAGTCCAAATCCGGCCTGCCGGACGGTTCCTGCGGCGGGGACGAAAGCCTGTAACGGGAAAAGGAGGACGACCCTATGAAGCAGGGCGCATTGATTTTTGACGAGCAGACAGACCGCTACGACATCCGCTTTGATCTGGCCGACTACTACGGCGGCCTCCATTGCGGGGAGTGCTTCGACGTGATGATCGGCGGCAAATGGCGGCCCACCCGCATTGAAATGGCCGATAGCTGGTATCTTGTCGGTATCCGGGCCGACGACCTTTCCGGCCTGCGGGTACGGATTTGACCCACATTTTATCTGCGGCGTCTGGTGGTTCCACCTTAGACGCCGCTTCTGACTTTCAGACAAAGAGGGATACTATTGCAGGAAGAAGTCACCCAAAAGACCATTGCCCTGTCTATGAAAACGGGCAAGCTCACGGCCCAAGTGCTGCAAGCGGCGCTGAAAAAGTATTTGCAGCACCGGGCCAAGAGCAAGAACACGCTGCATCACGGCCAGCAGAGCCTAAAGCAGTTAAAAAAGCATGGGGGCGCCCTCTCAGATTACCGAGGCCAACATTGGAGCGTTCAAGTGGGAACGCAGGATGAAGTGTTCGACCTGTACGAAATTGAACTGTCGGACGAGGATGCCGCCGTTGAATAAACAGCGGTCTTTTTTGTACCCAACAAACAATCTAAAAAATCATTAAGAGCCGAATCGGCAGAAAGAGGTAAATTTATGGCATTTTTCAATTCCGCAGTTGGTACTTCGCAGACTATCGTGATCGGACTGGGCGGCGCTCTGTGCGTATGGGGCGGCATCAATCTGTTGGAGGGCTACGGGCAGGACAATCCCGGCGCTAATGCTCATGTACGGTAGAGAAACAACAACAAAAACAAAACAAGGACAGCCGCCCCGCCTCTATTCCGAGCAAGAGGGACACAGGTTTTTTTGTAACTTTTTCATGAAGTCTATTGAAAACTATAATGCCGAGTGTTATAATGTACTAGAACAATAAGTACACTAAAAAGCAAGGCGGTGAATTATGGAAATCATTATCAGTAACAATGCAAACAAGCCGATATATGAGCAGATAACAACACAGATTAAGGCAATGATAATGAGTGGTGAACTACAAGCAGGAGAAGCAATCCCTTCTATGCGGTCACTGGCAAAATCAATCCATGTAAGTGTCATTACTGTTCAAAAAGCCTATGAAGATTTACAACGGGACGGTTTTATAGAAACCACCGTAGGCAGAGGGAGTTTTGTATCAGCGCAAAACAAAGAATTTTATCAAGAGGAACAACAGCGTATTGCAGAGGAACATTTACAAGTAGCCGCAGAAATCGGACGGAACAATAATATTCCCCTTTCAAAACTTACAGAGCTGTTAGCCTTATTCTATCAGGAGGACGAATGACATGGATAATATTTTGGAACTTGAATTAGTCAGTAAGACATTTCCGAAGTCAAACTATACACTTGACAAAGTGAGTTTTTCTATCCCATACGGTGCAATTATGGGCTTTGTTGGAGAAAACGGTGCAGGAAAGACAACAACCATAGGCTGTATTTTAAATACGGTTGCAAAAGACAGCGGAACTATCAAGCTATTCGGAAAAGAAATGTCGGACGATGATACCGATATACGAGAAAAAATTGGCGTTGTCTATGACGGAGAAAATTTCCCCGGATATTTGAACGCTGAAGAACTTGCAAAAATCATGCAAGGACTATATAAGAATTGGGACAATGAATTATTTCAAAAGTATTTGCGTGACTTCAACTTATCGGCAAAACAAAAAATCAAGAGTTATTCCAGAGGAATGACGATGAAATTAGCAATTTCCGTTGCCTTATCTCACCACCCACAATTACTGATTTTAGACGAAGCCACCAGCGGATTAGACCCGATTATGCGAGATGAAATTCTTGATGTGTTTCTTGAATTTGTGCAGGAGGAAGATCACTCTATTTTGCTTTCTTCCCATATCACAAGTGATTTAGAAAAGATAGCAGATTATATTACATTTATTCACAATGGAAAACTGATTGTGACCGTATCAAAAAATGATTTGGTTTATAATTATGCGGTTATGCGTTGCAAGGAAAATCAATTTCTTGCATTAGACCCGGCAGATATTATTACTTATCGGAAACGTGATTTTCAAATTGATGTGCTGGTTTCTAACGGGAAAGAAGCACAGAAAAAGTATAAGGGTGTTGTGGTAGACCATGTTTCTGTTGATGAAATCATGTTACTATTGGTAAAAGGGGAACGGGTATGAAAGGACTCTTGAAGAATAATTTTTATGCTACACTTTCAAATGCGAAAGTCTTTGCCGCTATCATGCTCTTACTGGGTATTTTTGTTGTCGCTATGGGCAATACAATCCCGTCGCTAATAATTGGTTATATGTTGTTGGCTATGATTGGTTTTTCTTTCATTTCGATTGCGAGTCTGCGAAAGGAAAGTGCTACCAAATGGAGCAAATACAAACTTACCACACCTGTAAAGAGGTCTGCCATTGTACAGAGTTATTTTTTGAGCTTTTTATTGTGGCTGATTGTCGGAATGGTTTTTGCGGGAATTGGAGTAGCTTTATCAATCATGCTACATGGATTCCCTTTTGACAAAGATACAGATGTTTTCTTGCTATTTGTGATAGGCATTGGAATAAGCCTGTTTATGGGAGGCATATTTTTCCCGCTGTTCTATATAGGTGGAGAAGAACGAAATGAGGTGTTTTTAGTAATTAGCTTGCTCTGTGGGATTGGACTTGTTATGGGGCTTACGACCCTTTTAAACACTTTGTTTCCAGCACCTATGACTACAATGCAGATAATTTTAGGCGGCGCAATTATTTTTGCGTGTGCACTGCTTATATTTGTTATTTCTTATCCTGTAACCGCCTATGTCTATCACAAAAGAGAATATTAAGTAAAATAGCAAATCCAGTCGAGCCAGTCAACGGTAAAATGAACGGGCTGTGCCCGCCGTATGACAGCCCCGTCTGTCCTTGCTGGTGGGTAATCAAGGGGCGACAGCAAAAAGTGCTGCCGCCCTTTCCCATAATTGAAGAAAGGGGGATTTTCCATGACCGAACAGGAAGCCTATCAAGAACATATCCGCTATACCCATGATACCTATTGCCGGATTGTTATTCGCCATGCGTCCTTTGACGCTGCCCGTATGCTGGCGGCAAGGTGGAAACGGGAAATCTCCCTTGAATATCTGACCGAAGAAAAGTTTGTTCCACTAAGCACCACAGACGAGTATGTACCACAACGCAGACCGACGCAGGACGATAGGCAAGATCACCGCAGCCATGCCGGGTATGGACGGGGATATGTGGACGCTGGCCCAGCAGACCCTTCGGGAATCTTTATGAAATCTTCAAAATTGCCCGGTATGCTATCCGTAAAATCAAAGAAAGGACTTGATTATATGGATATGATTTTGAAAACGACTGACCTCTGCAAAAATTTCAAGGGGCAAATGGCGGTAAACAATGTGTCACTGAACATCCGGCGCAACTCGGTTTATGGTCTGCTGGGGCCGAATGGGGCTGGCAAATCCACGATCTTAAAAATGCTCACCGGCATTTTGCGCCCCACATCGGGAAGCATCGAGTTTGACGGCCACCCGTGGAAGCGGAATGATCTGGAGCATATCGGTGCTTTGATTGAGATGCCCCCGCTTTACGAAAATCTGACTGCATACGAAAATCTCAAAGTCAGAACTACATTGCTCGGCCTGGACGATGCACGAATTAACGAGGTATTGCAAATTGTCCAGCTCACGAATACCGGCAAGAAACGGGCCGGGCAGTTTTCTCTTGGTATGAAGCAGCGGCTTGGTATTGCTATTGCATTGCTGAACAGTCCCCAGCTTTTGATTCTGGATGAACCGACTAACGGCCTTGACCCTTTAGGGATTGAGGAACTTCGAGAGTTAATTCGCTCTTTTCCCTGCAAAGGGATTACAGTTATTTTGTCCAGCCATATTCTGTCAGAAGTCCAGCAGATTGCAGATCATGTGGGTATCATTGCTGGCGGCGTCCTTGGATATGAGGGAGAGCTTCGCGCCGGTGAAGATTTGGAACAACTCTTTATGGATGTTATTCGCAGAAATGGTAAGGAGGGATATTAAATGGAGATGGCATATATTCAGGCAGAGAACCTAAAGCATAAGAGAACTTTCACAAAAACGCTGATCGTTCTGGCCCCGTTTGTAACTGCGCTTATGAACTTTTTTGCCCCTCTTTGGTTCCAGCTCAATTCTTATAATTGGTGGTATATCCTGCTTTATCCTGGATTCCTTACGCTCACCTGTGCCTTGATTGAACAGCGGGATAATGGCAAACTAAAATATCGTGCCGTTGCTTCATTGCCTGTTTCGCAGAACAAAGTCTGGAAAGCAAAAATTGGAGTGGCCGGTATTTACTCCTGTGTGGGGAATTTCATTTTCCTGGCGCTAAATCTGTTGGGCGGTTTTGCAATATTAGTTATCAACGAAATTCCCCTGACAATCGGAATTTGGCAGGCTGCGGCCGGAACAGCTTGTATTGTCATTGCAAGCCTATGGGAAGTTCCGCTGTGCTTATGGTTATCAAAAAAAGTTGGTATCTTTGTCACGGTTATTCTTAATGCCGGACTTGGAAGCGTTTTAGGGATTTTCACGGCTACAACCTCTTTGTGGATGATCTGCCCGTATAGCTGGGTGCCGCATCTTATGATTTCCGTGTTAGGTATTTTGCCTAATGGTGAGCCGGTTGCAGATCAGAGTACGGCAATGGCATTTTGGATGATTATACTTGTATTGGTCATTTCGCTGGCCTGGTTTGCGGCGCTGTCATTTTTAACTGCAAGATGGTTTGAGAAAAAGGAGGTGGGGTAACTATGGTATCTGTGGTTCGCTGCTGGAAAGCAGAATATCAGAAGTGTAAACATAGCATTTTGCTCTATATGCACAGCATGATTCCGATTATATGTGCGGCGATTTTTGCGGGTTACTATCATATATCCAGATGGGAACTGGCAACCAAAATCAGTGCCTATCTGGAAGTGCTGGCCGTTGCGTTCCCGTTTCTGATCGGCATTATTGTGGGCCTGGTTGTTCAGATCGAAAATCAGGCCGGGCATTATCAGCTTTTGTTGGGAACAATCCCATCTCGCATGGCAACGTATATTGGTAAACTTGGTTTTCTGATGATCTGTGCTTTTGGCGCAACATTTTTAGCGTTAGGAACATTCGCTGCACTATATAGGGATGCTCCGGCAAGCCTTTACCTGAAAGCAGGGATTCTATTGTTGATTACCATGCTTCCCATTTACCTGATTCATTTGTTTGTGGGAATGAGCTTCGGAAAAGGTGCATCTATGGGATTGGGAATTGCAGGGAGTTTAATAGCTGCCCTTATGATAACAGGGCTTGGTGACGCTACATGGAAATATATTCCCTGGGCCTGGGGCGTTCGTGCTATGGATTACACTGTGCTTGCATGGGATAGCCCCCAACTGTATGCACAGGTAAAAACCGATTTTTTCAGCGGTATGATTATTTCTGTATGCTGCACTGTTTGTCTGCTGATTGCCAGTTTGGTTTGGTTTCATGGTTGGGAGGGAGGTAAAAACAGTGAATAAAAAGTGCCTGTTTGCCGTGGTAATTGTGCTTGTAAGTCTTATATGCTTATCGGCCTGCGGTGCGCTCCGCGATACCGCCGATAAAAATAAGGCGTTAAATGAATCTCTGCCGTATTATGAGCTGAACGCCGCAAACTATGATGAAATTTCATATAACGGCCTGACATATACCATAACGGATGAATGTCTTGAAATGTCAGAACTGCAAGAAGAAATCGGGCAGGTATCGAAACGCTTCAAAAATGTGGCGGGGGAAGATTTCAGTTTCGGCTACGTTTACAGTATTGTGGATGTGGATATAAGCAATGCCGTAGCTGTAAATATCAACAATGAATATCGGAAAGCTGACATTAAAAATAATGATGAGTAACCTCGACAATGTGGTATAATGGGGCGGGAGGTGATTTTTTGACCCACTTACTTGTAGTTGACGATGAAGTTTCTATCTTGGAATTGATTAAGAACAGTTTGGGGAAAGATGGATATTTGATAACAGTCTGTCAAAATGCGGATGATGTAGACATCAAAAAGCTGCATTTCTATGACCTCATTCTTTTGGATGTGATGATGCCTGGCACAGACGGGTTTGAGTTTTGCAAACAGATCAGGAATATGGTAGACTGCCCGATTCTCTTTCTGACCGCAAAGACATTAGAGGAAGATATATTGTTTGGATTGGGCATCGGTGCGGATGATTATATTACGAAACCTTTTCGTATTCAGGAGCTTCGCGCCCGTGTCGCGGCACATTTACGCAGAGAAAAAAGGGAGCATCACAGCACACTTTCATTTGAGCCTGATATAAGATTTGACCTTTCCGCAAAGGTACTGTATGTTTCAGAACAGCCGGTTCCCCTTACCAAAAGCGAGTATTCAATCTGTGAATACCTTGCGAAAAACCGGGGACAGGTTTTTACAAAAGAACAAATCTATGAAGCCGTTTTCGGGTTTGATGGAATAGGCGATAACTCTACGATCTCAACGCATATAAAAAATATTCGTGCGAAATTGGAGCATTTCAAAATAAGTCCGATCAGCACCGTATGGGGGATAGGATATAAATGGGAGTGAAAAAGAAACCTACATTGAAAATATTGTTTCGCCAGTTTGCTATCTCCCTCATTGTCATGCTGGTAGCGGCAATTATTGTCCCTTCTGGTTTGGAGGGACTTGCTGTAAATGCTGGATTAGCTACAAGAGCAAATCTAAGTGAATTGCAGGTAAAAGAGATCATTCCAACGCTGACGATTGCCCCGGATATTACAAAGGTTGTGATTCCACAGGGATGCGGCTACTTAATTCTGGACAAGAACTTTAATGAGCTTTACAGCAATATGGACGATGATGAAAAAGAAATTGCCCTGCTGTACGCAAAGGGAGAATATATTGAATATGCTACGGGGAGGCAGTTTGCACTTGTTGTCCGGGAAAACGAATTTTGCGTTTTAAGGTATTATATTGGTTCTCAATTTACAGTGTCATGGCTACCGGAATATTTTCCATCTCCTGACACGCTTGCGTTTATCCTGATGGCTGTAAATTCGCTGCTGGTCATTATCATACTGACCGCCAGATTTGCTAAGAACCTGCGTACACAACTGACCCCGCTTTTTGAAGCAACTGCGGAGGTTTCAAAGCAAAACCTTGATTTTGAAGTAGGACACGCCAAAATCAAAGAGTTTGAAGATGTCCTTGCATCTTTTTCAGATATGAAAGATAATCTGAAAATTTCGTTAGAACGGCAATGGAAAACCGAACAGACACAGAAAGAGCAAATCGCCGCGCTTGCCCATGATTTGAAAACGCCTCTGACGGTTATTCAAGGAAATGCTGATTTACTCACAGAAACAAATCTTGATGATGAGCAACGATTATACGCTGGTTACGTCGTGGAAAGCTCCGGCCAGATGCAGTCATATATTCAAACCCTGATTGATATATCACGGGCGGCGGTTGGTTATCAGCTCCATATTGAAAGTATAGACTTGCCAGCGTTCATGCAGCACTTGTTCGGTTATATGGAATCACTATGCCGGACAAAAGAAATCCGGCTGCAAATGAATACTGTTTCACTCCCTCAAATGCTGAAATTTGATAGGGTGCTGATAGAACGTGCTATTATGAATGTTATCAGTAATGGGCTGGACTACTCCCCGCAAGGCGGAACGCTTTATGTGGATGTTCAGAGTAACAACGGTTTCGTGGAAATTTCAGTCACAGACGAGGGAACGGGGTTTTCTAAAGAGGCATTATGCCACGCACAGGAACGGTTCTATATGGGCGATCAAAGCCGCAATTCAAAGTTACACTTTGGTATGGGTCTATATATTACAAATTCGATTATGGAACAACATAATGGTCAGCTTATTTTAGAAAATTCAAAAGAAACCGGCGGCGCAAAGGTTACTATGAAACTTCCTTGCTGATTTTCCGATAGTGTAATGGACGTCTTTTATGTCCGTCCATTTTTCAAATCTTTATGGAATCTTCAAAAATTCCTCTTATCATGTATCTAAAGAAAAAACATCTGCCCAGCGGCAGAAAAGAAAAAAACCGCTGCTGGGCAGACCCATTTTCACGCTTAATTTATATTCACTGGTGGCGGTTTTGAGAAATCAAGGCCGCTGCTTTCTTTCTGTCATTCCCAGCAGTTAAAGGCATGGCGGCCCACGGGAGGACGCCGCCATGCTGTTTTACTATCATTATAATCTAATCCACTTCTACCGCTTAAAAAAAGCCTTGCCCCGCCACGGGAATATTCCGGCTATGAGTATGAACTATACCATGTAAGAAAACAACAAAACGCTTCAAATCGTCGCCCGGTAGGTTTACGACCTGCCGGGCGATTTTTGTCGATTTTCGCGGATTGTCATTTCCGGCAAAAAATCAGATGGAAAAGGAGGCGGTCAGCAGACCAGGGCCAGCATAGGCCCCTGACAACGGACAGGATCATCCTGCTCACTCCCCACGGAAAGGGGGTGAGAAGATGAAAGTTACCCCTGATGATTACGGGAGGCGCTGCCAGTTTGACCATTTTTGCAAGCTGGTACTGTACCATGAAGCCGTTGACTACTTCCGGGAAAGGAAGCGTCAGCGTGGCTGGGAAACATCCTTTGAAACGCTGCCGCTTTCGGAACTGGACACGCTACATTCTGCTTGATAATGCCGTATTCTTGCATCCGCTTTTTCGCTTCGCCGTACTGTTCATACAGCCGTTCCTTTTCCTCGGCCAGCCGTTTGTACTCGGCTTTCAGGGCGTACAGATCGGGGAGCTTTTTCACGCCCTGTTCTTTCAGGGCCTTTGCCGCAGCTTCATAGAGAATCAACGTGCTTTCATGCTCACGCCGGAATTGTGCGTTATCCTTTGCTTTGCGGTATTCCATAGACACGGGCCGGAGCTGCTTATACGTGGTGACGTTCTTTATCAGCACCGCCATATCCGCAAGCCGGTGTTCCATAGCTTTGAGGGCAGCGGCGGCCTCGTCGCTGGCGGCGGTGATCTGATTGTTTTCCACTATCAGCTGCGACATATCGGCCAGGGCAGGCAGCGCATGAAAGATTATATCCACGAGGTTCAGCCAAAGCTGATGCGCTATACCGAGTTGGTTCAGGAGATTCGGGGCAAGAGCAAGGAGCGCAAGTCTCTGCTTGCCGAAAAGAAGGAGACGCCTTTCTATCTCATCCCGAAGCAGCACGAGCTGTCCCGCCGCATTGCGGAGCTGACCGAGGAATTGGAGGAGTTGAAATCCGAGAAGGATATGCTGCTGCACTCGCTGGAATGTACGGATGATGCCGGTATTACCGCTGTGAAAAAGGACATTTCCACGATGGAAGCGACACTCAAGAAGCTGTCTCAGCAGGAAGAAAAGTATACGGCTGAGCTGAACGATGCCTTGCAGCAATACGCCGAGCTAAAGTTGAAGTCGGCGGAATTTGATTCGGACAAATTACAGAACGCAAGGCTTGCCCTGCGCCCTGCAATGGAGCGTTCTGCGGTTGACTGTGTGCAATCTGCCTACGGCGACAGATACCAGCCGCTTATGATGTACGACAGCAAACGGGATGTATCTGATATGCTTCATGAGGAAGCGGAGACACGCTCCATCCGTGAACGTCTGCGTCAGAAACAGCAACAACAGCCACAGCAGAAGCAAAACAAGAAGAAAAGTCGAGACACTTTGGAGCGATAAAAAATCAGCGGGAGTGCATTTTGAACGATGCACTCCCGCTTCTTGCTTTGCGAGAGAAAAGTGTGGAAAAGCTTGTGTCTTGGTGGTATAATTATTTTGTTATTTGTATTCAACGGCGAGGAGGACTAACCATGAGATTGCGCAGAGATAAGTAACAGTTTCCGTAAAATTCGAATGGAGGATACTTAATATGGAAATCAGAGAATACAAGACATATAACGAATCAGAAATTCTGCGCTTATACACGAGTGTTGGCTGGACGGCCTACACCGATCAGCCGGAGGCACTGCGTAAAGGCTTTGAAAGCTCTATGCTGACCCTTGCCGCTTATGAGGGTGATCAGCTTCTTGGCATCATTCGCACCGTGGGCGATGGTCATACCATCGTGTTTGTGCAAGACATATTGGTGTTTCCGGAGCATCAGCGAAAAGGGTTTGGCTCTGCGCTCTTACAAGCCATCCTGAGCCGATACAGCCATGTTCGTCAGATTGAGTTGGCAACGGATCGCACACCGAAAACCATTGCTTTTTACAAGTCGATGGGATTCTATGAATTGTCCGAAATCGGTTGCTGTGGATTTATGAAAGAATCGTGTGATATTTAAACAGTTGGAAGGGTATCCGTGCCGCAATCGGCATCTGAATACAAATTTGATTAAGAAAGGTGTGGTTTTTATGAAGATGAATCGTGTATGGAGGGTTCACGCTTCCTAACCCTCCGAATAAAGTTTTGGAGGAAACAAAATGAAAAAA
>OMCG01001473.1_pt1 | contig 13771 bp, 1 predicted proteins | sample 1674071 | NCBI WGS metagenome assembly OMCG01 (sample SAMEA103958139, study PRJEB25191) | human gut metagenome | biome: human-associated habitat [ENVO:00009003]; feature: intestine environment [ENVO:2100002]; material: feces | place: Germany | collected 2013/2015 | reverse complement strand
TGTCTCTGAAATTTATACTTGAATTGTATTTTGGGATTATTTTACCACGTAAGATGATGACCAATAAAAATACTCTTGCCTACAATGAACGCTATATACGAGATACATTTCGCTGGTTGGAGAATAAGGGGTACATAGAATATTTTAAGCTCGCAGGTAAGAGATACTGTTACCTGACAGAAAAAGGATTTGCAGTATTGGAACATACGGATTCCAGATATGAGATAAATCCGGTAAACAGGAGAAGACATCAGTTCTATGAGAGAGAAGCCAGGGAGCAGGCCAGAAGTGGAGAGGTTTACCTTGCAATGGAGAGATGCGACATTTTAGCAAGCCCTAATTTGAGGAGTACCTTGGAAGATCTCTTAAATGAGAAAAAGATTTTAAAAAAATTGTATTCTCGATATGAAGGATGGCATTACGCTCCGAATGGAAAGAAAAAGGAATATAGCAGCCAGGAACTTTTTCAGGAAGGCATTTATTTCACATCCCAGGAAATAAGGTATGCAGCTATGCAAATGAACTTGGGCGATATGTTTAAAATGTCACGAATGGAAGGAGTATTGATTTATAGGGATAGAATTTTCATCTGTTATAACACCATGGAGCGGATGCTGCGCTGGAATAACAGTTGTGAAGATACGGCAGTGCTGGGACTCTCAAGATTATTTTACGGGTTTGGAATGGAAGAGGGGGGATTGAAGGTACAGGAAAAGGAGATTATCGGAATTGTATTTGGACATCGCTATGGGACAAACCTGAAAAAACTTGTGTGGGGAAACACAAAGGAGATGCCAACGGAAGCTACGGAAGATAAAATACATTATCTTAGCAGTAAATTACTGTATTCAGGAAATATCAGAAACTTTTCAAAAATGTATTATCTTACACTTGAGAATGATCAAATGATCCCACAAATGAAGAGACTTCTGTCCCATGTTTTTGCAGAAGACCTTATAGCCCAGAGAGAGGAAAAGGCATTTAACAAAATAGCAGCAGAAACGGGAGAAAACTGGATCTGGATGAACGAGTGGGATAGATGCGGCGTGAGCTGGGGACAGGCTGGTAAAAAGCATAATGTATACCGCCTGACAGATCTGGAATTGAATCAGCTCAGGGAGCTGTTGGAAAAGGATGAGGAATATTATCTGATCACCTTTGAGGAGTACGGACCATATCTGCAGGAAATTTTAGGAGGAAAATTGAAAAGGCTCTATTATTACGAGTCAACGAGAATGGATAGTATCAAACTTGGGTGGCAAAAGGAAAATGTTATAGAATAAAAATCTCACTTCTGAAATTGGCTATATGTTTTTCAGATATGAGGAAAAAGTGGTAAAAAAGTCGAGCCAATATCACATTTAAGAAAATGGCAGTAAAAATCAAAATAATTTGACATTGCAACGAAAATAGGTAAAATGCAGACAACAGGACAGACGAAAAAATCACGGTAAAAACCATATGTGAGAAAACAACTTGTGTACACGGTGTACACAAGTGAGAAAACCGTAAGAATGATGAGAAGTGACAATACAGAGAATGGGAGGAACGATTTATGAAAAGAAGAAGCGTGAGTATTTTACTTGCTGCAGTAATGGCTGCTACATTATTTACCGGGTGTGGTAAAAAGGAAGAGCCGACCCAGGAAGCAGTTGTAGAAGAGGTTACAGAGGAAGAGACAGAAGAGCCAGAGGAGCAGGAACCGGAATATGAGACTGTAGCATATTCAGTGGTGGTAGCTTCAGAAAATGAGGATGGGACCTATACAGCTTATGACGCTGATAATACTTACATCCTGACACTTGCAGAGGAGCTTCCGGAGGATCAGCGAGCCAAGGTAGCAGTTGGAGCAGCAATCAGTGTATCGACTGAGGTAGAAAAAGAAGCTGAAAGTGAGGAAGCAGAAGTGACCGATTCAGAAAGTGAGCCGGAAACCGAGAGCGAGGAAGAAACTACACCAGTACCGATTCAGGTAACTGCAGTAGCGGATATCAGTGAAGAGGAAGCAGCAGATCTTACCTATGCAACCTTTGAAAAGATCAATGGCTTTTCTGTAGAGGAAATGACGGACACTCCAATGTATGCAAATCAGACAGTAAATGTGAGAAAAGGACCGTCTGCAGATTATGAACAGCTTGGCTCACTTTCCTGGGGAGACGAGGTTACGGTTACGGGAATCGCTTCTACTGGATGGTATCAGATCCGGTATAATGATGAGACGGGGTATTGTTCCAATAACTATATCGTAAATGATAAACCAGTAAAGAAGCAGACACAGACAGCAAGTGCAGGAAGTACAGCAAGCGCAAGTACAGGAAATTCTGGTAGCAGTGCAGCAGCATCCACAGATATGCAGGGAGCGTTGAATGCAATGATGTCCATGGGATACTCCGAGGAGCAGGCCAGAGCTATGATTGAGAGCCAGTTTGGAGCAGGTTCTTCCGCTGGAGCAACAGCAAGTGCATCTTCCGGAAGCTCTTCTGATTCAGGAGCATCGACAGCAGAGAAAACGACTTCTACATGCCCGGCACTGGCTGATGCGATCAATGCGGGAAGAGCAGAGGAAGGTTTGGATGCGCTTGCGTGGGATGATTCTCTGGCAGCATTAGCAAAAGCAAGAGCAGAAGAGCTTACAAGTGATTTTTCTCACAATGGAGCAAGAAATTGTGCAGGTGAGGTTATTGGAAAGAGTCCAAGTAATGATGCACAGTCATGGTATGATGGTCTTTATTCGTCAGGTACACATAGGAAAAATATGATGGGTAAGTCACATAAAAGAGTAGGTGCTGCTTATTGTTATTGTAATGGATTTTATTATGTTGTAGCTGTATTTGATCACTAGTTGCATAGAAAATACGGGGAGTGACAATATCGTTTGGTATTGTCACTCTTTTTTTAATTTGCAGAAAAATTCCGTTGCTTGCATTTGTACAAATTTAATGTAATAATGGCGTGGTACAGACCTTATCTTACTCATAAGGGTAAAAATGAAGAAAGGAGAAAGTGTGAGTATGAGGAAGTATGGGAAACGCTGTCTCTGCTTTTTACTGGCACTGGCAATGGTTTTATCCAATGTATCAGTTGGCTCTGTTGCCTATGCGTCAGAATTAGAGACTGTGGATTCTGCAAAAGAATCTGAGAAAGATTCAACTTCTTCCGATGTACCCGAAGAAGAAACAGAAACTGATGCTGAGGAATCAGAAAATGAAGATGATGATAAGTCTGATGAATCACCAGCGGACGAAAAGGATGGGGAATCATCTGAAAACACGGCAGAAGATACCAGCGTAGATAAAAATGCTGGTGATGTTGTGGAAGATGAAAAGGAAGAAGAGAGTGTTCCTGACGAAGCGGAGCTGACAGAAGTTCCGGAAGAAGCAGAAGAACAGGAAGAACTTTCGGACGCATATGAAAATTATGTGTACGGCGATCCGTCATATAGTGGAAACTATGTGATCGGAACAGATGATGATGGAAACGATATCTATGAAATGTATTCAGAAGATATTGCAGAAATCATATCTATGGCAGAAGAAGGAATGGATCTGGAGCGGTTCTTCAGTGGAACCATTTTTGCAGGTTTTGATCTGGATGATTTGCGACAGATGCAGGAAGATGGTTTGTCTTTTGACTATATTGCAAATATGTACCTGAACGACAGGGAATTACCTGATTGGGTATATGATGCGTTAGCAAAAGCACCTATGACACTGGACGATCAAATTTCGTTATATGCGAATGGCTCTGGACCGTCATCATTAACATCCATGGGCTGCAGAGATATGACATCATCTGCGATTGGTGTGTTACCATCGCTGGGAAGTAATCTGAGCCATGGTACGGTGAAGCGGTTGCTGGCCAAGGGTGATGACGGAGTTACATACAGTGCATTTTGTGCAAAATATGGCGGCTCATATCGTTCGGGCTGGCAATATCATCAGGTAGATTATTCGGATTGTGTTGCACCAAACGGAAGTCATTTATCAGCAAATCAGTATAAGTTGATTCAGTCTTTTGTGAATACTTATCTGAAGACAACAAAACAGAGCAATGCTGACTATGCAGCTATTCAGACTGTAATATGGTACGTGATCAATCACGACGCATCTTCTTTCTGGGCGCAGCAGGCATGGGGAGAAGGTGGCTTGAGCCAGGTTGCACCGATTATGTGGCCTGCAGATCCGAGTTACATTTTAGGAGCAGTGATCTCCTGTGCTTATGCATGGGACCGAGTATCAGAAGGTGGATGGACACTGGATAATTATGGAAATGTAGATTATTATCCAGGTCAGCACGCAGAAATTCAGTTTTGGGCGGCATCCAATGACAATGCACAGTGGATTATTACTTGGGATATTGGTGGAGATTCAACGTGGGTAGACTTTACAGAAATCCCATATATTGACAATTCTTATTTGGAAGAAAAAGCCGTTACAAAATACAATGTAGATATTACCAAAGAGAGTGTCATAACTAATGAACTTTTAGAAGGAATTGATTTTCGAGTAGATGAAAGTGAAGCAAGTGGTTTTGATCTCACTTATGATATTTACACTGGAACTCTGGCAGAATACGGGAATGACTATCCGGATGCAACGATAAATACTTTTGGACAAGCAACGACAGTCAGTGATCCTGTTCCGTATATGGATGCAGATGTGGAACCTTCAGGCGGGCAACATACAACTGTGGTTACAACAGACCAAAATGGACACGCAGATACAACATTTGTTCATACGCATACTTTTAGGGAATTTTATTCGATTTGTTTTGATGGAAGAAATAGTCGTATAGATTATGAAACTTATCAAGCACTATGGGCAGATGCATTAGCTCAAGCATCTGAAGCGGCAGATGGAGAGACAATTTCGGTAAACTATAAAGGTGAAACAGTGGAAATGACTGCTGATGAAATCAAAGCTATTTATGATGCACAGCAGGTTGTATACACCCAGACACAGGAAGAGGCACAGAGTACCATTGATTATGAGTATGATAATTATGTGGCTCGTACCTACACCTATACAGTTACGGAGTTAGACAAGTATGGAAGACCGGCAGCCACGGATTCTAATGGAAAGACGCTGGATGCGATCAATCTTCCGAAAGAAGGATATCGTAAAGATGTCAAAGATGTGACTACCATTGAACCCTACACAGAAGTAGTAAAAAATGGTGGCACTATGATAGCAGGCGGTAAAAATGATGTAGATCCGAATACCAATGAGAGAAACATCACGAATGAGCCATGGTACAATCAGATTTTTATTAACAAAACTGACTTGGAAACAAACAGTCAGATTTTGTATGATACAGAATTTGAGATCTATGAATACTATCAGTGGAAAGCAACAGCCAAAGCCCAGGAGCAGAGCATTTATCCGGCAATGATTCTGAATCAGATGATTACGGAAAATGGTTCTACGCTGAAGCTGGAGCATATCGCAGGAGCAAAGCTGACAATCACAGATGAGGATGGTACACATGAGTATCTTTCCCAGGATCTTGATACTGATAAGCTGAAAGCTGCAGTAGATAATCCGAGTGATTATGTAATTGGCTTTACACCGACTTCTGCAGGAACCTATAAAGTACATCTTTATCTGACACTGGATTCAGCAGCGGATCTGGGTAGCACATCCCAGGTAACATATAATGAGACAGAGCTGCATGAGCTTGGAAACTGCACCTGTGCTGGAGAATGCACAGACGATTGCCCGGTATGCCAGAAGAGTAAAGACTTCTGCAAATTAACTACCGGAAAAGAGTATACGGCAAAAGCGCTGTATGCACAGACAGAGCATCGGATCAATCTGACCGGTTCCAGTGTAGATAACAGTGCAAGTGCAGTAACGTATACGACGGAAGATGGCGGTACGATTGTATTGTCCATATCCGGTGAAAATATAGTTTATACCTATACGGATGCATCCGGAGCAGAGAAGACCTTTGTGAAAGGTGATCCGAACTATGCAAGTGTGTACTCCAGCAATACAGAGCTGTATTTCTCCTACTATGAGGTAGAAGATACGGGAATTGTTCTGTTTACCGAGGACGGCACCTCATATAAGGGACTGGATGATAGCCGGTATTATGTGAGCGCTACCGATAATGGTGATGGAACCATGACTCTGTACTACTATATCGGAAAAATCCTTGCAGATGGCACATATGAGTATGTGACAGATTTCTCCGTGTCTGCAAATCAGATTACGTTTGCAGAAAGAGATACCAATGTTGGCACTGACATCAATGATTATACAACTTGGGGCCAGGATAATTATGAGATCGTAAGGGTAACGCCGGAGATCGCTAAGAAAATGGGATGGTCTGATACCACAATCGGTATGTATACCGTACATCGTCTGGGAGCAACCGATCAGTATGCCGGAACAACCTTTACGGATACGGATGATAAAGCGACCGGAGAGAAGTTTGGTTATTATGAGTATGGCACGATTTATTACACACAGGCCAACTTAGGACATTATTGTATCGTGGAAAAGACAGCACCTGCAGATGGAGAAAAAACAGGATACCTTGGAAACTACGAGGATCGTGATTACACAAAACTGACAGATGAGTCATCCAAGAAAAATAATGATGGAGCGCCGTATGACACTCCGGATCAGATGAGTACCGTAAAAATGGTACATTATCTGCATATGTGTGAGGATACAAACCAGTATGCCACTTATATGCTGACAGATGGATACAAAGATTATGACAGCGTGTATTATACCAATTATGTAGAATATCTGGATGATCCCGGACATACAGCAACGGAAGATGGATATGATGCTCATTATTATGATCAGTCAAGTCTTCTTCCAAGTGTAGGATTAGAGCGCTTTACTTTGAATGATCCGAAGCAAGATACACTGAATCAGGATTGGGATCGCCTTATGAATCAGTACCTGCAGGAAAAGAGCGGTATTTTGGTAAATCGTGATTCTGAGAAGACAGATACCTATTTTGCACTGCGGGAAGCACTAAATCTAATCACGAATTTTGTTGGAACGACAATCAACGTAGACAGCTATAATGACAACGATTCGGCAGAATCAGAGATTACCTATAACGGTACTTATACAGATACACAGATTAACTATCACAGTTATGCAGGTGATAATGCGGAATTCCTGAATAAAAGAGCTGGATTCAACAGCACAGAATATTTGCAGGTTGGAAATGTGATATTTGATGATGCAGCTCAAGAGAAGCAGGCCAGGTTCACCAATACAGAGGCAGATGTTAATAAAGAACAGGGATATGCATTTATTGACGAACGTACATACGGATTTATTCGCTTTTCAAAATATGATGCAGACGCTGAAAGATATGTAAGCGGTACTCTGGATGATCAGTATGAGGCGGGAACGGATCACGGTGATGCAGATCTGGATGGAGCAATCTATTCTCTCTATGTGGCAGAGAACAATACGTTCGATGTGGACTATTACGAGGGAACTCTGGATGGGAAACTTATCTGGGCGCAGCCGCTGAAAACAGGTGGATACCGGGTGATCTTTGATGCAGATGATGATGCATCAAACGGTTTCACAGATGAGGGAACCAATACTTATACGGATTACCCACATGCTTATCTGAGTGAGAATAAACTGTACCTGGATTATACGGATGCCGCAACAGCAAGTGTGGAAGTAAGTAAAAATACGAGACAGTACAGTGGAATTCAGCATCCGGACGGAATGTACGGTGGCGAAAAGCATAACGGATGGTATGCGGTTCTGGAGGAACAGCAGGTATTCGTGGATGCGGATGAAGACGGATATGGGGACACCTGGACAGTACAGGATGTAACCTTGCAGGCAGGAGCTAAGGTAGCAAGTGCTACGATCAAAGATGGAGAATTCCAGATTGATGGCCTTTATCTTGGCAATTACTATCTGGCAGAAGAGATCCGTGATTCTATCGTAGTATTCTCCACCGATAATGACGATGACGAGGCATCAGAGATTAAGTGGCTTTCTTTTGCCCCTGGATATCTGGCAGCAACGGATTCTGATGGAAACCCAATCAAATATCATTATACTTTCCCGTATGAGGGAGAAATGGTAGAGGGCGTACAGTATGATCCGGAGCAGGTATATGTGCAGAAGGAAACAAGCGGAGTATCTGAGCAGCAGGTCGTAAAAGGTGCAGGTTTCCAGATTGACAAGGAGACTACAGCTGATGAAAGCGCATCCTCCGGAAATACACAGTATAAGAAACTGGAGGGAGCAGGATTTACCGTATATCTGATTTCAGAGCTGAGTAAAATTGTAGACGGAACGATCCAGCCGGCATTCAACATTGACGAAGGTAATATGCTGGTGAAGAACAATGATCTGGTTGCGCTGTTTGATGAGACGGATAATCTGATGGGATATAAATTCACCGAGGATTATATCCTAGCCCATCATCCATTTGAAGAGAAATATGGTGGAACTGACTATGATCTGGATCAGGTAAACCAGTTGGTTTATGTGGCTGGAAGAGGATATTACTATGTAGTGGATATTTTGGCTGCATATAAGGATCCGTACTATTCCAATGAGACCTTAAAATGGGATTTCACAAATGAGACAAATGCCATTGCCCGTATGTATGAGAAGAATGCGACGAAGGTGGAAGAAATCAACAAGGGATATGATTACACCACAAATCATCTCAATTCCGGAAGCCCGTGTGAATGGTATGGATTAAATGGCATTAGTGACGGTTGGGTGGCAACTGGAGTGAAAAATGAGTACCGCCTGTCAGAACTGTTCTCAAACCACTATGGACATATTAAATCCCCGGAACTTCCGTGGGGAGCTTATCTTATTGTAGAGACAACAACTCCGCAGGATGTATTCACAGTAGATCCATTTGTTGTTACAGTAACGGATTCTTCTGCAACGGAAAACAGAACCAAATATGTTACAGAGACAGATACCACGATTGTTACCTCACTTGTGATGGTAAAACGGGATGCTCAAAGTGGACAGGATGTTATCCAGAAGGGTGTAAGCTATCGAATCTGGAACTATCAGAAGAATAATTATCTGAAAGAATATCTGCTTGGACCAAATGGAAATTTATCTACAATACAGAGAGATATTTTTACCACAGATGAGGAAGGACGTATTGACGCGGTTGCTTCACTGGAGAAAGGCTATTATCGTCTGGAAGAGTTGAGCGGACCGGAAGGATTCTACAATACTTATTGGGATCAGGGTAATCCTACAGATGGTGAGCAGCTTGGCGGCGTCGGCACAGATGCAGAGCGGCTGACAAAAGACAATATGTTCACACCGTATTACGGTACGGTTGATTTTGAGGTAACTACCGAAAGAAGATACAAGGCTTCCGGTATCACCAGTAATGGTAACTTGGATTATATCTATATCGGAGAGACCTATTACAACAAAGAGACTTTAGGAAAACTGAATATCCTGAAAACAGGAGAAGTTTTAGTTGGCTATAGTAACACGGACGACATTGAGTATGCAGATGAGTATACAGATGCGGCCGATGCAGCATATAACAACCTGAAGGCCAGTGCAAAGGATCGCGCGGTATTTAATCAGATGAAGGATCACTATGATCTGGGTACAGATGAGGTAGAATACCGGACCGTGGAAGAACAGCTGAAAGTAGATAATATACAGAAAGTGGATTATCTTGCAGTAGATGGAAACGGTGTTCGACTGGCAGCAGTATACAAGACTGCAGATGGAGATATGCTGACCATGAATGGAGGAAAGGTCTATAACACCGGCGTATATCAGACTGTCGATGGTAAGAAGACCTATTATCCGGGAGTGGAAGAAATTGTAACAGTTCCGAACCAGTATATTTATACCGACGCTGCAGGCAATCAGAAGATTATTACAGCAGATGACAGTACCGGCTCCGTCGTATATAAGGATGAAACCGGAGCAGTTGTCACGGATGCAGCAGTGATTGCCGCATTAAAGGCATATGCAAAGATTGTAACGCTGGATGGAACAGAAATTGTAGGTACAGCGGACAGCTTTACGCAGATTACAGACAGCTCTAAGATTCTGATGATCGTATATGACCTGTCTACCGACATTTACGAAAATGCATGGCTGCGTGATGTAACAGATACCTATATTTATACCGTATCCGGAACCAATATCATGAATACCTCATATGTGGTAACAGAAGAAAATGGAGTGTTGACCACAAATGACTATGGCGTATTGAAGGATAATGGAAATGGCACATATACCTTGACCTATACGGAAGCTATTTATGATCCGGATATCAATTACAACTATAAATTAAGCCTTGCAGATGGAACTATCCTGAAAGTGAAGCTCGTAACGTATGGCTTATATATCACAGATGACGGAAAAGTAGTAAAACTTCTTCCGGCAGGCGGTTACAGTGTAACTGATACAGACGGAACGGAAAAAGATTATCCGGATGCTGCAGTTTCCTTGGATGAGGAAAGCACAGGGGAAACCTATGATTTTGTTTACGAGGAAAGACCGCTGGCAAATGCCAAATATCAGATAACGGCAGCAGAGGATATCTACACACAGGATGGCAACGGTGGAACCTGGTTCAAAAAGGGAGATATTGTTGCAACCGTAGAAACAGGTGAAGATGGCGAGATCGTGTCTTATGTGCCAAATTACAAAACAGCAGAAAAGGCAGGATCAGGTTCTTACGACTATACATATTATTACGGAAATACAGATGGAACCAAGACATCTCTTACCGGTAAAAAGTATTATGATGCAGATGAATATGCGACAACCGGATCTATTAAGAACTACTGGGTAGATGGAGAAGGAGGAATGAGCCAGAAAGACAAAGATTTATATGGAGTCCCGGCTTATACAGACAAGAATATCTATCCGAATACTTTTTACAGAGAGCGTACACTTAATATCATGCGAAGACTGCGCCGTAGTACAAACTCTCAAAATCTGATTGCTACAGACTATGTGACGAGACTGGAAAATGAGGGAAATATTACTACAGACAGCGCCGGAGTGCTTACCAAAACAGACACAGGCTATCGTTTAACCTATGAATCAACAGATGAATATCCGGGTGCTACGCTGAAAGAAAACGGGGATTATTATCTCCTGACACTGCAGGACGGAAATACGATTGAAGTAAAAGAAAGTCAGACATTGTATCGGATCACGGAGAGCAATGTAGCACCGTGGGCGGAAGGAGATATTGTCGAGAAAACTGCAAAGGGCTATCAGATTACCCATACAGATACTGCAGAGGCAGGAGTAGATAAGGGAGCTGGTGTAGACGGAGCAGCAGACCTGGGATATACCCATGTGGCAGTATATGATAACGCATCTATTCGGGACAATGGAAATGGATCATGGACATTGATTGACAAAACCGGTACAGAAATTGTAACCATGCAGGATCATGTCCTTGTAACAGAGATGGGTGGATATGTTTATAAAACTGCAAATGGATATCAGGTAACGGATGTCCGTAGCGAGGATATGACAGCGAGCAGCTATATACAGCCTGTGAAACTGGTACCGCGTTGTGCAGATCTGGTAATTAAGTCAGAAACATATCATCTGATCTGGGATAAGCTGAAGCAGAAATTCCGTACCGCTGCCGGAACGGAAATTACGCTTGCTGATGATTATAGTACGTTGACGGTAAAAACTGGAGATACAGAGACTACATACCAGGCATTCGACTTATTCATCGAATATGATCTCAATTATGCTTCACAGGAAAGCATTGTAAAGGTTGAGAAGGACGGAACACTTGGTACCGTATCTGTATATCTGCCGCTCGGAAAATACAACGTACAAGAGATTGCTACACCGTATGGATTTTTAATCAATAATCAGGTTCAGACGGTAGATTTCAAGTATGCAGATCAGATCAAAGAGGTAGTATTTAATACAAACGAGGAAAGTTCGAAATGGACAGATGACACGATGAAGATATGGGCCAGCAAAGGACTGAATTGGTTCCTGGGAGGAGTCAATACGGTTGCAGAGAAGCTGTATGATATCTCCGGCGTAAACTTCTGGACATGGGGAACCTACGGTGATGCAGAAAAACCGTATTACCAGGATAAGAATGGTTTCCTCTCCTCCTACGATTTGAGAGTAAAAGCATGGAGTCAGGAGGATGTACCTGAAACACCAAAAGATGATAAAGTAACGATCAGTAAAAAAGATCTGGTCACTGGTAAGGAACTTCCTGGGGCAAAACTGGAGATTACGGATGCCAAGGGAGATGTGGTCGAAAGCTGGACATCTACGGATACGCCACATGAAGTAACACTTCCGGATGGAATTTATACCTTAACGGAAACTACAGCTCCAAACGGATACGAGAGAACAGAAAGTATTAACTTTGTTGTAGAAAACGGATCCGTGAAGAGTGGTACGGTGACAATGTTTGATGCACCGGAAACAGAAGACGGCATTTATATCAGTAAAAAGGATATCACCAATAAGGAGGAGTTACCTGGAGCAGAGCTGGAAATCAGAACTGCAGACGGTAATGAGGTGGAAAGCTGGACATCTACGGATACACCGCATAAGACGACCCTCCCGGATGGAGATTATAAGCTGATCGAAAAGACGGCTCCGGATGGTTATGAGAAAGCGGAAGAGATCTTATTTACCGTGAAGGATGGAAAAGTCGATGGTGGCTATGTGCTGATGTATGATTCTGATGGTAAGACACCGGATACACCAGGAGGAGACAGACGGCCTGAATCAGAAGAAAATCAGTGGAAGCTCGGAGTTGGTATTTATAAGGCTGATAAAGATACAGCTGCTTCCCTGGGTGGAGCAAAATTTGGCTTATATACCAAGAATGACATTTACAATGTAGATGGCAAGCTGCTTATTCAGGCAGGAACAAAACTGGCCGTTGCTATGACGGATGAATCCGGACATGCGAATTTTGCAGTTGACATTGCCTTAATGAGCAAATATCTGGATCCGGCAGCAAAAGATTCCGATTTGATTTATCAGAAAACGGTATCTTACGAATATGATTCGCTGACCGCCGGACCAAAAGAAGGAACTTTCTGGCTGGCAGCACCATCTTGTGACACCATTCTCGTTACGAAAGACGGAGATGCTTACAAGACTGCAGATGGCAGAACACTTACGATTGACACAACCAAGAAGACGGTAAGTTATCTGGTTGAAGAGAGTATTGATGGAAATACATCTATTAACACAGGAGATTACTATATTCAGGAGATTACGCCTCCGGATGGCTACTTAATTGATGACACAATTTATCCGGTAGAGTTTAAATATGACGGCGAATATAACATGTATATTCCTGTGTACGCAAAACACGCAAATGAGCAGACAGAGGTTGGAATTACAAAGTATGATCTGACTGGTTCAGAGGAGATTCCGGGTGCGGAGATTGCTTGCTACAAAGTCAAAGATGTGAATGATGTCGATGAAAACGGATTGATCAGTCATGAAGATGACAATTTGATTGAAATTGACAGATGGACTTCCACAGATGCGGAACATACTGTTAAGGGCTTACTTCTTTCTAATGGAGAGTGGCCGAGGCTCAACAATCAGGAAGTACGGGAAAACATCTATGTATTCCGGGAACTGGTACCTGCAGATGGCTATGTATCAGCAAAGGACATCGAATTTAAGCTGTATCAGCTGAAAGATGCGGATGGTCACTGGATGGATGCAGATGGCAATTTGTATGGATACGAAGTAATTGTGAACCATGTAACTGCAGATCAGGATTATGAATCTGGTTT
>OMCG01001462.1_pt1 | contig 13852 bp, 10 predicted proteins | sample 1674071 | NCBI WGS metagenome assembly OMCG01 (sample SAMEA103958139, study PRJEB25191) | human gut metagenome | biome: human-associated habitat [ENVO:00009003]; feature: intestine environment [ENVO:2100002]; material: feces | place: Germany | collected 2013/2015 | reverse complement strand
CAAAGGTCTCCCGGATCTGATTCTCAATATATCTGGTATAGGAGAAATGCATCAGTTCCTTATCATTTACGAAAATAACAAAAGTAGGGGGTTTTACCGCTACCTGGGTAATGTAGTACAGACGAAGTCTCTTACCCTTATCAGAAGGGGGCTGCTGCATTGCCACAGCCTCTGCCATGATCTCATTCAGCACACCGGTAGCCACACGCATGGCGTGGTTCTCGCTGACGATATCGATGGTCTCGAACAGCTTGGGCAGTCTCTGACCCGTCTTCGCAGAGACGAACAGAAGCTCCGCATATGGCATGAAGGACAAAGTATTGCGCACCTTTTCCGTAAATTTGTAAATAGTCTTGTCGTCTTTTTCGATAGCATCCCACTTATTCACAACGATGATCGTAGCCTTGCCTCTCTCATGGGCAATTCCGGCGATCTTCGCATCCTGCTCCGTAACGCCTTCTTCCGCATCGATCATCAGTACCACGACCTCCGCACGCTCCACGGCACTGACAGTACGGACGATCATGTAACGCTCCAGTTCTTCCTTGATCTTATTCTTACGTCGGAGTCCCGCAGTATCAATGAAGACATATTCCTTGCCGTTATAAGTGATCTCAGTGTCCACCGCGTCTCTGGTAGTACCTGCGATATCGGATACGATCAGTCGATTCTCACCCAGCAGCTTATTGATCAGGGAAGACTTCCCTACGTTAGGTTTACCAACGATAGCCACACGGGTGCGGTCATCCTCTTCTTCCTCCGCCTGCTCCTTATCAAAATATTCCGTGACAGCTTCTAACATGTCACCGATTCCCAAGCGGTTCACCGCAGAGATCGGATGGGGATCACCGATACCCAAATTATAGAATTCGTAAACATCCGCCATATACTTCTGGAAACTGTCTACTTTGTTGACTACCAGTACCACCGGCTTATGAGAGCGGCGCAACATGTCCGCCACCTTAGAATCAGCGTCCACCAGTCCCTGCTTTACATCCACCAGGAAAATGATCACATCTGCCGTCTCCATGGCGATCTCTGCCTGTTCACGCATCTGGGATAGGATCACATCCTTGCTGTCTGGTTCGATACCGCCGGTGTCGATCAGGGTAAATGTCATATCCAGCCAATGGATATCCGCATAAATACGGTCTCTGGTAATACCGGGCGTATCTTTTACAATTGATATATTTTCGCCAGCCAGTGCATTGAACAGGGTGGATTTACCTACATTCGGGCGTCCCACCACCGCAACGATGGGCTTGGATTTTCTCTTTGCCATAATTTCCTCCGTTTCTTATTTACCATCTTAAAATCTATTCAGATGCATCTTCTCCAAGCAGGGCATCCACAAGATCATATCCGCTTGATTTTACAATATTCACGGGCACTTGTAAAGACTTTTCCAGTTCAGGCACCGTTACATCATCCAGGAACAGATCCGCTCCACTACGCAGTACATTTCTGGGCAGATATAAGGTATCTCCCAGTTTTTTTCCCTTTAACTGTTTTTCAATATCCCCGCCGGTCAAAAGTCCGGACACAGTGATCATCTCTCCGAAAAATTCATTTACGATCTCATATACATGAATCTGCAGTCCCGGATATTCCTGCATCACCTCTTCTGACATTCTCTTTAAATAAGGAAAAGCAAGCTTTCCCGTTGCCAGGGAAATTTCTCTGATACCTTCCCATGGAAGACCTGCACCTGACTGTTTTTCTGTAATTCTCCTCTCAAGTCCGTCATGGAATTCATCTAATAGCAGTCGTATCATACCTACACCGTTTTCCAACTGGAGATAACCATCATAGCGTTCCTCTTCAGGCACTTCTCTTCCCGCCAGAATATACCACTCATCACTGGCCTGGATAAAATGTGTTCCATACTTTTCCATACAGATCTTCTGATATTTCTCGATCAGATCTATGACTTCTCCTGCATCCTGCGCGTTAAAAGGTTCTAACGGATACAGCCCGTCACGGTATTTAGACAGCCCTACCGGCACCACAGAGACACTTTCCACATTCGGAAGGTACTCCATCAGCTTCTGAATACTGAATTCCAGCTCTTTCCCATCATTTACCCCTTTGCAGAGTACGATCTGTCCGTTCATCCGGATTCCGGCTTCATTCAGGATATCCACCTTTTTCAGTGCCTCCCCGGCGAAACGGTTATTCAGCATCTTACAGCGCAGATCCGGGTTCATGGTCTGGAAGGAAATATTGATGGGCGACAGATGATATCTGCAGATTCTGTCGATATCATGGTCTGACATATTTGTCAGTGTCACATAATTTCCTTGCAAAAAAGACAGACGGGAATCGTCATCCTTAAAATACAGGGTATCCCGCATGCCCTTCGGCATCTGATCGATAAAGCAGAAAATACATTTATTATGACAATGTCGGTATTCGTCCATCAGACCGTTTTCAAATTCAATGCCCAGATCCTCGTCGAATTCCTTGTCGATCTCTAAGAGCCACTGCTCTCCGTCCGCTTTTTCCACAAGCATTTCAATATACGTATCCTGGGTGAGAAACTGATAATCAAAAATATCCTCGATTTCCGTGTTATCTATGGCAAGTACTTTATCTCCGGGAGTGATCTCCAGTTCCTCTGCAATACTGCCCGGTTTTATTGTTTTTACAATATGTTCTTTTTTCTTCATTTAATTCACCTGACTAACTTTCTTCTATCCCATTGTACAAGAAATTCCTTGACGTGTCACTAGCATAATGATATAAAATAATTGTCGCTTTGACATATTTCTACAATATTATAATAACTATGATGCCAGGGGCAAAAGGTCTAAGCCCACATGAGCTTGCTCATAAGTGGGTGAAAGACCTTATGACCCGCCCCGATATGAGCATAAAAGTGGGATGATAATCCCACGATATGCGAATAGCGGGTAGGATTGTGAGAGTGCGTAGCACGAAACAATCCGTAGGCATCAAAGTCGGGGGCTTTTGCCCCCGACATCATAACTATCTCGTCCAGGAGGGACATCATGCCTAATTTACACGAACTGGAAAATGCCATGCCCGTGGCTCCTTTGAAGATCATCGCTCTGCCGTCCGCAGAGAAAATGGGGCGACGCATCAACGACTACATGGTAGAATTCCGCAAAAGTATCCACAATGACAAAGTGAAAAACGATCCTGCCTTTCACGGCTATATCGAGAGCAATTATCTTGTAGACGTGGATGTACCCCGCTTCGGCAGCGGTGAAGCAAAGGCGCAGATCGGTGAGACTATCCGTGGCAGGGATCTGTTTATTTTAACGGATGTATGCAATCATAGTATTACTTACAACATGAACGGCTATACCAACCATATGTCTCCCGATGATCATTACCAGGATCTGAAGCGTGTCATTGCCGCATGCAACGGAAAAGCAAGACGTATCAATGTGATCATGCCTTTCCTCTACGAGGGCAGACAACATCGCCGCAGCGGCCGGGAATCCCTGGACTGTGCCTATGCACTGGAAGAATTAAGAGATATGGGAATCGATAACTTTATTACCTTTGATGCTCACGATCCCCGGGTTCAGAATTCCACACCTCTGAACGGCTTTGATAACTTTACTACCCCTTATCAGTTCATTAAATCACTGTTAAATTCCGAGGATGATCTGATCGTGGACAAAGACCATCTGTTAGTAATCAGCCCGGACGAGGGTGCTTTGGACCGTGCCATCTATTTTGCCAGCGTCCTCGGTGTAGATACGGGTATGTTCTATAAGAGACGTGACTACTCCACCATTGTCAATGGCAAAAATCCTATTGTGGCTCATGAATTCTTAGGTGACAACATTGACGGCAAAGATATCATTATCATCGACGATATGATTTCTTCGGGAGGAAGCATGCTGGATACCGCCAGACAGTTAAAAGCCATGAATGCACGAAGAGTTTATATCTGTTGTACTTTCGGCCTGTTCACCGATGGGCTGAAGAACTTCGATGCTGCTTATGATCATGGGGACTTCGATAAGGTCATTACTACAAATCTCACTTATCTGCCCCCCGAAATCTACACCAGACCTTATTTCGTAGAAGCCGATATGAGCAAATTTATTGCTTCCCTGATCGACTTTATGAACCATGACGCTTCTTTGTCTAACGTCATGGCCACTACCGACAAGATTCATGGTATTGTAGAGGCATACAACAGCCGAAAAGATATGAATGAATTTCATTTTTAACCAGCAAACCTAAAAACGCAGAAGCCTGTAATGGCTCCTGCGTTTTTATTATGCTTCTTCTATAGTTTCAGCCGGAACCGCTGTCTCCTCCCTCCTGCGACGGTCTCTCATACTCCGGGAAATCCAGAATGATTTTAAACAGATCTCCGTCCAGCTGAATCTGAAATTCACCATGCTGGGCCTGGGTAAGATTTTTTGCAATGTACAGTCCCAGTCCGCTTCCTTCCGTTGTTCTGGAGGCATCTCCACGGATAAAACGTTCCGAAAGCTCTTCTCCCTTCAGATTCATTGGTCTGTCGGAAATATTTTTAAGGGAAGCGGTTACTCTCCCACCTTCAACCTTCATCTCCAGATAAACTCTGGTTCCTTCCAATGCGTATTTGCAGATATTTTGGAATAAATTTTCTATAATTCTCCACATTCTGCGGCTGTCAGCATATATCATCCCCACTACATCACTTCCGTCAAATATGATCTGCAGCTTTTTCTCTTCCAGCCGATCCGAGAATTCTCCTACTGCCTGATTCAGCAATTCTGTAAGATTCAACGGTTCCAGGTTCAGTACGATATTGCCGGAAGATATTTTAGAAGCCTCCACCAGATCATCTGTAAGCTGCTTCAGTCTCTGAGACTTACTGTCAAGCACCGCAATATAACTCTTGGCCGGTTCTTCTGTAATTTTTAATCTCTTCAACAGATCCACATAGTTGATAATGGAAGTCAGAGGTGTCTTGATGTCATGGGAGACATTGGTGATCAGATCCGATTTCATCTGTTCATCCTTCATGCTGGTACTTACCGCCTTGCGGATACCTTCGCCGATGTTATTTACGGCATCCGCCATCTCGCGGTTATCTCCGTGAAGCGCCTCCACATCCAGTTTGTAATCCACTTCTCCGTCACGGATCCTGCGGATTCCCTCCACAATGTCAATCTGTTCCGCCTTCTGCTTGAATTTGAGCACTCCCACAATGCCATCCAGAATAACGGCCGCAAATGTAGGAAGAAGCCACCATACTCCCTTGCCGCGAAGCAGATACGCCGCTAATATTCCAGCAAGATTTGCCAACAGAAACAGATTATACGGAATCAGGGAACTGACCGCAGAGTTCCTGTGGGATGACACAAAATGTACCGCCTTGCCAAAGCTGCTGACCAGCCAGTGCAGAAAACTGTCACTCCACATATTATGAGATTTGATTCTGCGGATCAGACTATACCAGAATACGTTGATTCCGGCACTAACCGAGAACCCGTACACTGCGAACACACCATAGGCCGCCAGACGGGTAATTTCCCGGCCCTGTATTTCCGAATGACTCAGATATACCTTATTGGCCGTATCCATCAGATAACCGTATCCCACTTTTCCGGCATAAACACATGCCAGCAAAGCCAGCGCCATGCATTCGATCCAGACATGATCTATTCCGTTCAGATACAATACCGGTTCGTCTTCCTCGTCAAAAGCCACTCCTGCTGTCACCGTCAGATAAATACCGATCAACAGCCATAACACCACCAGCAGAATACCCCCGCCGATCAGATACCAGATATTCGGAACAATTCTCTGGAACACTACATTGGCATTGTAAAATGCATCTCCCTGTACCGGATAGTTCGTATCCACTGCGATCCATATATGTGTCATATCCGGATGCGCATAATCATAATCCTTGAGATACTGGTAGATCTGTCTCTCCGTCATTCCGGTATTGCCGGTAAATTCCAGGCTGTCCGGATAGTAAATAAGATACCTTCTGTATTCGGAGAAATAATCCGTCATCTCGTTATCGGAACTGTCCGCAATCTCCGAGACATTTGTATAAGTCCTCGTAATGCCATCCTTTGACATCAGGCGCACCGCATACTTCAGGTTGCTCGCATTCTCCTGATACAGATCATTACAGTTCTGATACTGTTCGTAATTTGCGGACAATGTATGGATTGCCAGTGCCAGATTATTTTGTAAAGCAGTGTACTCCACCCAGTTATTGGCACAGGCGGTCAGTTGTTTTTCCCCATCCACCGTGGCATATCTGCATACGAGCATAGGAAAATAGACCGTCAATGTTCCGTCATCTTCCCTGGACACTCTGATATCCGTGACACTCTCTTTGACGATATACGTAAATGCCAGATCTTCCAGCCGTTCTGTCCGCTGGCTCTCCGGAATTGCTTCGATTGCCTGTGTTACCGCCTGCTGCTGTTCTTCTGTCTGTGTGCCTTCCACAGAGAATACCAGCTGCCCGTCTGCGTCCAGTCTGAAATTAGAATTCTGATTCACCGATCCAAAGTAATTCACAAAATCCGACATGCTCATAATACGATCCGTATATTCCACGCCGTATTTTCCCCATTTGATCAGATCCTCCAATTCGTACACCGCAGTCACCGGGCAGTCTGCACTGCCGGTTTTACCGGAGACAAATTCCGTAATGTCAATATATTTGTAGGGATCAAACGAACCATTTGTTTCCATCTGTCCCTTAATCACCATAAGCTGTATAATGTCCGATACTGAGCTTTGAAACAGATCATGGAAAATCACAGAGTCCTCAAATTCAGTCTCCGCATCCAATGGTGATAATTCATATACTTTGGCTCCGTCTGCCGTATCCACTGCCAGGTAAGAATTAAACAGGATCGCAGCAATGGCAACCATCAGCAGCAATGCGGCCGTCTGCTGTACCAATCCCAGTGCCAGCCGCTTTAACGTTGGTTTTCTCATGCCTGCTCCTTATCAATCTTGTAACCGACTCCCCATACTACTTTTAAGTATCTTGGTTCCTTGGGGTTGATTTCTATTTTCTCGCGAATGTGCCGGATATGCACCGCAACGGTATTGTCTGCCCCTATGGCATCCTCGTTCCATATGCTCTCATAGATCTGATTAATGGAAAATACGCGCCCCTGATTCTTCATCAGAAGCAATAAAATATTGTACTCGATGGGTGTCATCTTGACCGGTTCGTCATCCACCGTTACCTGTTTGGTGTCGTCATTCAACACCAGTCCTCCCACCTGATAGATTGCCTTATTCTCTCCGGTCAGACTTCCCAGGGAAGTATATCTGCGCAGGTTCGATTTTACCCTGGCCACGAGTTCTAACGGATTAAACGGCTTGCAGATATAATCATCCGCCCCGATGTTCAGACCCAGAATCTTATCCGTATCTTCGGATTTCGCCGACAGAATGATAATGGGAATACTGCTGTACTCACGGATCTTCAGTGTTGCACGTATGCCATCCAGCTTCGGCATCATAATATCCATGATCAGCAGATGAATTTCTTCCTTATCCAAAATCTGTATCGCCTGCTCTCCATCATATGCTTTATATATTTTGTAACCATCCTGACTCAGATAGATTTCAATCGCATCCACGATCTCTTTGTCATCATCACACACTAAAATGTTTGCCATACTTCCCTCATTTCTGCGTCTGCACGCTACTCTCCCACCTAAAATGTTATTAACTATTATTTTTCAGCATTAAAAAAGCTGCAAGATTCCCTCTTTGTCCGTGACTTGCACGGTGTGAAAAAAGGTACTCCGGGTTATGGCAGGTACATACATCCGTTACAGCAATATGTTCCGGAAGTACCCCCGCATTTAATAAAATGCTCCGATTGGCCTGCCACAGATCCAATTGATATTTTCCGGGTGCCTTTCCCTTTTGCAGAACTTTTTCCGGAAAATGTCCCCGAAATTGTTCCGCTACGTCTTCACCGATCTCATAACAGTCAGCACAGATGGATGGACCGATTGCCGTCACCAGATCCTCCGGTCTGCTATGAAAATGCTCCTGCATATACAGTACCATACAGGCAGCCATTCCCGCAACCGTTCCTCTCCATCCGGAATGTGCCAGACCTATTGCTCTGTGTACCGGATCCACAAAATACAGAGGGACACAATCTGCATAATAAGTCACCAGTGCAATCCCCGGAACATCCGTTACCAGTCCGTCAATATCCTCATAAGAGGAAGCTCTGCCGATTCCATTGCCGCAATCCTTCTCCGTTACCGCGTGTATATTGGTAGTATGGGTCTGTCTGGATGCCACCATATGCTCCGGGTCCGTTTCGAGTACTTCCCCGATCCGTCTGTAATTCTCCATAACATTCAAAGGATCATCCCCTCTGGAAAAGCTGAGATTCATGGTCGCATAAATTCCGCTACTTACACCACCTGTTCTGGTGGTAAACAAATGTTTCACCACTCCGGTCTCTTCCAGCTTCGGGAACACCAGATACTCCAGTTCTCCTGCCTGTCTCTGTTGTATGCTGTTTTTATCGCCGTGCTTACTTCTGATCAGTTGATACATATCTCTAACCTCTTGTGCGATAATAATGTGGAAAAGCATTAGGGATCCACTGAATCTTCTCTCCCTGAATTGCCACCACATCATAGCGCACCCATGTATTATCGTTATAGTTATGCAGACAACGGTAATAATCCGCTACACTGCATATTTTTCGCTGTTTTGATATTGTCACAGCTTCTGCCGCATTTCCTTTGGCGGTTCCGGATCGATATTTCACTTCGACAAATACAAGATATTTTCCGTCTCTGCCTACAATATCAATTTCTCCGTTTCTCCCCCTGCGGAAATTTCTATCCAGGATTATCATTCCTTTTTTTTGCAGATATTCTGCTGCCATCTGCTCATAAGCATTCCCCGTCTGCCTGTTATTCAATTCTTATGTTTTCCCCCATCTGCTACATTCTCTTTTACCATACGATGATCTACCGCATCTACAAATACCAGAATTTCCGCTACCACTTCATAGAGTTCCGGTGGGATCATCTCTCCGATATCCAGCCTGGACAAAGTATCTGCCAGCTTGTCATCCCGATGGATCGGCACGCTGCTCTCCCTGGCCTTTTCGATAATCTTATCTGCCAGAATTCCTTTTCCGCTGGCTACCACCCGCGGCGCCTCATCGGAAGGATCGTATTCCAGGGCGATCGCCTGTTTTACTTTCTTTTTCTCGTCATCCATTCTGTTCCCTCTCCGGTTTTGCTTACCCCATCCATTCGCCGCGCTACGTCCTTACGTCAAATGCATATTGTGCCACGGGAACACTGCCTCCCGCCTTAAGAATGGGGGCCATTGCCTGTGCTGTCTGCTGAAGTTCTGTTCGCAGAGTAGTCTCACAATTGCAATCATATCCCCGCTGTTTCAGTCTCTGTGTCAGTACCTCCATATTGGCTTCCAGGTAATCCAGAATCGTATCATTCTGAACATAGAATTTCGTGCTGACTTTGGTATCCTGTAACGCCACATAGACATCCAACGGGCCCAAATGTTCCATATCCAGATGAAGCAGTGCGCTGACCCGTCCGTCTTTCCCTGCGAGGTTTTTCTTATTTGTATATACAAACAGTTCTCCTGTCTTATGTTCCCCCTGCCGCAAATGAAGCGGGAGCTGGATATAGGCATACGTCTGGTTGATCTGCTGTAAAAAGTCCACATTCCGGCTTAAATTTGTCACCGCCTGAAAAGCGTTGGAACTGCTTTGTCCGTTTTCTTCCAGAAGACCCGCCAGACTCTTTAACTGTTTTCCAAGTTTCTGATAAAGTTCTTCCACCTTCTCCGAAGATTCCACATCCTCCGGTCGGATACTCCATGCATCCTGCAACAATTCGCCCGGCAATCCCGCTATTTTGAAATTCTGTAAAACACTGCGCAGTAAAGCAGTGTCCTTGGTCGCCATTCCCTGTTTTAAAAGCTTCAACACCACTTCTGCGGCATCTTCCGGTTTCGTTCCTTCCACGATCATTTCCTGTGTAGGAAGCATAGTTTTTGATGCTTCCGGCGTTCCCTTCGTAACAGCAGTATCCGTATGTGCTATTGCCTCCTTTGTCTGTGACATGGGCTCCCCAGGCTGCAATACCGTCTCTGTCTGCTCCGGATCGGGGAATTGTACGGTTGCCCGCTGTGCTTCCGGATTCTCTTCTCCGGGAATCAACAACTCCAGAATATGACCGTAGATCGTAGCTGCCTGTTCTATCTCACCGTTTGTTGTCAGTCCCTGCAATGTACTATTCAGGCTCTCCGCCACAGCTGTGATTCCCTCCGTCAGCTGATGTGTCAGATTACGATAAGATGCCATCTGCGTCAGATTTTCCTCCGTAACCGGAAGTTCCAGCCGGTGCAGGTTCACGATATCTTCGATTGCCGCTTCCGGAAACACATTGCTCTCATGCCAGATCTGCTGCAAAGTATTTTTATCAATAGGGAAACCTGCATCCATTAACTGTTTCGTCATGGCCACTGTACTCTCATTGGTCGGCAGCGATGCCATTTCCAATGCTTTCAGCACGGTTCCCTCCGTTGCCATATTTGTAAATAACGGACTTAAGCTCAGTACCTGTCCGTTATTTTTGACCTGAAATGTAATATTCTGTCCTAAATCCAGACGAATATCCGCATCCACCCTGGCATCGATCAGAACATCCTGAAGCAGACGGATCTGCGCATTATTCCCTTCTCTGGAGACTACCTCCCCTCGAATCGTCTGTCCCGGAACCAATGTCCGGATCTGCCGGCTCACCTGTTCCGCATTTTGGGTATCCGTCGTCTGCACTTTGCTGTTATCCGTGATTTTGTCCTGTGAAAACCATCCTGTCAGTTTCATCGTATGTTCTGCTCTCCCCTGAGATTTTCTTCTAAAATCCGAAGTTTTTGATAAAACTGTGCCTGTGAATCGGTGTGGGGCCATATTGCTTCAAAGCGGCAATATGCGTTGCACTGCCATACCCCTTATTGGAAGCAAAGTCGTACTCCGGGAACACATCCGCATACTGTTCCATCAGCCGGTCTCTGGTCACCTTTGCCACAATACTGGCCGCCCCGATGGAAATACTTTTGGCATCTCCCTTAATGATCGGTACCTGCCGGATATTCACTCCGGGAATTGTAACCGCATCATTTAAAAGCAGATCCGGTGCCGGTGACAATTTACCGATAGCTTCCCTCATTGCCTCATAAGTAGCTTGTAAAATATTGATCTCATCGATTCTCTCCGGAGATGCGTACCCTACCGCCCAGGCTACTGCTTCCTTTGTGATTACATCATACAGTTCTTCTCTCTTTTTTTCGGATAATTGCTTGGAATCATTAATATAGAGAATATTGCAGTCCTTAGGTAAAATGACAGCACCCGCTACCACAGGTCCCGCAAGCGGTCCTCTGCCCACTTCGTCAATACCGCAGATATAAGTGTATCCTGCATATTCCTTCTCATATTTTTTCAGATTCTCTATTCTCTGTTTTTCCTTTTCCAATGCGTCCAGTTTTTTCTGTGCTAATGCAACCAGTTTCTGTACGCCGTTCCTGGGATCCTCTTGATATGCTGCTATAAAATCAGGCAGCTTCTCTAACTCCGCTGCCTGTAATATTTCTTTGGTCTTCGCTGCACTTTCCATCTTTTTCTCCGATCATCTGTTAAATTCACTGATGCTTCAACACTCCGAAATCAGAAAGCGGCCAGATTCTCAGCCATGCTTTTCCGATAATATCTTCCCGCTTGATATTCCCTACGATATCCGTCCGGCTGTCACTGGAATTATTTCTGTTATCTCCCATGACAAAATACTCGTCCTCTCCGAGTACGATCGGTTCCGCGGCCCGCCCGATCGTCTCCGGCTGAATCACTTCTCTTCCGTAGGACTCCTCCAGTTTCTCGCCGTTGATGTAAATGCTGCCATCCTCCATGATCTGTACCGTCTCTCCGGGTAATCCGATGATACGTTTAATATAGTATGTATTTGCCTGATACTGAAACGGAAATACAATAATATCAAAACGCTCCGGATCATGAAAACGATAACTCAGCTTATCCACAATCAGGTTATCTCCATTGTGAAGAGTATTCTCCATAGAGGCTCCCTCCACTTCGGTACGCTGTCCCACGAAGGTGATCACAAGCCATACCGCTCCCAGAACACAGAGCAGGTAAATGGCAGTGTTCAAAAATTCTTTCATTACTTTATTCATTGTCTGAATCTATCCTCTCCAGTGTCATTCTTCCCAGCTTGCCGCTGCGGAAATCATCGATCAGAAGTCCGGATGCCTTTACCAGGTCCAGCTGTTCTCCCTTCGAATAACATTTGCGGCTCTCTGCCACCGCTTCCAGTATTTCTATGGGTTTACCCACAGGATCTGCTGCGTAGCGTTCCTGCAGTGCTTTCGGATACAGCTCTTTGATGGCTCCGATAAGATCACATGCCAACTCATCAGGGATCAGGATCTCATCATTCATGGATCCGATAAATGCCAGCCGCATTCCCACCTGCTGGTCCTCAAACTTCGGCCACAGGATACCGGGAGTATCCAAAAGTTCCAGTCCCTTGTTCAGCCGGATCCACTGTTTTCCTTTTGTCACGCCTGGCTTATTACCGGTCTTTGCACAGGCTTTGCCTGCAAAAGAATTAATAAAAGTGGATTTTCCTACATTGGGAATTCCTACGACCATTGCACGGACCGGACGATTTACGATTCCACGCTTCCTGTCACGCTCGATTTTTTCCTTACAGACTTCCTGTACCAGTCCCTGAATGGATTTGATTCCCATTCCGGTACGGGAATTGATCTCCAACACTCCCATTCCCTTTGCGGCAAAATATTCCACCCATTTTTTATTCCAGACAGGATCCGCCAGATCGGATTTGTTCAATAAAATGATCCTGGACTTTCCCTTTCCCAGTTCATCAATGTCTGGATTTCTGCTGCTGATGGGAATTCTGGCATCTACCAGTTCAATGACCAGATCGATAAGTTTTATATTTTCCTGCATCATACGACGTGCTTTGGTCATATGGCCGGGATACCATTGATAATTCATTCGTTTCCTCTTTCCTTTATTCCTGCATTCCTTTATTTGATAAATCCCATACCTTCTGTAGAAGATTTTAGGTGGAACCATGCCTTGCCCACAATATCATCCTCATCCACCGGACCGATATTGGCTGATCTGCTGTCTTCACTGTTATTCGGATTATCTCCGATGCAGAAATATTCTCCGCTTCCAAGAATCAGCTCATTCTCAGCAATACCTGCATCCAGTACCCTCTCTGTAACCCAGATACTCTGCTGACCGTTCACATACAGTGTTCCGTCTGCGATCCGTACTTTATCCCCCGGTCCTGCCACAACTCTCTTAATATAATAATGGGAATTCTCATTGCCATTGGGCAGAAATGCCACAACATCTCCTGCCTTGGGGGACGACAGGATATAGGTAAAACGGTCAATGTAGATCTGCTGTCCGTTCTCCAATGTCGGTTCCATGGACATACCCACCACTCTTGCCGACCTGCCGAGGAAGATCACTATAACCCCTGCGAGAAACACAGACAACGCAATGCCGAAGATCCAGCTGAATATCTCCCGCAAAAGTGCCTGACTGATCTTTTTCTTTTTTTTGTAAAAACTTAGTCCTTTATTTCTCAATGTTATGCCCTATCTTACTATCCAAGTTTACAAGTCACAGTGTACCATATCCGGGGTGTTTTTTCAAATATAAAAGGCAGCTGTTCTAAAACAGCTGCCCTCACCGGTCAATACAATTATTTTACTAATTCCTTAACCTTTGCCTTCTTACCAACACGATCTCTTAAGTAATTCAGCT
>OMCG01001435.1_pt1 | contig 14006 bp, 13 predicted proteins | sample 1674071 | NCBI WGS metagenome assembly OMCG01 (sample SAMEA103958139, study PRJEB25191) | human gut metagenome | biome: human-associated habitat [ENVO:00009003]; feature: intestine environment [ENVO:2100002]; material: feces | place: Germany | collected 2013/2015 | reverse complement strand
CTGCCGCACCTCGCTCGCCGTATCGGCACTTAGAATTATGCGGTATTGCCCAAGGTCGTTTCTTTACGTTTCGTCCGGGCGGTATTCCAACAGGTCAGCGGGCTGGCAGTCCAGCGCTTTGCACAGGGCTTCCAGGGTGGAAAACCGCACCGCTTTTGCTTTGTTGTTTTTCAGGATGGAAAGGTTGGCCGGGGTAATTCCGATGGTTTCAGCCAGCTCCCCCGCCCCCATGTGGCGCTTTGCCATCATCACATCCAGGTTGACGATAATTGGCATCTTCTGCGCCCCCTTACACGGTATAGTCCAGTTCATCTTTCATCTTAACGGCCTGGGCAAACGCATTTTTGATGACCCGCACGATCAGCGCCATAAACGCCGCCGCAACGCCAATGGCAAAGATGAACGGCAGCCCCAGCACAGCACCCACCGGCAGGCAGAGCGCTGCAGCCCAGGTGCAGCACCAGCTGATGCGCCGCAGGGCCAACACGTTGGCAGGGGTAAACACCTCTTCTTTTTCAATGCGCGCCAAAAACATGTACAGGTTATACAGCATCCACAGGGCCAGCGCGGCGCTGCAATAGCCCAGCCCCAGCAAAAAATACCCCAGCTTTGGCCCATGCACCAGCTGCAGCGCGTGCACCGCCAAAACCCAGCTGACGATGCGCGGCCCGCACAGCACCATCACCACGCACCCCATGGCCGCCGCCAGGGTGGCGAACTTGGTCAGCATAATGCTTTTGTGGTCGTTCCAGCCAAAAAAGTTTTCTGGTAATTGACGCATTGGTCATTCCCCCTGATGTTTTATGGTATATCCGATGCTGTTATCATAGCATATATCGCATCGTTTTGCAATATGTTTTTATCGTTTTTCAATATATTTATTCTGTTTTGCAATGCGTTTATGCTTCAGGTTCCTGCACCGGCTGCCCTGCGGCAGATTTTCTGGCTGAAAATGCGGCAAAAAGCTTGACTTTTTCTCCCATACCTGTTACAATATTTAAGCTGTAACAGGCAAATTGAGTATTTGTGCCCGTAGCTCAGTTGGTAGAGCACCTGACTTTTAATCAGGGTGTCCGGGATTCGAATTCCCGCGGGCGCACCAAAAAGCACCAGACAAATTTTTGTCCGGTGCTTTTTTGTTGTGTCATTCAAGATTCTCAACATTGTGATTCCTTTTTGGCTGCTTAGCCCGCTTTTCATTTCCTCCAGATCATCATCCCCATCCAGAACAGGTTGGCGAAGATCCTGTCGGTGCCGGTGGCCACCATGGCCGGGAACAATGCCCAGAACAGCACCACCCGATGGCAATATGCCCCAGCATCTGCCGCGTTCCTGGAATACATTCGCTCTCGGCTGGGGGATGCCTTTTGCTGATTTCACCCATACCAATAACAAACACCGTGCCGCCATGCAGGGGGTTTTCCTGCTTGCGGCACGGTGCTTTGTTGTATCAGGCTATTGTCGGGTTATTGTTTCTTTTTGGCAAGCTGTCTGCCCACGGCCCGCAGCCAATCCAATGCGGCGGCGGCAAGGGCGGGGTACACGATCAGGCCGAACAGCTGGTACCAGGTGGGGATAAAGTAATCTGCCCCGCCGGGCAGGGTGCTGGCGGCGTTCAGGGTAATGCTTTGCGGAGTAAAGGTCAGGCCCACGGTCTTGTTTTCATCGGGGCTGCAGGGGTCCAGCCGCAGTGCCACGATCTGGGTGCGCGGCAGGGTGTACACATAGGTGCCGTCTGCCAGCACTTTGGGGAAGACGCGGCAGTCCTGGCTGTAGGGCTCCCCCGTTTTTGTGGTGTAATACAGGCACATTTCGCGGGAATCGCCGTCAAACTCCACGTTGTAGCTCACGGTACGCACCACGCGGCCGGATACATCCTCCAAAATCATCTGCGGGTCGCCGCCTGTGGTAATCAGCTGGCCCTGGGGTGCGCTGTTCTCTCCCGGCTCCCCCCAGGTCAGCTCGGCCAGCTGCCAGCTTTCAATGGGGATCGAGGTTTCAGTCAGGGTGCCTTTTGCCTTGGCGGAGCTGTCCCCCACAAAGGCCACCGCACCCTGCACCAGCCAGAACACCAGCGCCGCGCACCAGCACAGCACCGGCAAGGCAAAGCGATGGGCAAACAGTCGGTTCAGGCGGCTTTTCCATGTCATCTCTTTCATTGGGCCGCCTCCTTGCTCATCTGCATTGTGACCGGCTCATACCCGGCATCCGTTACGCGGTAGAGCAGGGTCTGCCCCGCCTGCGCAGCGGCCAGGTGGTCGGTAAACAGGTTCTGATAGCTCTGCACAAAGATATCGTCGATCTTTTGCAGGTAAAGCACCGTACAGCCGTTGGCACGCACGGTTTCATCCAGGCGTTCAGCGGTGTAGGGGTGGTAGTAGCGCTGCTTCACGCCCTCCTCCTGCGGTTCCAGCTCCGGCAGGCCGAAGGTTCCGCCGCCGCCCTCCTGCGTGGCCCCCACGCCGGAGTAATCCACCAGGACGGGGTAAAAATCAAACACGGCAGAGAACCAGTGTTCGCCGTTATCCCCCTGGCTGACAAAAAACACACGGTCGTTTTCGTTCAGGTAATCGCTGCGCAGCCAGTCAGCTTCGGCGCGGGCGGTCTTGCGGTCGGCGAATTCGCCGTCCGAGAAGCCCAGCACCGAAAGCTGCGGCAGGATCATGCCGTTCACCCGCACCAGCATGGCGGCGGCCATCAGCAGAACACCGGCCTGGCCCGCCAGGGCAATCCAGCGGCGGGCCGGGGCTTTCTGTTCGCCATCCGCGGTTTGCAGGGCGGTGCTCCAGCAGGCCAGCGCCATAAAGAACCAGCCGATATAGTAGGTATAGATATAGCGGTTATAATCCACCAGCCCCACAGCCTGATCCGGCTTGAAAATAAAGCCATAGCTGAGCGCCAGCATGAGGTTATACCCCACAAAGCATGCAAGGGACAGCACCCCGATGCAGCCAATGCGCAGCTTGAGCTGGCGGCCTCTGGCGCAGATGGCCGCCACCAAGAACACCAGCAGAATCAGCACCACAACATTGCGGCCCTGGCCGATCATGCTCAGCCGACCATCCGAAGTCCAGAACTGGTGGCCCATATCGGCCATGGCTTGGGTGAACTGGCTCTGGCGCTCGGCGTAAAAACCCTCCACCGGCTGGCCCAGCAAAATCTTGATGCCGTTGATGACCACAGCGGACAAGGGGGCGCTGGTTTCGCCGGTGCCGCCCTCGCTGGCACTTTTGGCAACCAGAATGCCCACATAGCGGATGTTCCAGAAATAATAGATCAGCATGGGCGCGGCAAAGCAGGCAATGGCAAAGCCGGTGCGGCGGGCAAGGCCCTTTTTGAAGGGGTGCTCCGCAAACAGCCAGGCATCCACAGCCATCAGCCCCGCCGCCACCAGGGACAGCACAAAGGTGTTGGCCTTGATGTTGGCCGCCAGCGCCAGTACCGGCAGTACGGCCCACTTGGGGCCGCCGGTTTTGCGCAGCGCCAGCCACAGCGCCACAGCGCCGCCCAGTGCAAGGCCCGCGGGCACATCGCCATAGGCGGTCATATAAGTGGTATCCAGATAGATCGTATGGTTATACACCGTCAAAAACCAGGGGGCAAACCAGCAGATTGCTGCCAGCGGCACCGCAATGCGGTACTGGCGGAAGTTCAGCCCGCCCAGCACCGCGGCAAACACGGCGGCGGCCAGCACATCATACGCCACATAGATCTTCCAGTCTGCATAATGGCCCAAAAACTGGAAGAAGTAGGAGAGCAGCGGCAGGCCGGGGTTCTGGGTCTGGGGCCAGGGGGTTCCAAGGGTAGCCAGGGCATACAGGCGGTTATCCGCCTTGGTCACCTTTACGGCGGTAGCCCACAGGCTGAGTTCATCATACTTGGTTGCCAGCGGCTGGCGGATGAAAAAGTACACCGCAAATGCCAGCGCTATGCCCCAGAACAGCACCGCCCCCGGTGTAACCAGGCGGCGGTAGGCCGGGCGCTGGCCTTTGTGGGGCACCAGCGCCCACACGCCGCTGCCCGCAAACACCGCCCACAGTAGCACAGTGCCGGGCAGCAGCAGGTTTGCCATACCCGCAGCCGTCAGCCAGGCAACGGCAATGCCCAGCGCGGTCAGCGGGGCCAGCGCAGCATGCAGGTTACATTTGAGCGTTAGGAACGCGCAGAACAAAAACAGCACCGCCAGCGCGGCAAAGATGCAAAGCAGCTCCATAGAATCACCATTTTATACAACATAAAAGCCCTGCGGGTGTGCCCCCAAGCCATGGGCGCACCGCCCCACAGGGCTTTTTTTACTTTTTGCGGAAAACATCAACGGCAAGGCAGGCAAACGCAGCCCCCACAGCCGGGGCAAACAACAGCAGCAGCCATTGGCCGCCGTTTGGCACAAAGCGCAGGTACCACGGCTGCACCGGGTTGAGCACCACGCCGTCCAGCCGGGTAGGCACGCCGCCCACACTGTCCGGGTCAATGCGCAGCCCGGTCACGGTAAGGCCGCCCAGGTCAAAGGTATACTGGTTTTCGCCGCTCACGCGGGCAAAAACTTTCTGGGTCTCGCTGTACTCGGTCTGGCCGGGGCGCAGGTAATACAATGCTACGCTGCCGGACGGCAGGTAGTGCACGGCGTCCAGCTCCACCGTTTCCAGCCAGGCTTCGCCCCGCCAGATGATGTGCGGGTCGTTGTCGGTGGAAAGATACCAGCCGGGTTCATCCACCGGCGCGGTATGCCATTGATCGTCATCATAATTGACAAAGCTTTCAAATTCCAGGTCATCCGCCGTCAGGGTGCGGGTCACCATAGTGCCGTCTGCTTTATGGTTCAGCATCACAGCGCTGCCCACCAGCACGTACACCAGCCACACAATAACAGCGGCGGCATATGCCAATATCAGCAGCTGCTGGGGGCGCAGCGGGCGGCCCGCACGGGCGGGAGCGGCAAAACGCTTGGTTGGGCGTTTATCTTTCATTGTACCACCCCGCTTTCTGCCACAGCCACCGGGGTAAAGGCGATAGGCTTGCTGCGGCCTTCAAACCGGTAGAGGGTTGCGGGCATATTCGCTTTCAGCCCGCCTTCGAACCGGCTGCTGAACTCCCGCTCCAGATAGTCGTCCGCGCGGTCGATCAGCAGGTAGTCGATCTGCTTTTCTTCCATATAGGCGGTCAGAGAGTCTGCGGTGCAGACCGCCTCAAAGTCATACAAGGTCCAGTTCAGGCTTTCCACCAGGTTCATAAAGTCGGAGTCCCACCGGCTGGAATAATCATCGTTGCCCCACCAGGTACCGCCATAGCCGTTGACCACCTTGGCGGTCAGCTCATACTTGTAGTAGTACCAGCGGGTGGCATCATCGCCCTGACTGATGACCAGCACGCGGTCCGGCCAGTCCAGCACGGTGTTCATTGCTTCAGCGCGGTTCTTTACATCGCGGCGCAGGGTGTACAGGCTGTCGGCGTTGGTCCAGAACCCGGCTGCGGGCACACCGCGCCAGGCAAAAATACCCAGCACTGCCGCAGCGGCCAGCCCCAGCGCCGCACGGCCCAGCCGCTGCGCTGCGCCGCTGCCCTGCCCCACCGCAAAGCCCAGCACACAGAAGCCGTACAGCATCCACCCCTGCAGGTAGGGCGCGATATAACGCTCATAGTCCTTCAAGGCGGAGCCTTCGGCCTCGGAGAAATTGTAGAAGTACAAAATCAGGTGGAAAAGATACAGCGCGGCAAAGCAGAACGCCCCGCCCACAAAGCCAACCACGGTGCGGCGGCGTGCGGCACCGGCAGGCGCTGCCACAAAGGCCGCCGTGAACAGCAGCAGAATGCAGCTGACGGCCATGATGGGCGCGCCCACCAAACAGACGCGGCGGTACAAAAATGCCTGGCCCATGCTCTGCATAATCTGGGCAAAGCGTTCTTCGCGCCCAATGCCCAGCAGCTGCTTGATGCCGCCGGTCAGCACAGCACCATAGCTCAGGCCCGCGCTACCCACGCTGGCCCCAGTGGTTTCGGTTGGGGTCACGGCGGCGGTATAGCGGTTCCAGCTGATAAACACCGCCAGCACCACCGCCGCCAGAATACTGCATTTTGCCAGCGATACGCCGAAAATGCGGGCAGGCTTTGTATCCGGGTGCGGCGTACCGAACAGCTGATCCAGCCCGATCAGGAACGTAACGATCAAGGCATAGGCAAAACCGATATCTTTGGTCATGGTCAGCACGGCAAGTGGCATGGCACAGGCAAAAAAGCCGGTTTTGCGCCCGCCCGCCGCGGCATACAGGCACAGGGTTCCGCCAAACAGCAGCGCCAGGGGGGTATCCGCCATGGCGTTGGCGTACATGGTGGATGGGGTGCCCGCCGGAACCACGCTGAAAAAGAACGGCAGAAGAAAGCCCGCAGCAAACACCAACACAGCACCCGCCCAGTTTTTGCGCGGCATGGCTGCCGCCGGGGCAATGCAGGCCAGGAACAAAATATCCAGCCCGGCCAGGCACTGCCATTCATAAAACTGGCCCGGTACGCGCTGGAAGAGATAGGAAACCAGGCTGGTTGCCGGGTAGGTAAAGCTCGCCGTCAGGTTGATGGGATCCGCCACATACAGCGCAGCGCGCTCCGCCACCATCTTGGGGGCAAGGCCCCAGGCGGTAAATTCATCCCACTGGGTAAACATGGGCTGCTGCAAAGCAAACAGCACCCACAAAAAGCAGCTGCCGCCCACAAACAGCAAAAAGCCAGGGCTGAACAGCGCCCGCCGGATAGCCCGCCACCCGGCACGCACCCCAAAGTAGACCCCGCCGGCCAGCCAGACCGCCATGATGATAAAATGGCCGAACTGCAAAAGCCCCAGCAGGGAAAGCAGATACAGCACCACAGCCGACCCGCACAAAGCGGGCAGCGGCAGCAGGGCGGCATCGAACCGGGTGCATGCCGCCACGCACAGACAGCATGCGGAGAAGAACAGCAAAAACAGCAGGCCGAATACAATCTGCACGGTACAGCACCTCCCGGAATCAGAATCAAATTAGTAATTAGCAATTAGCAATGAATCATTAGCGGTGGATTGCCGCCCGGTGGGCGGCTCAGAAAATTGGGGCAAGGTAGCATATAAAGGCTGATTCTATACCCGAAGACTATCACGCAAAAGCCGCGAAAAACCGCAGATTTGATCGTGCCACGGGCACACCGCCATTATTTTTAACTATTCTCTCATATACGCGTAAGCCAGCTCACGCGTATACGACGTACACCGGCCCCACAAAGTAGTGCTGGAAGAGCAGCACAGCGCCAAAAACGGCATAGCAGGCGCACAGCGGGGTGATGGCCGCTTCGGCCTTTTCTTCCGTAATGGCGGGGCGGATGGTTTTGCGCAGCAGCACGGCCAGTACGGGCAGCAATGCCAGCCAGACACAGAGGAAATACCGCGCCTGCAGCCCCACAATGCGTACCATGCCCACCGGGGTATAGGTGATATACATGGCTGCCATGGCACCGGCGGCGTACACCAGCGCCAGCAGCGCCGCCCCGCCCACGCGGCGGCGGGTGGGGAACGCATCGACATCGACGCGTTTTTGCTGCGCAGTAGCCAGCAGGGCGGCCAACAGCAGCACCAGCGGGCCGGTCAGGTTCAAAAAGCTGATGGGCAGGTCCTTCCAGCCGAACAGGCCGAGTTGCCCAATAAAGAAATCATTTTCTCCCAGGGTCCCCCAGAACGCAGCAATGGTCCGCAGAGGGTTGCGCAGCACAAAGGCCAGCTGTTCACCGCCGTTTACCGTGCTGCCGCCCTGGCGCTCAATGATGGGATAGTTATAGCGGAACGCCGTTCCGTACCATTCCGTCAGCAGGGTAACGGCCATAGCACCGCCAAAGCCGCCCAGCGCCCACAGCGGGCGGCGTCCCTTGGCGTGCCATTCCCGCTTTGCCACCAAAAAGATAGGCAGCACCCACAAAAGGTTCAGGTACGGTTTAGCGATATTGACAAAGATGCAGGCGGCGGTGTAAATGCCCGCCGTTTGGGTGTTCCACTCCTTGCGGGTCAGCAGGGCAAGCATCAGGTAATAGCAGCCCAGCAGGGTTGCATCATAGCTCAGCGACGCCCCCATAAAAAGCGATATCGGCAGCAGCATAATGGCCGCAAAGGCCGGGTGGTAACGCTCCGCTTTGGCCAGCGCCAACGCGCACAACAGCGTGTAGGCCAGCAGGTTGACGATGCGCCCGCCATATAGGCAGCCCAGCGCGCCAAAGCCCAGCAGGCGTGCCAACGCCATACCGACCGCACCCGGCAGGAATGGAATGACCAGAAAGCTGACCGGCTCGCTGACTGGGACCGGCACAGAATCCCGCACATCGTGCGCCAGGTACAGGGCAAAGCTGTCCGCCATGCTCTGCACTGCGCCTTCCTTGCCGTATTGCTTCAGGGCATAGCCCGCGGTGTTATAGCCTTTTTTCGCCCCGGTATCGGGGTCAGTGCCCACACCGGCAGAGGTATGCGCATTCACCCATGCACCGGGGAACGCTTCCAGCAGGTAGGCCACATCGTCCGGGTAGGTGCGGGAAGCATCAAAATCAAAGTGCCCGGTGGAGATGGCATAGGTGCGCAGGTAATGGTCGGCTTCGTCCGGCGTTTGCAGCGGCGGGTTGGCAAATGCAAACAGCAGCCCGCACAAAAAGATGCACACGGCCCCTTTTGCCGCAAATCCTTTTGCAAACCGCCGCACACAATACCCGGCCAGCAGACATACTTCCAGAAAGGCCACACACCCCAGTGTAACCACCAGGGGGGACACACGGTTATCCAGCCCAAAGAACACCCGCCAGTAATAGGCCCACAGCACGCCGCACACGGCGGCGCACAGCACAGCCAGCCCCCACCGCACAGCGGCGGGCAGCTTTTGTAATTTTATTGGCATAAAACTTCCTTACAACCGCCCTTACAGAATGTACTGGCCGACCTTGTACTGGTCCAGGTTGCCGCGCAGGAACTCAATGGTTTCGGCAAGGCCCTGTTCAAAGGTATACTGCGGTTTCCAATCGGTCAGGGTGCGCAGCTTGGTGGCATCGCCCAGCAGGCGGTTGACCTCGCTCTTTTCGGGGCGCAGGCGCTCGGCTTCGCAGACGATCCTGGCGCTGGGGTTGATCTGGGCAATCAGCTCATTGGCCAAATCGCCGATGGAATGTTCCACGCCGGTGGCAATGTTGATTTCCTGGCCAATGGCGGCATCGCAGTCCGCAATGGCCATAAAGCCGTGGGCGGTGTCCTTGACATAGTTAAAGTCGCGGGTGGGGGTCAGGCTGCCCAGCTTGATCTCCTGCTGGCCGGCCAGCAGCTGGGTGATGATGGTGGGGATGATGGCGCGGCCGCTCTGGCGCGGGCCATAGGTGTTGAAGGGGCGCACAATGGAAACCGGCAGGTCAAAGCTGCGGTAAAAGCTTTCGGCCAGGCGGTCCGCGCCGATCTTGGTGGCGGAGTAGGGGCTCTGGCCCTGGAACGGGTGGTGCTCGTCAATGGGCACATACTGGGCGGTGCCGTACACTTCGCTGGTGGAAGTAACCATCACGCGCTGGGTGCCCAGCTCGCGGGCGGCGTTCAGCACGTTCAGGGTGCCCTTGATGTTGGTATCCACATAGCTGTCCGGGCTGTGGTAGCTGAACGGAATGGCAATCAGGGCAGCCAGATGGAACACGCGCTCCTGCCCGCGCATGGCAGTACGCACGCCGTTGGGGTCACGCACATCGCCCATAAAGATATCCATTTCATTGCGGATCTCCGGGGGCAGGGTATCGATCCAGCCCAGGGAACCAAACGAGTTATACAGGCAGAAAGCACGCACTTTCTCGCCGCTTTTTACCAGCTCTTCGGCCAGATGGCTGCCGATAAAGCCATCGGCACCGGTCACCATAACGGTATGGGACATTGTAAAAACACTCCTTTTTATATGGCAATACCGCCCGCAGGGCAGAACAATCCAATTATTACAAAATAGTATAACCGATTTGCGGCCTGATTTCAACCAATGCCCCGCCCAGCGTGCAAAAAAGTGCCGGGGCTGCCGCGGATCGGGTAGGCCTGCATTAAATTTATATAAAGATTATTTCGTTTGTATCAAAGAGTTCGGCAATATGTTATAATAGGGCAATACCGCATAATTCTAAGTGCCGATACGGCGAACGAGGTGCGGCAGATGCCAAGCCAAAAGCGCAGATAATACTTTGTGTATTATCGAGCATTTTGGCAACGCAGATGCCGTGCCGCAGCTGCCGGAGCGGTGCTTAAGCCGCAAGGCGGGAATTGTGCGGTGTTGCCTTAGGATAAATACAGTGCTGGGCCGCCTTGCCGCATTCCCTGCCCTGTAGTGGAAAGGAGCCTGCACCCATGCCGCAACGCGAACCTGCCCTGCTTTGGCTGCGGGACTTTGCCCTGACCGCATTGGTCCTTGCGCTGTGTACGCTGACAAGCTGGGTATTTTTCCGGCTGGATTTTGTTTCTTCCAACTATATCCTGACCTATATCCTGGGCGTCATGTATATCAACGTCTTTACATCGGGGTTGGTGTACGGCGTTGTGGCTTCGCTATTCTCGGTGATGCTGGTCAACTATATGTTCATTGACCCCTTTATGCAGTTCCGCATCCGGTCAGACGACATGGTAACGGCAGTGGTCATGCTCTGCGTTTCGCTGCTCTGCTCCTCGCTGACGGGGCGTATCAAGGTACAGGCCGCCCAAAGCGAGCGCAAAGCCGATGCTTCGCAGGTGCTGCTGGAAGCCAGCCGCAGCCTGTTGGGGGCCGAGGACCCTGACACCATTCTGCGGATAACGGCCACCCAGCTGGGCAAGCTGTTGGAGCGCCCGGTCTGCTTTGCCCCCGCACCGGAGCACATTGCACCGGGAACCCTGATTCTGCCCCCTCCCGCCCAGACGGATTACCGCAGTTGCCCGGCGCTGCATGAGTTCAGCACCTATGAGCACAATCTGGCATTATCCATCCTGGATGTGTGTTCCCTGGCGCTGGAAAAAGAAGCCTCCAACCGCGCCCGGCGCGAAATTGAGGAAGCCGCCCGTCAGGAACAGCTGCGCGCCAACCTGCTGCGCAGCATCAGCCATGACCTGCGCACCCCGCTGACAAGCATTTCCGGCAACGCGCTGATTTTGACCGAGAAAAATCCCCTGCTGACCGAGGAAAAGCGCCGGGAGCTTTCTGCCGCAATTTATGAGGACGCCAACTGGCTGAACCATCTGGTGGAAAATCTGCTTTCCATCACCCGGATGGAGAACGGCCAGGTAAACCTGCGCATTCAGCCGGAGCTGATTCAAGACATTTTTGACGATGTACTGGCTCATTTAGACCATGACGCCGCCCGCCACACCATTGTGACCAACGTAGCGGATGACCTGCTGATGGCCGATATGGACGCCCAGCTGATCGAGCAGGTGCTGGTGAACCTCATCAACAACGCTATCAAATATACCCCCGAACATTCCCGCATCGAGCTTTTCGCCGCGCCGGAGGGTAAATTTGTCCGCATCTGCGTAACGGATGACGGCCCCGGCATCCCGGAAGAAAGCCGGGACAAGCTGTTTGATATGTTTTATACCCTTGGCAAAACCCGCAGCGATGGCCGCCGCGGGCTGGGTCTTGGGCTGGCCTTGTGCCGTTCCATTGTTTCCGCCCATGGCGGTGTGATCAATGTACAGAACGCTGTACCGCACGGTGCCTGCTTCTGTTTTACACTCCCGCGAACTGAGGTGACCCTGTATGAATAAACCGCTGATCCTTGTGGTGGAGGATGACCCGGCTGTTGCACGGCTGATCTCCACCACACTGGAAACCCGCAATTATCAGTACCACCGTGTACAGAACGGAGCCGGTGCCCTGTTGGAAGCTGCTTCGGCACGGCCGGATGTAATTTTGCTGGACCTTGGCCTGCCGGATATGGACGGTATTGATGTGATCCGCAAGATTCGCGGGTGGAGCAACGTGCCCATTCTGGTGGTTTCGGCCCGCAGTGATGATACCGACAAAGTATCCGCCCTGGATGCCGGTGCAGATGATTACCTGACCAAGCCGTTCAGCGTAGAGGAGCTTTTGGCCCGGCTGCGCGTGGCGCTGCGCCGTGTGCGGTATGATACTTCCCGCGCGGGTGACCAGGCCAGCATATACGAGAACGGAGAACTGCGCATTGACTATGCCGCAGGCTGTGTGTACCGCGGCGGAACGGAGATTCACCTGACCCCCATTGAGTACAAGCTGATCTGCGTGCTGGCCAAGAACACCGGCAAAGTGCTGACCCACAACTATCTGCTGAACGAAGTCTGGGGCAGCCCGGCCGCATCGGATACGCCGTCCCTGCGCGTATTTATGGCAACGCTGCGCAAAAAAATTGAGGAAGACCCCAGCCACCCCCGCTATATCCAGACCCACATCGGCGTTGGCTACCGCATGATCCGCCAGTAAAGTTTGGCTTTCAAAATGTAACCGCAACAGCCCGTCCATCCGTTTGTTGCCGGATGAGCGGGCTGTTTCAATTTTATTTATTCGGTTTTCTCTGCTTTACTTGGCTGCGCGGCGTCCGCCTTTGCCGCCGGTCTTTTTGGCGCGGCCGGTGCCGGTCTGGGTGCGGGTGGACTTGGGGGCCGTTTTCTTGGGTTCCGGCTTTGGCATATCCTTTTGCAGCAGCTTATCCGGCACGGGCTGGATGCTCCACAGCTGGTTTTCGCCAAACACATCCTGCCAGATCTGGGCCTGGGTACCGTTATCGACCCGCATGCCTACCAGGTCAATGACCTTATCAGCCAGCACATTGCGGATCTTGGCCTTGCCGCCATCGGCGGGAACAATCTCCCACCGCTGGCCCTTGCCGGTGGTTTTCTCCCACTGGTGCACCCAGGTTCCGTTCACAACGCCACTCATGGCCAGGTCCATCACCTTGCCGGTAAAGCGGTTTTTGATGCGGTACTGGCCTTCGGCGGCTTCCTCAAAAATCCATTGCTGCCAGGGCTGACCCTCATAGCTCCACAGGCGGATGGATGCGCCGTTCTCGGTGTTGAAATCGGCAACTTCCAGCACGCGACCATTGGCGGCAGCGATAGTATAGCAGGCGCCTTCCCGAATGACGGTCTGTGCGGATTTTTTCATAGCGTTTTTCCTCCTTTGCCTGTGCGGCGCTTTTGGTGCCTTACAGGTTATGTATTTATTGTACATATTATAGCACATTCGCACAAAGCGGTTTTGCCAAAATCGTATAAAGTTTTTTGGTAACACTGCACGCTTTTTCGGGGTTAGCGGGTGGTTTAACCAAAGGTGGCTTGCATTTTTCAGCAATCTATTCTATGATATTATATAAATAACTAATTATAGGAGGCACCCACCTTGAGGATCGCATTGATTGCCCATGATTCCCGCAAAGAGCTTTTGGCCCAGTTCTGCACAGCCTATGTGCGTATTCTGTCTCAGAACGAACTGGTTGCCACCGGCGTGACGGGCAAAGTGGTACACGATGCCTGTGGGCTGCCGGTTCGCTGCCTGTATCCCGGTGCACGCGGCGGTGCCGAGCAGATTTCCTCCATGATTGCCTGCGGCGAAATTGATATGCTGCTGTTTTTCCGCGACCCCGTCAACGCCCGGCCCAATGAGCCGAACGCCGTTACCCTGCTGCGCCTGTGCGATACCCGCGCCATCCCCGTTGCCACCAACATTGCCACTGCCGAGGTTTTGATCCACGGCCTGGAGCGCGGAGACCTGGCCTGGATCGAATTGCAGCGCGGGAGAAAATAACGAATATCCACGAAACCCCAGCAAGCATTTGTAGGGTTTCTTCCAACTCTGCCTTATTGCGCATTGCAAAATTGTGATGGCCCTGGCCAAAATTTGTAGGGGACGATGCTTGCATCGTCCCGCGCATCGGGCCTTGCCTCATCAGCCACATGTTCGTGTGTACCCCTACGTTTCTCTACAGAATATAGACATATTTAGGGCAACACCGCACAATTCCCGCCTTACGGCTTAAGCACCGCTCCGACGGCTGCG
>OMCG01001423.1_pt1 | contig 14069 bp, 8 predicted proteins | sample 1674071 | NCBI WGS metagenome assembly OMCG01 (sample SAMEA103958139, study PRJEB25191) | human gut metagenome | biome: human-associated habitat [ENVO:00009003]; feature: intestine environment [ENVO:2100002]; material: feces | place: Germany | collected 2013/2015 | reverse complement strand
AGATTTCGCCCGACGCGCCGTAGATGTACCCCCAGCCATCACGCAGTGCCGTTTGGAACTGCGCAATCAGCTCGGAGGATGAAATGTTTGGCATACGACCTCCTGTTATTTATAGAAGTGGCTGCCACCCTATGTCGAGAGGCAGCCACCCCGTTTTCTTGTTCACCGTGTTGGCTTTTGTAATTCTCTATTTCTTCTCCTGCGTCATTGAAGCTGCTTCCTCCGGGAAAAGGTCACGCAGCAGCTCATCCAAATCAAACCGCACTTTCTTCGCCCGACACCGCGCCGCAACAACTTCCAGCGAATCGCGGATAATCTGCTTGCACCGCTCCATCCGCTCTTCCTTCGGCGCCTGCACAAAAGGCAGGAACGGGATATGCAGCCGAATATCCGCATAGCGCTTCTTCCAGCTGATATATTTGCGATCTTTGCCGCAATCGAATGTGCGTAGAAATTCTTCTGATAGACATTCTGGAATGATGCCGATGCTGTCGAGTGCGTCCGTATACTTCGCAAGCGACGTAACCCGCATGTTCTTTTCGATTAGGCAGAAGCTGTCCATGATCATTTGTGCTGCTGGTGATTCCGATTCGGTTGAAAAGACAAACGGCGTCATGTACGCATCCGGGAACATGTCATACAGCAGCGATTTGCACTCAAAGCGGAAGTTTTTCACCTCACTCCGATCCCGGATGATTTCCAGCGCCCGGGTAATCGCCGCTCTCACCATGTCCCGCTGTTCATCCTGCGAGGCTTTCATGAAGGTATCACCGTCCAGCCTGACGCAAATTTCCGCCTCTCGCCACTTCAAGCTGATGTGCTTCCGCTCTTTTTCATCCGGCGCAGTGAAAAGAATAATTTTGATGCTGTCCAGCACTTTGCAGTATCTCGCCAGACGAATCACGTCCATCCGCGATTCAAAATACTGAAAGCAATCGGAAATTCGCTCGGCAGCTGATGGTTCTGCTTCTGCGGAAAAAGTAATTCCTAACATATGCTTCCTCCACTCAGTAGGAGCTTTCTTCTTTCTCTATTCCTACCTTCACCCTAAGCCATTGTACCTTTTCTTTTGCTTTCAAGGGTATTTGCTCCTTCTCAATCTGCGCAAGCACGTCCTGAATCACCAATTTGTTGATGCCTTTTGCGAAGCCGACAAGCAACTGAACATCGGCAAGTGAATAGATTTCTTTTCGGAGCATATCGTCCAGAATGAAGCAAAATAGTTCCATTTCTTGCACAATTGAGAACAAAACGCAAGCTTGAAAAACAGAAAGCTCGCAGTGAGCAAGTGAGAACACGCAGTTTCTTCGGGCACTTATAGGAAGGCGCTGGATTTTCCGAATAACACGCGCCGATAAGGTCGTCTGCGTAGAAAAGCACAAAATTGCCGGCAACAGTTTCATCAGCTTTTTATGTTTTTGAGCATGTTGTAGATATTCAAACAAGACTTTTTCTTCCAGTATGCCATGAAAATTCTGAAAGAAAAAGTCGTCTTGATTGTTCATATACTGTGCATATATTTTCTGCCGAACAGATTGATTTTGTTGCAGTTCTAGTGCAAGCTTATTAATATCCATGTTCACTTCTCCTTTGGTTATACATTATTTATAATATTTGTGAATACCGTCGGCGATTTGCACTATATTCTGTTTAACAAACTTCTTTCCTGCTCTATCTAATTTCCCCACCAATATATTTCCCATATCATCAACACTGGCAATTTTTTCTGCCTTGTAGAATATATGAGCATGTGGAGCATGGCGGTTAGCTTCACCGCCCACAGACACTCTCGCGGAGTATCCATTATGGTCACCTGCGACAGTTTTTTGCACACATAGATTATGTACCAAAAAGCCATGGATTCCAACAAAGTAAGTATGGAACTCCTCAACCTCGAAGTTATAAACCGTAACAGGCTCGGAAAGTTCTTCCCATTCAACGGCTTCAACAAGCGCCGTGCCGCCGCTCAACAGTTTAAGCTGATAGCCGACCTTCAGGTCCTTAGCGAAAATCCAGCCCTGTCCCTGTACGAAAAAGGGATGTCCCGCCGTAGTGGTAATCTTTGCGCCACGAACCTGCACATGAACCAGTTCGTACTTTTCATTCCGGAAGAGTTGGACTACTCGCTTTAGCGTGCATTCGCCCGTGTCAGGGTTTTCTGCCCACACCAGCTGTCCCGGTACAATTTCTTCAATTGGTACAGCGCCGTTCTCCGTTTGAATCGGTGTACCAGCAACAAAGCAATTCGGACTGGTGAGACCACCCACAATAAAGCCGCCGATTGCGCCGCCAAGGAAACCATCCGCGGCACCATCAATCGCCGCTTCAAGAGCGCCGTCCCAGCTTCCCGTCGCGATTCGGCTTTCGATTGCGCCTGAAATGGCTCCGCCAATCGCGCCCGATACCGCGCCTTTCGCCGCACCAATCGCAGCGCCATAGGCAAAGCAAGCGACACCGCCTGTTGCAACCGTAGCAACTACTGCCGCGCCAACAATCAGCGCCGCGCCAATCGCCACTTTCGCCCAGTTCGGCAGCGACCACGAACCCGCTTCATCTCGACGGTTCACCGGGTCGTTCATGCAGTAGTTGAACAGCTGGTAGCCGTTGATGTCGCCATCAGCGCCCAGCGCTTCCACATCATCCGCATTGATGAATCGGCTCAGCTTCGGGTTGTAATATCTGCTGCGCAGATAGTAGAGACCCGTTTCCTCGTCGTAGATGTAGCCGCGATACCTGAAGGGATTCAGCGCACCCAGCGTCTCCGCTAATGCACCTCCTGTACTGATTGGCTGACCCCAAGCATCGTACTGATATTTTACCACCAACTGCCCTTCGCTGTCAACCATGCCGACAACATCATCCTGCTGGTTATACAGGTATGCATACGCAGTGCCGTTGTAAATCGCAATTGCAGGCTTGTTCTGCGCATCATAGAAGAAATGCAGGTTTTCATCGCCGCGAATAAGGTGAACCAGATTGCGGCCGTGCATGATGTACTTCGTCGTACCGGTGGAAGTCGCCGTTTTCTGAACACGAAGACCATCCGCGTTATATGCAAAGGCGACCTCTTCGCCGCTCTTCTGCATTCCCCGGAGCTGCCGCCCCTGCGCCCATTTGTACTGCCAAGTGCCATCCGACAGCGGATTGCCAATCTCATCATAAGTAATGTTCACGCCATTGAGCGCCGTCAGCTTATCCTTCCAGTTCGTATCCGTATAGGCGAACGTGTCGCACTGGACAGCCGCACCGACGCTGCCGGTCGTGTACGCATACGCCGTTTTCTTCTGAATATTGCCGCCATGGTCATAGGCAAACACCCACGTCGTACCCGCAGTGCCAGCCGTCGTATCATACGGGTCGTTCACCCGAATCAGCTGCCCCAGCAGGTCATACACATAGGTAATTCTCTGCTGACCGTCGCTGATGCCCGCGATATTGCCTGTTTCATCATATGTATAGGTCAGTTCAGTTCCCGCCTGCGTCATCGTGCGAACGAGCGGCGTCGTGCTGTTGCTGCCATATGCACCGTCCAGATAGGTGTACGCCGTTGTCACAGCCGTTCCGCCTGCATTTGCGCTGCGTTCACTTACTCGTCCGAGTCCATCATAAGTATACGTCACCGTCTGGTTGTCCCCAAACGTCATCAGCGTCGGACGGTTTTCTTCATCGTGCGTAAAAGTAGTTGTGTATTTTTCTCGGTTCTCCCCGACCTGTTCCTTGAAGGTCTTTACATTATCATACGCATCATAGACCAGTTCGCCCGTATACGCATGCTTGTCGCCTTCCAGCACCGTCTTTCGGCGCGGACGATTGGCAGCATCGTATTCGCTCAGCGCCGAAACGTCGCGCGCGCAATCCTTCACTCGTGCAACTTCGCCGTTTGCGCCGTAGGTATACTGGAAGCGGTCATCCGTATCGTCATCATAGCGCATACCAACAATGCGCTTAAAGTCATCATATGTGTAGCATACCTGTCCACGGTTGCCATAGGTGACGCTTTCCGTCATGCCATCCGCCTGATAAGCCGTTTCGACCAGCGTTTGTGTGCCAACCTTCACGGATTCAAGCCGTCCGACTGCATCATATGCAAGCGTATAGGCAACATCTTCCGAAGCATTATCGGACGTATTGTGTTTCACCTGCGTCAGCTTATCCTTGGTATACGCAAACGTATTGGTGTATTCGCATCCGTCTGCCGTCGTCGAAGCCTTCGTTACCCTGCGATTGCGATCATAAGTATAGTGCAGCACCTGTCCGCGGGCATCCGTAACTGATTGCAGCGTATCCAGCTCATCATCCGTCTGCCGAGTTTCTGCCATGCCGCGGGCATCTATCTGCTGTTTTACATGATTGCCCTGCTCATCATAGACCGTCGTGGTCTGCATGAACGCCGTGCCATCGCTTGTTTTCGTGGTCAGCTGATTGCCATAATCATCGTAGGTATACTCGCTGACTGTCCCCAGTGGGCTGGTAGACTTGCGCAGCAGATGTTTCTTCTTCTCCTCATCACTTTCGCCCCATTCCATCACGGTTTTCACCGCAGCAGAACGCCCCGGCTGAAAGTACGTCAGGATATTGTCGAACGCATCATAGGTTGCACCATCCTGCAAGCTGCCTGCATTCTTCGCGGAAAGTACATTGCCCCTGCTGTCATACACATTCGTTTGACCGAATTCTTCCTTGTGCAGGAACAAGCCGCCAAATTCAGCATAGTTGATGTTGCGCTCGTAGTCCACGTTGAAGCGAATGGATGTATAGTCGCACGGTGCAACCACCGGGCCGGCAGCAAACTGCCAATCCGTCCATTCCTCGCTCCATTCGATCGAGGACGTATTCACGCGCGTGGACGATGTGCCTGCTTTCAAGAACGCCACACGGATGTTATAGCGGAAGTCCTCCCCCTTGCGCGGCTTGGAGAAGTTCAGCGACCACCCGCCTGCTACAAACACGTCGCCCTTGCTGCCGCTGATTGGAATATCCTGATAGATACCCGCATACTTGGTACGCCCAGTACCATACAAGCGCATCGTATTTGCAGAAAGTCCTTCCGGCTTGCTGCCCGTGCAATCGGCATACACCATATCTTCACTGGTATTGGAGCTATTTTTGCTCCAGCCTGTGGGATGTGCGCCGCAATTAAACGTAAAGTCACCATTCGTCAGCATATTGTAGCGATTGGCGACTTCGCCCGCTTCCAGCTGCGCACAGTCAAACCAGACCGTTCCTGCGCCCCCGCCCGCCATCAAGCGAACAGTTGCACTGTCGCTGGTGCTGTCTGCCGGAAGCGAGAAACTCACACTCATGCGTCCCCATTCGCCCTTGCTGCACTGCGGCAAACTATCCACCGCAACCTCATTGCCGTCGCTGTTTTTGTAGGTAACGCGCAGCTGCGCCACGGTATCCGCAAGCGTCTGAAAGAATGCAGAAAGCGTATAGGCTTTTCCCTTCGGCAGCGTCACATCTTGGCGGGTCGTCATCCAGCCCGTCTGATTCGTCTTGACCATTTTCAGCGACTTCGTGCCCATGTAGTGCGCATCCGTCGCATAGCTGTATGTGCCAGTCCCATCGAGGCTCTCATTCGTCCAGATGCCTGCCGTCTGCATGTTGTGACCATTCAGGAAGTTCACCACGCTGCGCTGCATCTTGGAAATCGTTTCCGGATGGTTAATCGGATTGCTGTCCGTGTATTTCGCAAAGCAGGCATATCCCAGCTGGTCATTCACAGAGATGCAGTTGCCGTAATCATTGAAATGATAGAACAGCTTCTTGCCGCTCAGGTTGTCCGTGACTACCGTCAGGCAATCCTTATACGCATACCATGTGCTGTTCGCCTCCATGTACTGATAATCCAGCGTTTTGTCGTTCAGCGCCGGGGCGTTGTTGTAGGTGATGGTCTGGCTGTTCCAGTCCCCCAGCACTTCTTTCAGGTAGACGGAGGCCTTCGTTGTCGGTGCCGTTTTCGTTTTGACATTGAAAATCGCTTTCGTGATGTAATACGACGAATCAATTTCCGGCAGTCCCGACGGAAGGAACTTATACTATTTCCAAATGAGAATGCACCAAGATGCGCCGCGAATTTTTCACGCTGTCTAACGCGAATGGAACGCAGCGTAGCAGCGCTACGCTAAGTGGAATGAGCGGACGACAGCGTGGAAAAGGCGCAAGCAGATGGTGCAGGCGAATGCAGGAAATAGTATCAATAAACGAGCGGCTGGTTCCCCAATTGCCTCTGTTGTACGACACCGTCATCCCCGTTGCGCCGTAGCTCTGTACCTCATCCGCCTTTTTGCTGCTCACAAAGTTGTCTTCCATTGCGCTGGAATGGTTCTTCGTGATGACCGGCGGATCCAGCACAACCGGGAATTTCGCCTTTTGCAGCCATTTTTCGTCCGGCGTGTACGTCACGCGCCATGTAAACGGCTCAACCGTCGCCGACATGTCCACCTGCACGCCGCCGATTTCGTCCTCCGCTTCGGCAGATTGCAGGAACGGCCGCGGCAGCAGAAATGCCGTTCTGCCATCCGATGCCGTCACTTGAATCGAATCGTCCGCCTGCTTTTCCGCCTGCATTTCCGGCGTAAAGAGCAGGAACGACAGCTTCCGCACGCTTTCCGGCGTTTTGAACGTAAAGGAATCCTTAAAGCGCAGTGCCTGAACCGCGCAGTTCAGATTCACATCCGGGAAAATGTCCTCATACACCACTTCCCCCTCCAGCTGCGCCAGCACCGCGCGGCGGCGGTCGCGTTTGCTCTCCTGCGGACGCGCAAAGTCCACAACCTTCGGCTGAACGTCCTGCGCACCATGAAATTCAACCTTCAGTTCATCGTTGTTGCGATTCGTGAGATACACGCCGCATGCCGAATCCTGAATCGGCATCAGTGTGTTGTCGATTTCTTCCAGCTTTCCGCTGTTCTTGTCTCGGAAATGCACCGCTTCCGGGTACATCACCGCCTGATAAAGCCCGCGCCCAAGGAAAACACCTTGCTCGTGCGCGTTCGGCGTTCGTATTCTTCCTGCCCCGGCATCCGGTTCATCTCGTCCGGCGTAACAGGGCGTGCATATTTGTGCGGCTGATTTTCCGCCGCATTGTAATTCATGTGTTTCATTGTACTCCTTTTGAATATTTATTGAAATTAATCGTTTGTTATTTTGTGAGTGCATCCAGTCGGTTCTGAATGTCCTCGATTCCCTCCGCGATGTTTGTGCTAAGGCTGTCAATCATCGCCTGATATTTTTCTTCCCGCGCTGCATTTTCTTTCAGCATTCGGAAAAAAAGATAAATATAAAGCGCCGCCCAAATTCCTTGCTGCAGCGCCGCTTCCATGATGGTCTGAATAGTCGCTTCCATGGCGTCCCTCCTTTCTCTCGCCGTAAAAAAGCGTACAAAAAAAGCGCCATGGGTTTGCATGACGCTTTTTCGGCACAAGAGAAGCCCTTCGTTCTACCGAATGTGGCTCTGTTGTGCCTTGGTGGGGTATGAAATTAAAAGGTTACTTTTGATGACGGTATGCTGCCTTTTTCGCGGAACGGCGGTCATCCCTGCTGGGTTATGCAGGGAATGACCGCCGTTTCGACTTGAATAGCGTAGTAGCTTTCGTATACTATCTACTTGCATCTTTTCCCCTCACTGTCTTCCACTCATTTCACTTAGTGCAGGAAGAAAAAATCTGATGCTATTTTAGCGCAATCGTTAATGGCATGATTATGTTTATTGCGAACTCGTAAACAAGATAACAAGATTTACACTGTATGATTAGACTCATCCTATCTCGGTTTGCTTAGTATCCATATAACTTCCTCTCGATAAGGTCTAAGACAACAAAGCATATTATGCCCGGCAACATTAAGAGTACGATACCCCTCGATCCCATCAGGCGAAGATACCACGGCTGCTCACCAAACTCTTCCCAATCTCCATCTGGGGTTTTCTTCACAACCCAACCGTCCTGAATTCTATACACATTGTCCTGTGCATCCTTCGTTATACGCTTTGATGTCGGTTCCTCACGGGGGCTGCTTGACAAATCATAGGAAACCAGTTCCGCATTTTTGAATGTATATTCACACTTTGATGCATAACATACAACCTGATTGTCTCTTTCGCCAACAGATAGATAATGCTGCTGATTGCCGCCGTTTAAAACTGCAATGGTTGAAATATACTCTCCCTCAGTATCGTAAACTTTCACAAAGAAACGTTTGCCAAAGCAGCAATAGATATAGTCTCCATCAGATGCTATACTGGTAAGGAATCCAGCAAAATTTATATTCTGATGATCAATATAGATTCCATTGGATCCCGTTCGTTTCTCGTATCCATATGGCAATCGTTCAAAAACGATGACAGCAACCAATCCGAAAAGCCAAATGGAGAGAAACACGATAATCTTTGCAACATGTACAACATCTTTTTTGTTCAAGCTTTTCCCTCCTGTCTTACTTTTTCAGTTTCCGCATAACACATTTGACTCTTTCCTGTTCACGCAAAGACCTTTTGTAGAAGAATACAGGCACTGGTAATCCGAATAAGATCTCGAATATCCAAGGGTAAAGCGTGATGCCAAAAAGTCATAACCAGCACCGACAGCGTAGCATGACTCTGATTCTGATAAGAAGGCTTTCAGTTTGCCAGCTTGATAATTCTGGGTATAAAAAGGTCCCTCATAACTTAGCTCATCTTCAAAACCTTCATTTCCAAAAAGAAATATCACCGAAGTTGATAAGCTACCAGTCACACCAACCTTTTTTATCTGGTCAGTACTCATCATTTGCACTTTAGGGGCAATAGCAGTCAATTGTTCAATTGTGGGTGCAAGTTGTTCGATTAACTGTTCCATCTCGCTTGCTGATATGCTTACGTTTCCACCCAAACTGTAGTATGAATAGATTGCAACTATTGGCTGTCCATCAACCATCATCTGTTCATCAAAGTATACGATTAATTCAAGCCCGCCTCCAACCGCTGCGCTAAGATTGCCCACATCCACACCGATTGAACCATCCAATTGGATGCCGATACCGACCAGACGATAGTCTGTGCCAGCATCATCACAATAAATTACGGGGTTATTAGCACAATAAGCAAACTGATTAATTGATTTCGACGTTTTGCTAATGCACAGCAAAACGTCACTATTAATAAACCGTCCCCACCGCGGATTATAGTACCGGCTCCGCAGGTAATACAGCCCCGTTTCCTCATCGAACACATACCCGCGGTAGCGGAACGGCTGCACCTTGCCCAGCGTTTCTGCCAGCTCGCCAGTACACCACAGCGGCGCGCCCCACGCATCGTAGCCGTAGCTGACGACGGCATTGCCATTCTCATCCAGAATCGCAACAGATTCGCTGGGCAAGGGCAGTATTCGCTATAGGAAGAGTTTTTTCCTGCTTTTACGGAAGTTTTTGCTGCCAGCCCGTCGGCGGCTTGTGCGAGCGGCACAGGACGCGACGGGCTGGCTTGGGAAGATATATGCATTCCGTTGGATTTTTCTTATTTTTTACGAGCAGCAAATAGTGCTATAAGTAGAGCTATGACAAACATAATCGATAAAAAAATTGTAGACAAGGACAAAATCGATAGCTCAAGTGAATATCGAAGTAGATATTTGCTTACCCTATCATAAAAACCAAACAAGTGGAACAGAAAGTCAATTATCATCACAGCTGATATAAATAACTGCAAAATGTGTGAAGATATAAATTTCTTCACGATTACTCACCTCGTTTAATTGTCAAGCCTATACTCGCTCTCTGTGCTCCCTATCTTTTGATAAGGCGCAATATGTCCAAGCGAATCAAAATGTCGATACCAAACTTCATAGGTAAATTTAGTAATTCCGGTATATCTATCGGTTTGTGAATATTCTCTAATTTCATAATCTGCATAAGAAGTTCCGATATTATAATCGGTTCTATATTCAACAAAATATGAAATATACCCCCCATCCTGAATCGAAAAGCTGTCTACAATTCTCTTAATAACCGCTGAGCCTGAAAAGTTGTTAATAATCGTAGATGCCAAGCCACCCAAATAGCTTGCCGCTTTGTCCTTTGCTAATTTCTTGAAAGCATTCTTAAAAAAGCCATAGCCTTCATCAAAAAAACCAGCAGAGAAAGTGCTACCATACCAAAGCAGTGAAACAACTGTGTTAATCATGTTATTATGCGCTTCAGCATTATGAATTTCTCGACCATCAACACGTTCATAATACCTGAAAGATGTATAAGCATTACCAACATGATCGAATCCTGCGGCTTCCTCAATTAACTTTGCAAAAGCCTCAGCGGTTTCAGGATCCGTAATATCAAGTGCCGTCTTTGTTTCCGTGCCTAATCGGTCACAGTTGCTAATCGGGCTATTGTTACAGTAAAGGAATATATTCACGCCACCTTTGCCATTATCTGCAAGAATATAGTTGTCTGCATTAACGAACCGACCCCACCGCGGGTTATAGTACCGACTCCGCAGATAGTACAGCCCCGTTTCCTCATCAAACACATACCCGCGATACCGGAACGGCTGCACCTTGCCCAGCGTCTCCGCCAGCTCACCGGTACACCACAGCGTTGCGCCCCACGCATCGTAGCCATAGCTGACGACCGTATTGCCATTCTCATCCAGAATCGCAACAATATCGCCCTGCAAGCTCTTGACATACGCATAGGGAACTCCGTTGTACACCACCACCGCCGGGCGGTTCTGCGCATCATAGAAGAAGTGCAGTTCATCCGTGCCGGAAGTCATATGCACAACATTCTTGCCGTGCAGCGTGTACTTCGTCGCCACGCCGTTGACCGTTTTCTGCACACGCAAGCCGTCCGCGTTGTACACAAATTCAGCCGTCACGCCCGCCTTCTGCATCTTTTGCAGCTGCCGGCCGTTCTGCCAAGTGTACGTCCACGTCCCGTCGCTCAGCGGATTGCCAATCGCATCGTAGCGAATGGCGTTCCCGTTGACCGCCGTGAGCTTGTCGCGCCAGTTCGCGTCACCGTATTCGTAGGTAACAGTTTCCAGAGGAGTCGTCGTATCGTTGTAGACGAAGCGTTCCTTTTTCAGGATGTTGCCGCCAAGGTCGTAGGTGTACTTCCACGTCGTACCATTTTCGCCGGAACGGGTATCGCTGTGGTCGTTGACCTGAATCAGCTGACCAAGTTCGTCGTAGGTATAGCCCGTCCACTTGCCGTTCAGCGTCGCACTCGCGATGTTCCCATTGTCGTCATAGCCGTAGCCGCAATTGCACCCCGGCTGGGTAATCGACGAAACCAAGTTCGTCACGCTGCCGGTGCCGTAGCCGCCCGTCGCGAAATGGTATTCGCTCGTGAATGTCTTGCTGCCCAGCTTGACCGCCGAGAACGTCGTCCGATTCAGCTTGTCAATGGTCGTCGTGCTCTGCCCGATTTCCTTGCCGCTCGCACTGTACGTCAGCGACGTCGGACGATTTTCGTCATCATAACCGAATTTCGTTCCAAATTCCTGTCGATTTTCACCCACTTTCTCCGTGAATTCGCTCAAGTTGCCGTACACATTGTCGTATGCGACCTGTCCCGTGTACACATGCTGACCAGCTTCTGCGGTCTTTACGCGCACCGGACGATTCGCCAAATCGTATTCGCTCTGCGTCGTCCGATTCAGCAGATTGTCGCGGACTCGTGCCACTTGACCCTTCGCGTTGTAGTCGTATTCGTATCTCGGCGCGGTTTCCTCGCCGTACACCACCCCCGTCACGCGGTTGAAATCGTCGTACCGACTGCTGATTTTCGCCCCGTTGCCGTATGTCGTCGCGGTCAGCGTGCCGAAATTCGGCTTCGTCGGATCATTCTGATACGCACTCTGCGACAAGATCTGATTCCCGACCTTGACCGCCGTCTGGCGACCCAGCGCGTCCTGCTCGAAGCTGTACACCACGTCGTTCGCGGCGTTCCCGTCCGTATTGTGACGGATTTCTACCAGATTCCCACGCTTTACGTCATAGGTATATTCGTTATGTACTGTCTGAATTCCTTCTTTTGCGCCCATTTTTGCAGAAGTTTTTACAATTCGACGCAATTCGTCGTACTTGTATTCCACCGTCTGCCCCTTTGCGTCGGTGACACTCGTCGTCGTGCCGCGCTCCGGATCGATTTCCGTGCGCACAATCTTGCCGCGCGCATCCTTCTGCCCAGCAACATAGTTGCCGTCGTCCGTGTACGAAGTTTCGCCGCGGATGAAGTAGCTCGGATTCGCATCCGCATCCTGCACCTGACTCATCAACGGATTCCCGAAATTGTCATAACTAAACGTGCTGACGCTGCCCAGCGGCGCAATGCTTTTCAGCAGCAGATGCTTCTTTTGCTCCGCTTCCGTGTCGCCGTAATGGAAGATGCTGGACACCGTGCGGCCCGCAGCGGTGTGCTTCGTCAGGTTGTCCGCATCGTCGAACTCCGATTTCTCCTGACCGCCATAGAGCATCTTCCGCGTCTTGCGGTTGCCATTTTTGTCATAAATATACTGCGTCCCGAACGCTTCCGGGTAGAGATAAATGCCGGTGAAATCCGTGAAGTTCATCTGCCGATTCATTTGCAGCACCACGCGGATGTAGGTGCAGTTGTTGGGCGCAACAATGCCCGCGCTCGCGAACTGCCAGTTGCCTTCTTCCGCGTTGAACACCGCCGAGCCGCCCGTCGCCCAGTAGCAGTTCGCATTGTCCGGATTGCCTGCCGTAAACAAAACGGTAATTCGGCAGTAAATGTAGTTGTCCGGGTCGTTCTTCTTCGCGAACGAGCTGCACCAGCCGCCCACCGTGAATCGGTCGCCGATTTTGCCGTAGTGCCGGAACTGCTGGTAATACGTTACCGTGCGGTCATAGCGGCCTGCCAGACGAATTTTCTGCGTATTGTCATGCTTCAGGCAGTCCGGCGCGTGGAAAATATCATCTTTATCGTCCAGCGGCAGCACCGAAACGTAGGAATTGGAATTATTTCCGACCGTCCATGCCTTCGGCTTGCCGTCCGTGCCAACCGCAGAGAAATCGCTGTTCTGAACCATATTGAAATGATTCAGCGTCAGTCCTTCTTCCAACTGCATTGCATCGAACCAGCAATTGCCGCCTGCGAAGCCGTTTTGCATGTCGCAGTATGCCATGCAGTAAACCTTAGGTTCTGCATTCTCCGGCAGCGTGAAGGACACCGACACACGCTCATACGGCATGTAATCCGTCTTTTCCCAGACCTTGCCCGGTTCGGAATCCAGCGTGAACGTCTCATTACCCATCGTGTACGCAACGCGCATCACACCGCGCGGGCCGCCAGATCGGACATATCCAGACAGCGTGTACGACTTGCCCGGCGTGAGCGTCACCGCCTGACGAACGTACACGCAGTCGCTCGACCAAATCGTCAGCCGATACGAAACGAGACCGAACTGTCGCGTGGACTGGTCGCGCGTAATCGTGCCGGTGCTGCTCTTCTCCCAAACACTGCTATTTTCCTCGCACATCGGGTCAAGCAGGAGGTTGCGCACCACTCGCTGCATCCGGGAACGTTCCGTTGCGTGGTTAATCGGCGCATTTGCGTTGTCGTCAGTGCGGTCGTAGCGGGTATACATCGCGTAGCCCAGCTCGTCATCCACGCTGACCTGATTGCCATCATCGTTGAAATGGTAGCGCAGCGTCTTGCCGGAAATTTCATCCTTGACCAGCGCCATGTGATTGCCGTAGGTGTACAAGACGTTCGCCGCAGTCAGCGTCGTGCCGTTCTTCGTACCCGTTACGGTCGCGTGGGTGATGCAGTGCGGCAGTCCGTCGATGGCGTTCGTGTTACTGTACTTGTAAGTTACGTCCGCCAGCTTCTTATCTTCCTGATTCTTGACATGCGGTTCAATAGCAGATGCCGACACAAGCAGGTGATAGCCATTTGCAAGCGCGTATTCGTACTTGCTCATGCGACCATCTTCGTGCGTAATATACAGTGTTTCTTCATTATTATAGTCGAAGCGCACGCAGTTGTTTTCATCCTGCCACGGTGTCTGAATCCGGTCGCACCGACCATCCGTGTAATGAAGCGTCGTAACTCGGTTCGCGCCGTCCGTC
>OMCG01001418.1_pt1 | contig 14096 bp, 9 predicted proteins | sample 1674071 | NCBI WGS metagenome assembly OMCG01 (sample SAMEA103958139, study PRJEB25191) | human gut metagenome | biome: human-associated habitat [ENVO:00009003]; feature: intestine environment [ENVO:2100002]; material: feces | place: Germany | collected 2013/2015 | reverse complement strand
ACATATCCATATCTTCCAAAGAGAACTCAACCCGAATCTTTTTCGAGTCGACCTCACCCTTGGAAAGCAAGACAACCGTCTCGCAATGCCGTGTTCTTGGAAATAGATCCACCGGCTGCACCTTCTCTGCGTGATATCCATTTTGTTCCAGCCATGCAGCATCTCTTGCGGCGGTGGCGGGGTTGCAGCTGACGTAGACCACCCGGCGGGGAGACATGCGCACGACAGCGGAAAGGGTGGCTTCGTCGCAGCCCTTGCGGGGCGGGTCCAGCATTACGATGTCCGGTTGAAGGCCCTCAGCGGCAAGGCGGGTGGCGGCCTGACCGGCATCTGCGCAGAAAAATCGGCTCTTTGCGGCCACATCTGCACCCATGCGGGCAGCGTTAGCCTTGGCACTTTCAATGGCTTCCGGTACGATCTCCACACCGATCAGCTCACGGCAGTGCGCTGCCATGGAAAGACCAATGGTGCCCATGCCGCAGTAGAGGTCCAGCAGCAGGTCGTCCGGGGTAAGCTGAGCATACTGGGCGGCAATGCCGTAAAGCTGCTCGGCAGCAAGGGTATTGACCTGATAGAAGGAAAGCGGGCCAAGCTGCACCGGAACACCGCACAGGGTGTCTTCAATATACCCCTGCCCATACAGGGTGTGGGTCTCGGTGCCAAGGATCACGTTGGTGTTTTTAGCATTTACGTTCAGCAGGATCGTGGTGATCTCTGCAAATTGAGCTTTCAGCCGGGTGCAAAGCTCTTCAGCGGAGGGCAGCTTGGCACGGGTGCAGACAAGGCAGACCATGATCTGGCCACTGTGAGCGCCGCGCCGCAGAAAGATATGACGCACAAGGCCCCTGCCGGTCTCCTCGCTGTACGGCTGGATGCCCTTTTCTGCAAAAAAAGCGCACAATACGTTGCCGATCTCATTCAGCACACCGGGCTGCAGGCGGCAGTCCGGGCAGGGGACGATACGATGGGTGCGCCCGGCGTAGAAGCCGATACAGGGCTTACCGCTTTTGTCCACGCCCACCGGGAACTGCACCTTATTGCGGTAGCGGTTCACTTCCGGCGAACCCACAATGGGCAGCACAGGCACATCCAATCCTCCGATGCGGGCAAAGGCATCTGCAACATTCTCCTGCTTGGCGCGCAGCTCGGCAGCATAGTCCAGATGCCGCAGGCTGCAGCCGCCGCAGGGGCCTGCCACGGCACAATCCACCGGGATACGGTCCGGCGAAGGAGTGAGCACCTCGTCCAGAATACCGAAGGCGTAGCGCTTGCAGTCCTTAACGATGCGCACCCGGGCTTCGTCGCCGGGGGCGGCACCGGGAATAAACACGGTCTCACCGTCGGGGCTGTGTGCTACGCCGCTGCCATCGCTGGAAAGACGCTCTACGCGCAGGGTGAGAACTTGATTTTTCTGTAAGGGCATGAAGGGTCTCCTTTACTGGTGGTCGGGGCCGTCGGCGGGAGCATCAGCCTGCGCCGCAAAATACTTGCTGGGCGGCACGCCCTTGGCGCGCTTGAATACCCGCGAGAAATAGAACTGATCAAAGAAGCCTACCGACACCGCGACCTCGGCAATGGAAAGGTTGCCTGCGCGCAGCAGCTTGCAGGCTTCGTTGATGCGGTATTCGGTAAGATAATCGATGGGGCTTTTGCCTACGTTCAGCATGAACACGCGGTACAGGTGACTGCGGGAGACACCTACGCTTTTTGCCACATCATCAATGGAAATATCGTGTGAATAATTGAACTGGATGTACTTGATGGCGTTGAGCACATACTGGCTGGAAGAGGAAGCCGTGTGCGGTTTGCCAGCGCTGGTCTCCTTCATCAGAGAAGCGATGAAGAGATAAAGGTAGCCCACCATGGCGGCTTCATCCTGCGGCTGCAGCCCGCGGGAGGAATAAATGTTGGCCAGAGCAGCACGCATCCCATCGGGGTCGTGGGTGTGATGCACCGGCGAGTCGTCGGTGAAGGGAAGCTGCGCGGCCAGTTTGTGGGCACACGCACCGTTGAAGCCTACCCAGCTGTACTCCCAAGGCTGCTGCTCATCGGCAGTATACCGGATCAGCTGGCTTGGCCGGGCAAAAAACAGCTGACCCTGGCTCACTTCCCAAGTGCGTCCGCCCACCTCGAATACGCCCTTGCCGGAAAGTACCAGATGGATCAGGTAATGGTCGCGGATACCCGGTCCCCATGTTTGGCCCGGAGCACAGCGTTCGATGCCGCAATTGAAGATGGAAAGCTCAATATTATTGGTATAATTTTGTTTGAAGGATTGCTTATATACATCTGCCATAGCCGCGTTTCCTCCGCTCTGTCACGTTGCGGGCAGCTTTGTGCCCGATCTTTGGTATAGTATACCACACATCTGCCCGCAAATTCAACAAAAGTACATCTTATTCTTTGAACTGGGTGCCAAAATTCGCGTTTTTTCAGCGTTGGAAATTGAAAAAAGCGGTTGGATGCATTACAATAGACGTAACATACCCATCTATCCCAAAGCAGCATATTGAGGGAGGAATCGTTATGGCAAACAGTGCGCAGCTCCGAAATGAGATCGCGGCGGGCAAATGGGACGATAAGCTCCGGGCACTGTATGGCGATGCGGCGCAGGAAATCTGCCGGCAGCGGGCACGCTACTGTGCTGCGCTGGAACAGTTTGAGCTGTACTTTGGGCCGGGCAGGCAGGTGCAGGTTTATTCGGCACCGGGCCGCGCAGAGCTGGGCGGCAACCACACCGACCACCAGCACGGTTATGGCCTTGCGGCGGCTGTCACGCTGGATCTTGTGGCCGTGGCTGCGCACAATACAGACGGCTACGTGCGGGTCAAATCCCGCGGGTTCAACAAGCTGGATGTGATCGACCTGACCGTGGAGGGGCCGCAGGAAGGGGAGAGCACCCACTCGGCCAGCCTGATCCGCGGCATTGCCGAGGGCTTCCGCGCGGCAGGCAAAGCGGTGGGCGGTTTTGATGCATACACGGCCAGTGATGTGCTGCGCGGCAGCGGCCTTTCCAGCTCTGCTGCCTTTGAAATGGGCATGGCTGCCATCTGGAACGGAGAATATGGCTGCGGTCTGGCCCCGGCGGAGCTGGCAAAGATCTGTCAGTATGCGGAGAATACCTATTTTGGCAAGCCCAGCGGCCTGCTGGATCAGCTGACCAGCGCAGTGGGCGGCATTATCTTTGCGGATTTTGCAGACCCCCAGCAGCCGGTTCTGGAAAAGATCCACGCCGACGGCCTGCTGCCGCCGGGCATGAGCCTGTGCGTTACCGATACGCGCGACAGCCACAGCGAATTGACCGGTGAGTTTGCAGCCATCCGGCAGGAGATGGAGCAGATCGCAGCGTTTCTTGGCAAAAAGGTGCTGGGACAGGTGACGGAGAGCGCATTCTGGGCAGCACTGCCTGCGCTGTGCAAAGCCTGCGGCGACCGCGCGGTGCTGCGCGCCATCCACTATTTTGAAGAGAACGCTCGCACCCTTGCCCAGAGGGACGCGCTGCAGGCCGGACAGTTTGATGCCTTTGCAGCGCTGGTGCTGGAAAGCGGACGCGCATCCTTTGCGCTATGCCAGAATGTCTACTGCAGCACCGATGTGCGGCATCAGGGGCTTTCGGTGGCACTGGCGCTGAGCCAGAGTATCCTGCAGGGAAGCACGGGAGCCTGGCGGATGCAGGGCGGCGGCTTTGCAGGCACCATTCAGGCGTATGTTCCCCAGAGCCTGCTGGAACGCTATCACAGCGAGATCGAGCGGGTATTCGGCAAGGGCAGCTGCTACATTCTGCGTCTGCGGGAGCAGGGGGCAGTGAAAGTGATCTGAAAATAAAAACGCATCTGCAAGATTTTGCAGATGCGTTTTTTGCTATGCTTTATACTGCTGGGGAAGTTCAGAAAACCGGTTTCGGGCCGGGAGCGGACTGAGCCTGCTCTTTCTCTTCTTCCCGGCGCTGCTGATCCGAGATATACTGCACCATGTCCCGCTCCTCGTGGGAAAAATGGAACAGGTCTGCGATGGTATCGTAGGCGCTCACCACGAAGTTGAAGCCTGTCTTTACCACATTGAACAGCAGCATGGGCACAAAGGTGAAAGAAAGTGAGATCAATCCGCCGCTAAAGAAAAGATCGTCCAGACGCAGATTGCTGAAGAAAAGATCCAGCGCATCGCCCAGCGGCCCGCCGCCGGAAATACTGCGCAGCTCTTCTTCGGAAACAGAAATATATGAATGCGGCATCTGAAGGTTTTTCATGGAGAAAGCTCCTTTCTGACAAGATCGTTCCGGGAATGAAATCAAACTCAGGCGGCAGCGGTTCCCTCGGCCTGAGCGGCATCAAAGCTCGGCATGGGGTTCACGATCTGATCGTAGATGCTTGTAACGGTACGAATGACGTTCATGACCTGCGAATAGACATAGACACCGGCCAGACCGGCAACGCCCACAGAAGCGATACGGCTCCAGGTGTTCATCTTATCCCAGGTGTGATAGAAGGTGCCGGACAGGCTCAGACCATTCGACAGACCGGACTGCACACGGCCTGCGATGTACCGGAAGGAATAGTTGGTCATCAGCACGAACAGGTTGATCGCTGCATTCTGGCAGAATGTAGCAAACTGATCGGTGTTGAAATAAATATCGTGATTAAAGGCTGAGCCAAGGTAGATGGACTGACCGCCATCCAGATAGGTCATTTCCTCTTCGGAGATAACGGCATAGGAAGCCGGTAAAAGCATGGTATTCTGATTGGGATGATCCATGGTGGAAGAACTCCTTTCCGTAGTGGAATCTGCACAAAGGCAGACAATAATACTATCTGAATTGTAACATAACTGTGTCCAAATAACAAGAGCAGAGATGCGCAAAATCATGATACATTTGTGAACAAACTGTTACGGAAAGACGACAAAATCACGGATATCAGCCCAAAAATGCGCAATATGTCCATAATCTGGTCCTGAAAAAATGTTCTGTAGAAAAAGCAAAAGCGCCTGCACATTCCGAGTGCAGACGCTTTTACGAGGAGAAAATGATCGGGGAATTACTGTGCCCGTTCGTAGAGCACGGTCAGCTGCGCAATGTGCCCGGCCAGTGCTTCCGGCAGGGGACAGGTGAGCCGCCACTGCCAGTTGGAGCCTTGGGTGCTGGGAGTGTTGATGCGGGCCTCACTGCCCAGATGCAGCCAATCCGCCAGAGGGATCACAGCGGTATCCGATACACTGGCAAGGCAGGCACAGATCATGGCCTCGGTCAGCTCTTCCGGCTGGCAGCGCAGGTAGCGGCAGGCATAGGCCACATCCTCGGCACTGGCGTTGGTACGCCAGCCTTCGGTGGTCACATTGTCGTGGGTGCCGGTGTACACCACGCTGTTGCGGTGGTAGGTGTGGGGCAGGTAATTGCCGGATTCCCGGCTGTCAAAGGCAAACTGCATGATCTTCATGCCCGGGTAGCCGCTGGCAGAAAGCATGGCCTTGACCTCCGGAGTCAGGTAGCCAAGATCCTCGGCAATGATGCCGCCCTCGCCAAGGTTTTCGTGCATGGCGTTGATAAAATCGAGGTCAGGGCCTTTTTCCCAGTGACCGCCCGCCGCCGTTTTGTTCCCGGCGGGAATGGAGTAATAGCTCTCGAAGCCGCGGAAGTGGTCGATGCGCACCACATCGTAAATGGAGGTGGCGTGCTTCATGCGCTGCTTCCACCACGCAAAGCCGGTGGCTTTGTGCGTGGGCCAGTCATACAGGGGGTTGCCCCACAGCTGGCCGTCTGCTGCAAAGGCGTCCGGCGGGCATCCGGCCACCTGGGTCAGATGCATTTCTCCGTCGGTCTGGAACAGCTCCGGGTGGGTCCACAGATCGCTGGAATCCGGGCTGACATAGATGGGAATATCGCCCACCAGACGGACGCCCTTGCCGTTGGCGTAAGCCTTCAGGGCGTTCCACTGGGTGTAGAAGAAGAATTGCACCGCCTTGTAGTAATCCACCGCACCGGCGAGACGCTGTTTTGCGGCAGCAATGGCTTCCGGTTTGCGGCAGCGCAGGTCATCCGGCCAGTCGGCAAGGCCGGCCTGCCCCTGTTCGGCCTTGACAGCCATAAACAGGGCGTAATCCTCCAGCCAGAAGCTCTGCGCCTCGCAGAAGGCTTCATAGGAGGGGGAGGGGGCTGCCAGCAGGCGGTCGGCTGCCTTTTTCAGGATCACAGGCCGTTCGTTGTACAGTGCGCCGTAGTCGATGGGGCCTACAGGCCGTGCGGCGGGCACTTCATCGGCCGTCAGCAGACCGACGTCGGCCAGCAGGCGGTAGTCAATGAAGTAGGGGTTGCCGGCAAAGGCGGAAAAACTCTGGTAAGGGCTGTCACCGTAGCCGGTGGGGCCGATGGGCAAAATCTGCCAGTAGGTCTGTTTTGCCTCGGCAAGGAAATCGACAAATGCGAAGGCCTCTTTGCCCAGCGTGCCGATGCCAAAGGGCCCCGGCAGGCTGAACACGGGCATCAGAATGCCGCTTGCACGCATGGTGCGCACCTCCTTAGCCCTTGACAGCACCTGCCACAACGCCCTCAATGATGTACTTCTGGCAGGTCATGTACAGGATGATGATGGGGATGATGGCAATGATGATGCAGGCCATCATGGGAGCCAGCTCCACTCGGCCGTAGCCGCCGCGGAAGTACTGGATAGCCATGGGGATGGTGCGGTACTTCTTGATGTCCAGAACCAGGGTGGGCAGCAGGTAGTCGTTCCACACCCACATAGTCTCCAGAATGGCAGTGGAGATCATGGTAGGCTTCAGGATGGGGAACACGACCTTAAAGAAGATCTGGATGGGGTTGCAGCCGTCGATCATGGCAGCTTCCTCGATCTCCATGGGCACGCTCTTCATGAAGCCGGTGAACATGAACACGGCCAGACCGGCACCGAAGCCCAGATAGATGATGCAGATGTTCCAGGGGGTGTTCAGCTTCAGCTGGTCAGCGGTCTTGGACAGGGTGAACATGACCATCTGGAAGGGCACGACCATGGAGAACACGATCAGCAGGTTCATGAATTTGCTCAGCTTGTTGTTCACGCGGGTGAGGTACCAGCCGGTCATGGAGCAGCACAGCAGGATCAGGAACACACTGGTAATGGTGATCAGAAGGCTGTAGCCCAGGCTGGACAGAAAGCCCATCTTGGTCACGCCGTAAACGTAGTTGGACAGGCCCGCAAAGGTCTCTTTCGTGGGCAGCTGGAACACCGTGGAGGTGGTAAAGGTGCCCTCTTTTTTCAGGCTGTTCAGCAGGATCAGCACGATGGGGTAGATCCACAGCAGGCACAGCACACTCATGATGACGGTGAGGATGTTATCCCACATCTTTTTCTGTTTAGGCATTACTGCTGCACCTCCTTGGAGCGGGTAAAGTGGAGCTGGATGAGCGAGATGACCACCACGATCAGGAAGAACACCACAGCCTTTGCCTGACCAATGCCCTTCCACTGGGCACCGGAGCGGCCGTAGAAGGTATTGTAGATGTTCAGGGCCAGCATTTCACTGGCGTTGGCGGGTTCACCGGCGGTCAGGGCCACGTTCTGGTCAAACAGCTTGAAGCTGTTGGTCAGGGTGAGGAAGGTGCAGATGGTGACACTGGGCATGACCATCGGGATCTTGATCTTGAACAGGATCTCGCGGTCGTTGGCACCGTCGATCTTGGCCGCCTCGATCAGGTCGCCGGGCACGCTCTGCAGGCCGGCCACATAGATGATCATCATGTAACCGATCTGCTGCCAGCACATCAGGATCACCAGGCCCACAAAACCAGCCTTGGCGTCCAGGGCCAGCAGAGGCTTCTGGAGGTTGGCCAGCAGGCCGTTCAGCAGGATCTGCCAGATGTAGCCCAGCAGGATGCCGCCGATCAGGTTGGGCATAAAGTACACGGTACGGAACAGGTTGGTGCCCTTGATGCCCCGGGTCAGCACCAGCGCAATGGCAAAGGCAAACACGTTGATGAGCACGGTGCTTACCACGGTAAAGACCGCCGTAAAGCCAAAGGCATGGAGGAAGGTGGAATCCTGGAACACGGAAAGGTAGTTCTGGATGCCCACAAAGGTGGTCTTGGACACGGTGGTGAATCGCTGGAAGGACAGATATGTGCCCCAGATAAAGGGCCAGATGAAGCCGATGATAAAGGCGACCAGAGTAGGCAGCACAAACACCGGCCAGTATTTACTAATGGCTTTTTGCATGATATACCTCCTGATGGAGCTGTTAGAAAAAAGAAGGGAGGCGGGCGAACTCATCGCCCGCCTCCCACATTAGTTCTTATGGGAGCTCTTGGTCAATGGCTTAGCCGTTGGCCAGCTTGTACTCCTTGGCCCAGCCGTCCACAAATGCGGTGACCACGTCGTCCCACTTGCCGGTGCCGGCTGCGTAAGCGGTCAATGCGCTGCCCACGCCGTTCTTCCACTCCTCGGAAGGCATGGTGGAGAAGCACCAGTCAACACTGGTCTTGCCGTCGGCCACATACTGGTTTGCAATGCCGATCAGGGGGTTGGTGGAGTCCTTAGCCTTCTTGAAGGGGATGACGAAGCCCATCTTGTCAGCCATCGCGCTGGTGCCGGCCTCAGAGGTGACACACCAGTACAGGAAGTCCAGAGTAGCCTGAATATCGGCATCAGAAGAGTTGTTGTTCACGCACCAGAAGTTCTCGGAACCGGTGCACAGGCCCTGATTCTCCTCGCCATCCACGCCGATGTAGATGGGCAGCATACCCAGGTTGTCGTCGCCCAGATCCTTCACGTCATTGTAAGCCCAGGTGCCGTTCTGGTAGAAGACGGCCTTCTTGCCCACGAACTCAGCCACGGCGTCGTTGCCGGTCTTGGAAGCCAGCAGCTTGGGGTCGCAGGTAGAGTCGGTGATGTACAGGTCCCAGATCTTCTTGTAGTTGTCGAGGTAGGTGCCCTTGATGGCGTCGGTGGAGCCGATGCCGTCAGCCTTGTACTCGTAGTAGATGGGCAGGTTTGCCAGATGGGTCTTGAAGCGCCAGTCGGAAGAACCGTCCATGCCGGCGGAGGTGAAAGCACCATCAACGCCCAGCTCAGCCTTGCGGGCCTGAATGTCGTCGGCGACCTTCTTCAGGTCATCGAAGCCCTTGATGTCGTCCTGGGTGTAGCCGGCGGCGGTCAGCAGCTCCTTGTTGTAGATGATGCCGTAGGTCTCGATGACGTAAGCGATACTGGTAACGGCGTCGCCGTCCTTCAGTGCGAAGGAGTCGCTGGTCAGCTCACCGTACAGCTGGCTGCCGGACAGGTCGAGGCAGTAGTCCTTCCAGTTTGCCAGACCCACAGGGCCGTTGACCTGGAACAGGGTAGGAGCCTCGCTCTTCTCCATCTCGCTCATCAGGGTGGTCTCATACTGGCCGGAAGCGGCGGTGACAACGGTCACAGGCACGCCGGTCTCCTTGGTGTACTCAGCGGCCAGATCCTGCCAATCCTGATCCTGCTCGGGCTTGAAGTTCAGGTAGTAGACCTTGCCGGCAGCTGCGGGAGCGGCAGAAGCTGCGGTAGAACTGGCGGTGGAAGCAGCGGTGCTGCTGGAGGAACCACCGCAGGCAGCCAGACCGAGGGCGGCAGCAGAAGCGCCAGCGACTTTCAGGAAATTACGACGAGAGATCATTTTTTTCATAATTGTTCTCCTTCTTCATCATGTGATATACACATTCCGCCTGGCAGCGGAAATGAGACGAAATAAATCAGACAGCCCTTACGCTCTCACCGACCTGCAGCTCAGGCTGGAGGGTGATCTTCTGGGCCGGGGCACCATGCTCGATCTGCCGCACCAGCAGCTCGATGCTCTGGAGCGCGATCTGATCGCCGGGCTGGACGATGGTGGTCATCACCGGCACGCAGTAGCGGGACATCGAGATGCCGTCGAAGCCGATGACCGATACATCTTCCGGCACCCGGAACCCGGCGCTCACCAGCGCCCGGATGGCACCGAAAGCGATGACATCGCTCATGGCGAACAGAGCGGTGAACTCGGCCCGGCGGGCCAGCAGGCTGTTCATGGCGTGGTAGGCAGACTCGAAATCGTAGTTAGACAGGCCGTAGAGCCGGTCGTCAAAGGTGAGCCCGGCATCCTCCATGGCATCCTGTGCGCCGAGGCGGCGCATCCGACTGGGGTAGCTGGTGGTCGGACCGCCGAGAACTGCTATCTTCCGGTGGCCCTGCGCGATGAGGTGGGAGACGGCGGTGCGAGCCGCAGCCCGGTCATCTACGCCCACCATCGAGAGGTTCGGGAAATCCAGCTCGTCGGAGACCAGCGTCGTCAGCACCGAGGGGACGGTGATGTTCGCAAAGCCCTGCTGGAAGTTGGCCACGCTGCCGCCGAGAAATATCATGCCTTTGGGCTTTATCTCCCGCAGGATCTTTTGGGCGGCGTCTATCTCGTTGGCATTCTCGTCCAGGTAGGAGACGATGCCGCTGTACCCGTAGAGGGTCGCGGCCCGCTGCAGCTGAACGAGGAAGTCCGAGAAGAAGAGGTTCCGGGTACCCTTGACCACAAAGACGAGGCTGCGGGACTGCTGGATCTTCAGCTGCCGGGCGTTGGTGTTTGGCACGAAGCCCGACTCCCGCATCATCTGAAGCACCTTTTCTTTCGTTTCGGGACGCACATCCGGCCGGTCATTGATGACGCGGGAGATGGTGCTGACGGAACAGCCGCTCAGACGGGCAATATCTTTGATGGTCATGTTCGGCATTCCGGGAAGCACCTCTCTTTCGGTCGAAGTTCTGGTTTTTACTGAAATCGTGCGGGAACGATGTCGGGAACGGTTTCAGTGACTATAGTATGGCATAATTTGTGGAATAAATCAATAACCCTGAAACACTTTTGGCAGAATTGCATAACAAATCGACCCTCCTTTGTGCAGGTTGATTTGCTCACAGAGCAAAAAACAAATTGATTTCCGGAAATTCCCGGTACACGTCAAAAACTCCCGGGATGACCGTACTCTTTTGTAACTTTTAGAGCAAAAAAGGGCGTTCTCATGCAGGATGGATACAAGCTGAACCGACGGGCCGGAGCAAAAATAAGCCGAAAAAATCCCGGTATCCCTGCCGCCGGAGCGGAAAGGATACCGGGAATAAGATTTTTGGGGTTTACTCGGCGCGCAGGGCTTTGACGGGGTTGCACTTGGCTGCGCCGCGGGCCGGGATGATGCCGGCCAGAATGGTGAGCAGAGTAGCCAGTGCCACGAGGAAGAGGGCTGCGTCTACGGGCAGGGAAGCAACGAGGGTCGAAGTGCCGGAGACTTTCTGGATGATGATGTTTCCGGGGATGAGCAGTATCTCGCTGAGGACGATGCCCATGATGCCCGAGCAGAGACCGATGATGAAGGTCTCTGCGTTGAACACCTCGGAGACGTTCCGCTTGGAAGCGCCGATGGCACGCAGGATGCCGATCTCCTTCCGGCGCTCGAGGACGCTGATATAGGTGATGACGCCGATCATGATGGAGGAGACTGCCAGCGAGATGGAGACGAAGGCCACCATCATGCTGCTTATCATGTTCACGATCTCGGTCACGCTGGTCATCAGGGTACCCACGAGGTCGGTGTACTGCACCATCTTTTCGTCTTCACCCTTTGCAGACATCCCGGCGTTGTAGGCATCCAGCTTTTCCAGGATGGTGGCCTTGCTGGCGAAGTCCTTCGGATAGATCTTGATCTGGCTGGGGGCGGCCTCGTCCGCGTAGCCGAAGGCCGTCAGGTTGGCCTCATAGGTGGCGGAAGAGGAGCGGAGGGTGGAGCGCATCAGCTCGGTCAGCTCGGAGGCGGTCATGTTGAGCTGGATGGCCTTCTGGAAAGCCGACGCGTCGATCTTGATGGCGCTCTCCATCTGGCTGCTCAGCTTGCCGATGTTCTGCTGGATGGCCGTCTTGAGCTGGGACTGTATCTGGTCCTGGAAGGTGACGATGCCCTTCTGGATGGCAGCGTCCAGCTGACTTTTCAGCACCTCTGTGATTTGGTCGGAGTAGGTCTCCATCACGGTCTGAATAGTGTTCTGCAGAGCACTCGAGAGCTGGCCCTGCAGCTTGTCCGGGTCAACGAGGTCTTTCATGGACTCGGCCATCAGCTTCTGGAACTGCTCTGACTTGAGGTAGGCAGAAAAGCTCCACTTCTTGAAGTTGAGGATGCCGTTGCCGATGATATATTTCTTATAGTCCTTGAACACCTTATGCACGAGGTCCTGCAGAGCCTCCGGCGAGACGGAGAGGTCCAGCTCTGCAAAGGCATCGCTGAGGTCGATGTCGGGAAGCTCGTCGATGTCGAGGGTGAGATCCGAGAAGTCGATGAGGCTGCTCAAATCGAAACTGCCGCTGCTGAGGTCGAAGGCACCGTTCAAATCGAAGTCGAGGGCGTTGGCATCAAAAGAAAAGGCATTCTTAAGGGCGTCGGTGTCGATGGAGAAGAGGCTGGTCAAATCGAAGTCGCGGAGGCTCTCAGCCTTGCCGAAGCTCTCGCCGGTGAGGACGTTAGTGGCGGGGTCAGCCATCTGCTGCTTCACGATGTCGCTGTCGGCAGCGTCCGCCATGACCTTCTCGGTCAGGGAGGCGGGGTAGGCGATGCCGGAGGTGAGCATGGAAGCGGAGGCGGTGTAGTCCGGCTGGACGATGCCCACGATGGTGATGTCCTCGCCGTTCTCCACCAGCTGCTGCATATAGTCCTTGTCGTCGGCCTTGCTCTTCCAGATGCCGTAGGTGTCGTCGTAGACGTAGGTGTCGGCGCTGTTCACCAGCTTGAACTTCAGGCCCATCAGCTCGTCGTAGCTGTAGGTGCGGAAATCGCTGGGGACATCGACGTTCTGGTTCTGGGCGAACTGCTGTATCATCTTGTCCAGCTCGGCGGAGTCCCGCAGACCCATGGAGTAGAGGGCGTAGTCGGTCACGGTGCCGTATTTGCTCAGCACGACGACACATTCGGTGGGCTTTTCGGGCCAGCGGCCAGCCTTGACTTCGTACTGGGACTTATAAAGGTCGCTGTTGGCGGGCAGCTGATAGAAAACGCTGGTGTTGCTGCCCATGCTGTTCATCAGGCTGCTGGTGACGGAGGTGGAGCCGGAACCCGAGCTTCCCAGACCCAGCATCGAGAGGGTGGAGTCCGGGTTGACCTGATGCACACTGCCGTCGGCATCCTGCCGGTAGATCTGGGGCGAGACGCTGTAGGAATACTCGATGGAGGTGGCGTCATCTGCAATGGTGGACTCGTCGCTGTCGAGATATTTCTTTAAGGAAGTGAGGTCGTTGGACGTCAGGCCCGACACCATCTTGGTGATGAGCTGGCGGACCGAGACCATTCCCTCCACGCCGCCGGAGGTGTCCTTTTTGCCGTCCTCGTCGGTGGGCAGGCCGGTAGCTGTGGTGCCGCCGCTGCTGCCCGAGGACAAAAAGCTCGTGATGTCCACGCCGCTGCTCAGGATCTGCAGCGGGTATTCGCTCAGGGTGGAGCGCTCCATGTCGTCAATGTAGTTGTTGACACCGGTGGACAGGGAGATGATCAGCGCAATGCCGATGATGCCGATGGAACCGGCAAAGGCAGTGAGCAGGGTGCGTGCTTTTTTGGTGCGCAGGTTGTTGAAGCTGAGGGTCAGCGAGGTGAGCACCGACATGGACGAGCGGCCCATGTTCTTGTGCACGGGGGCCGCAAGGGTTTGGGTGTCCGGCTCGTAGGGCATGGTGTCGGAGCGGATGACGCCGTCCTTCAGGGTCACGATGCGGGTGGCGTAGCGCTCGGCCAGCTCCGGGTTATGGGTGACCATGACCACCAGACGGTCCCGGGCCACCTCCTTGAGCAGCTCCATGACCTGGATGCTGGTTTCACTGTCCAGAGCACCGGTGGGCTCGTCGGCCAGCAGGATGTCGGGGTTGTTCACCAGTGCACGGGCAATGGCCACACGCTGCATCTGGCCGCCGGACATCTCGCTGGGGTGCTTGTGCAGCTGGTTGCCCAGACCCACTTCCTCCAGTGCCTCGGTGGCGCGGCGGCGGCGCTCGGCCCCGGAAATGCCGGAGATGGTAAGGGCCAGCTCCACGTTGGCCAGCACGGTCTGGTGGGGGATAAGGTTGTAGCTCTGGAACAC
>OMCG01001395.1_pt1 | contig 14268 bp, 5 predicted proteins | sample 1674071 | NCBI WGS metagenome assembly OMCG01 (sample SAMEA103958139, study PRJEB25191) | human gut metagenome | biome: human-associated habitat [ENVO:00009003]; feature: intestine environment [ENVO:2100002]; material: feces | place: Germany | collected 2013/2015 | reverse complement strand
GGTGTATTGAATGGGAACATATACAACTTCTCTACTGGCTCCAACGTCGGCATTCCCATTAACTTCTTTAGGATGGCAAACATCGTATGCCGCTACGTTCGAGGCGACTGGACTCTTAGCACAGACGCAGAAGTGGCGACAACCAAAGGGGTTCTTGTAAGTTATTTGGAGAATAGCAAGGTCTTTTCAGGCTATCCTTCTGGCGGCGGCTACACAGTCTTCCGAATCGGCAATGGCTATTTCTCACAGCCGAGGAAGCTTAGCATGTCAGGAAGCAATACTCCGGGCGTATTTGTTGGGCTGGTTTATATTGGTGAGAACGGAACCGTGTCCACCGATACTGGTGATGCTGGCCAGTCCATTGAGGTTGATAATGGAGGTGGTGTTTATCAGACAGACATTCCCTTTGCCGTGTGGCCTAATCAAAAGAGGCTTACTTCAACAACGACAGATGCGACGGTATTCCAAAACCTGACAATTATGCCAATGATGTATGCCCCTGTGCTGAATGGCATATTCAAAACATTTAGTTCCTTGTTTGGGCGGGGCAACTACCAGCTGACTCAAACCAATATCAGTAACACCGACTACTATTCGGCCAAGTTTAACGATTTAGTCAAGTGTGCCTTCTCTGTAGAAAAAGGCTATCCCTCCTGCATAGCGTTGCGTAATGGGAGGCTGATATTGGCTTCAACCAAGGCCCAGCCCCAAACAATATGGGCTTCCCGTGTTGACAGGTATAATGAGTTCTCTGTGGACGACATGGCAGATTCCGGCTGGGATTTGACGATAGGTGCCAACCAGAGCCAAAAGATTCAATGGTTGTCTTCCTCTAAGGATTTGATAGTAGGAACAGACATTGGCGAATGGGTGCTGAACGACAGCGACTCAAGCAATCCTGTACCCATTATTAAAGAGCAATCCAGATGGGGTTCTTCTGTGGCGCAAGGGGAACTGATGACGGAGAGCCTGTTTTTCATCCCTAGAGATAAAAAGGGTGTTATCCAGTCAATCTACTCTTTCCAGATTGATGGCTACACATCGGAAGATGTGACGATTATGGCATCCGATTTGTTTGATTATGGGATTACTTCTCATTCTATTCAGAAAGACCCTGACCCAATCTGGTGGGGTACTACTGGCGACGGAAGGCTTTTAGGGTTGCTGTATAACCGGGTGCAGGACATCAATGGCTGGTTCCAATGCGATATTCAAGGAGCCTTCATAAATCAGGTATGCTGTTACAATAACCCGGTAAAAGGCGAAGAAGGATTGATTGTTTCCGTAAAAGGCAAAGGCGAGAACGATTTCGTAAACGCCAATCAATACTTCCTCTCTTATATGGAGGACAGCAATCCTTGTGTTGACTTCTTCTCCACAGGTCAGACGAGCGACACAGATGCTCTGGCTTATGGAGGTTTTGTAAACAATTCATGGAACAACTTCTCCACAGGTCAGACGAGCGACACAGATGCTCTTAACACTCTAATTGTAAATGGCTACTTCAAGGAAAACACAAATAGTTCGCAACTCACAGTTCAGGCCAAAACCCCTACAACTCAAAGTTGGATATCAAGATTTTCTTTTTCCTTCGATGAGTCTGCTATTTTCAACAATCCGGTCGCTAGTGGGAGTGATGTTGATATAGAATCTTTCCTTTTTGAGAACCAGTACGACCCTTCTCAAGAGGTATTAACCAAAGGGCCGTTCAGGATGTTTGTTTTCGACGCAGAGACGCAAGAATTCCTTACTTACTCTATCAACTCGATATTGTTGCCTGACGACAAAAATCAGTTGCCAATCCTTGAGTTCTATTTCCTAGGTTTGGTGTTGAAGGGAAACCAGAAGATAAGGTGTTACTTCTCTTCGGCATCGGTTCCCTCATGGGAAGGTGCAGAACAGATTTTGCAGTTATCAGTCTTTGGCGAGGCTGGCCATGATGTGGAATATGGATTTTTCCCATACATGGATGTGAGAGTTAGAGCTACTACATCCAAGATAGAGTGGGACGAAACCAAGCCTGTATATCTGGACATCATTTCAGCTAACGGGCAAACAACCACAGGCTATTGCTTTGGCGGCAATGAGGTAAATAATAATTATTCTTATTACCAGCAAGCGCCGGAGGGTGAAGGCTTGTTCTCCCAGAGCCAAATCGTATTTAATGTTAAGTCTGAAATTGAAAACGATATTGGCCAAGCCGGGAACAGCGGATTTATTACTCCGCCGTCCAGCACCTCATCGACTCTTCCAAACTTTGTTTTTGGGCTTCACATCTTTTCAGAGTTTGTGTCGATGCCGATGGGGAATGCTAACAATTACGTCATCCCTGCCACTACCACTAAGATTAGCCAACTTAGGTATCAAGTATCACGGGATGAGAGCAACGACGTAACTCCTTCATCTTCATTCCTTAGTGATGACGGACTGGCTTATGGTGCGCCAAGGATTCAGGCCACAGTTCAGGCATTGGACTATGATGCCCCGATAGCTATGGAAAAGAGCACTTCCATGTCGGTATCAACAAACTTGTCTAACGGGAGAGACCATATTGTATTGAGCGGACAAAGCTCTACAGATACAAGACTGTACTTTTCCTTAGATGATGCTAAAAAGGTGAACGTATTAGCGGCGTATATTCTGTATGATTCCACTATCATTAGCTGACACAGGCGGCCTAACCGCAGATGGTTTGTTGCCGTTGACAGGCTTCCCCTCATGGATGTGGGGAAGCGACATTCTTAATGGTCAACTCTGGGGTGGAACAGAAATAGCAGAGCCAGCTTACAACGAAATTTGGACAGACCCTACGACTGGTGTTACGAATGCGCTCCTACCTTCGTTGACTGGATTGGAGCCAATGAACGGCCTGTATGATATTGATTATCAGATAGGTTATCCTGAAATGCCCCAGCCGCCGACATATAACCCTAACACAAGTTATTTATCATCAACGGCTTCAATAGATACGTCAGCTGGGTTCGAGAAGTCTAGTCCCAACAAAATAGCATGGGATGACACGTTTGACCCGTTCGGCTTCAACTCTGCGACGCTTAAAGGATTTGGTAGTGTTCTTTCGGATGTGTCGTCTTCCTTGAGCAAGAAGCGGTCATATGCCAACTATGTCGCCAGTTATGAGAATCAGGCACAGGCGTTAAGGAATCAAGCCGAGTCGGCATACAGGATTGCCGGAATAAACATGTCTCGCCTTCGAGGGAATCAGGCGAAATACCTAGCCCAGCAAAGGGTGTCAGCAGTCAGGACAGGCTTCGCCCCGACTTCCGGTTCCATAGGCGCTGTACAACAGGCGACAATGAGCCAGTTCGAGCAACAAATAGCTGATGCTTGGGTGGAAGCGGAACAAAAGAGGCAGAACACAATGTATCAAGCAAGCGTTGCTGATTGGCGGGCAAGCGAAGCCCGGAAGGCTAGCAAGCGCTCCTCCGGTGGATTCCTTGGCTCACTACTTGGCTCTGGTGTGGGAGCTTATTTTGGAGGCCCCACCGGAATGGCGATAGGTTCTAAGATAGGTTCATCCATAGGAGGGTTATTTTAATCATGGCGACCAACGATACTAGAGACATAAGACTGGGTGTCAGTAGTGCGAACAAGGAGGGGTTGTTGCCTTCTCCTTCAAACCGTTATTTGCGCTCCACTTATGATGCGGCCAGATATGTTCCTATTGGAAATGAGTTCGACAAAGAGAGCCGGGTAAAGGAGCTTGGAGACCTTGGAGAAGGACTCACAATGTGGTCGAAGGCGCAAGCGGAAGTCGAGACAACGAACGACAGTATTCAGTCACGGCGCATGCAGGCAGAGTACATGGAAGCTTCCACACAGGTTTTCAATCAGCTTCAAAAAGACCCCAGCACGATGAACAATCCTGCGGTTTGGCTGGACGCCTATACGGAGGAGATGACATCAAGGGTGGCAGAGATTAACAACAAGTATGCCAAATCGTTTTATGTTGGGCGCAATCAGATGTTGTCCAATGAAAGGCTCAACCTGTTGCTGAAAGAGGAGAAGAACAAGGTGGGCCTGATGGCGGCAGACAGAATATCAAAGATGGCCGCAGACGAAACTAATGCGGCGTTCAAGATTGCTGTGGCCAACAGGGATTTCGGGTTGGCTAGGGAGATAAATAAAAGCCCCTACCTAACACCTGCGGAAAAGATGTTGAATGAGAATGGAATTGTTCAAGCCCAGACACAGGACATCATCCAGCAGGAAACATTGAGGAACCCTTGGGGTGTGCTGGAAGAGGTGAACAGGGATGGTGCTGTACAGCGTCGTGAATTGACCTATGAGCAACAGCAGTACGCATTGAACCAAGCGCAGGGCCGGATAAGCATGATTCAAAAGCAATCGTATGACTCTCTCGTACAGAAGTTTTTGTTCAACCCGGAAGAGTTTGAGATGGATGTCGCCAAAAAGCTATTGGATACAAACCAGCTGACGACCCAGCAATATGTCAACCTCCTCAACATGAAGAAGACCATGAGCGCCAAGGTTGAGCCGACTCCAATGCAGTTTGCGGCCATGTCTAATTGGGCGGTCAAGCTTTCAGAGGATTATCACAAAGAGTCGCCAGAGGGACAGGCCAATATCCTCTCCCAAGCTGAACGGCTTCTTGAGCGGATGAATTTCAGCACCAGCGACAAGAACTCATTGCTCAAGCTTGTAACACAAAAGATTTCCCCGGAAACGTTCAATCAGGCTGACAAGTTGGTAGAGAAGTTTTGGGATAACGGCCAACTACCTCTGACCAAGACAGCGGATTACACCGGGACCCAAGGAGGAACTACTCCGATTTATTTGACGGAGGGAGAGTTTAATACCCAGTTCAAAGAGAGGAAGAACCAGTTTTTCTTAGACAAAAGCAGGACATACCTAGACCCGAAAACGGCAGAAGACAGGTATGCTGTGATGGAGTATGTGCCTAATGCGGAAAACATTCTAGTGCAAGACCGGGTAAAGAGCGAAGTCCGTTCTGCCTTGTCGGATAGGATAGCAGAATATCGGGCGCAGAATGGAGGACGAACCCCGAACACGGAAGAGCTTTATACGATGATTTACAACGCTAGAGCAGAAGTCTTTGGTAATCAAAACATTAAAGCTCTTAATCCTATTATGAACAACCCTGTTTTCCCGTCAGGACGACAGGAGAATACTGATGAAAGGAAGGCAACTTTTATCCCCAGAGAAAACAAGAAGTTCTCTTTTAGGACCGCTTCGCCAGTAGTTGATATTCCAGAAGGGGATAAATACATTTGCCTCTCGCCGGACAATGCGTTTGTCACATCGGAAAGGAACCCTCTTCTTGTACTTAAACAGGCAGGGCAATATCCGTTAGGTTACGTAACCTTCGACCAATCCTATCTTGAAAAACCTTCGGAAGACCTACAAGATGTTGTGGCAAGGAGGAATGCAAAAGCTATTGCTGAAAAGGCAGGGCTTGCGGCACAGAGCGAGCAGACGGTTTATTGTGCTTTAATTGCGTACTGGAACAGCTTATAAAACATTTATGCCTGAAACACTAGACCCATTAAACCTAAACCCTTCCTCAACTATTTCGGACGCAATAGGAGGTGAGGCTTTGGAGGAACAGGCTCAACAGCAAATGCAGGAGCAGGTTTCTAGGGAGGCTCAAGGCATTTCAAATGGTGTGCAGGAAGGAGCTTGGGCCGAAAAGGCATTGAGCAGTAAAAGGAAGCTTCGTGAGGACTTGGATGAATACCTCAAACTCCAAGCCACAGCCACACCTGATGACCCCCCAGAGTTTTTGAATGCTCTTGCCGACAGGCGAAACCAGCTAATAAATAGTGGTATAGACCCGGACTATGAAAAGTATCGGGACAAGATTGACAGGATTCAGGGGAAAATATATGCCATAACCCAAAACATCAATCCCAAGACAGGGTTGTTTGGTGTTGTCCCCACCGAGGATGTAAAAGACAGTAGGCTTGGAACGCTCCTCACCGCAGAGCAAATAGGCTACTTTAACAGCCTACCTAAAAGCATGCAGGATGAATTCATCTTTGAGGGGATTGTTGAAACCTTCTTCCCGCAGGGAGGTATGGATAAGGTAACGGCATTGGGTTTACTCAAGGAGCATTACCAGACCGACTCCATGCACGGAGTTGTCAGCAAATACGCTCAAGAGCTTCAAAGGAACAAGGAGGAGGAGACAGCATACAATGAAGCCTCTACCAGATTTTTCGATTCCTTTATAGAAACAGGAGGCGATTACCAGAAAGCAATCGACAGTTTGGAAGGCAATCTAAACCTGTATGCGGAAAACATTTTCAACCAAGAACCTGCGCTTAAATACATTTACCAGCGTGCGTATAACTCCGTCTCGTGGATTAAAGATGAATACATAGAGAGCGGAGAGCTGGATTGGGACAAGATGGCAGACAGGTTGTTGAAGCTTGGGGAAGGAGAGACGTTCTCTCTAGCCATTCAGATGCTTCCCTACATGTTGCCCAAAGACGACAGGACTTGGCTCACCCAAGCCATAGACGACACCGCCTCTGATGTCTCCCGCTTTGCTAGGCTCATGGTTGACGGAGGAGGTGATAGCGCCCAAGCAGAACGCCTTGCGTTGGCTATCCAGCAGGAATATCGTCAGGGCCGAGACATGCCTACCTCGTGGATGGGGAGAGCTTTTAAGACGGCGACAGACCAAGTTCCGAAGGTGGCGGCAGTAACCGGAAGCTCTCTTTTGGCTTCACCGGGTGGGCCTGTAGCAATGGCCGCCACAGGAACAGCTGTCGGCTCAATGGTGTATGGTTCAACTGTAGGTCTTGAGGCATATAGGACGAATTCTTCTAGGGCAGGAGCATTGACATATGGTGTTACTGTTGGGGCCTTGGAAGGTCTCCTTGAAAACGTAACTCTTGGCGTTGGTGCTTTGGCTTCCAAAGGTATTAAGGTTGCAGAGGCAGGTAGGAAGATTGCCTCTGTTGCCGGAAGAGTTCCCGCCACCGTAAAAGGTGCGGCGGCTGGTGCTTTGTCTGAATATACCCAAGAAGTCATTGCTGACCCAATTTATGTTGGATTGGAGAATGTAATGCGCTCTGCGGGGTTTGAGCTTACCCAGCAAAACACCCTTAAAAACTGGTGGGAAACATTGGACTTCACATCCCCTGAACTATTGGGGGCTACAGCCATTCTTGGCGGCTCCATTGGTGCTGTTGGGGGCTATCAAGCTAACCACCTCATCAACCGAGTAGGAAGAAGCGCTTCGGCTCTTCAAGCTTATGGTGTACCCGAATCGGAAGCTGTGGCTATTGCCGAAATGCCAGACGGCAAGGAGCGCACAAACAGGCTTATATCGGCCCTTCGCAATAACCGGGTAAGCCCCGACGTGCAAATAACAAACCAGCAAGCGGGGATATTCCTGAACTTTTTAGCTAAGAATGCAGAGAGGTTTAAGGATGTTGAGCTGATGCCGGAGATATCCGACAACGGGGACGGAACCTTTAATATTGTTGAGAGAGACCCGGTAAGTGGAGCTGAAAAAGCAACCACAGTAACAGACGAAATCGCAGGGACGTTCATGTCTCAAGCGTTGCAGTCAAATCCGGGATTTATCAGGGCATTAAATATTTTCGCCCAAGAAGAGATAGAGTCAGGGTTGGGCAAGGAGACGAAGATAAAGAGCTATACTCCTGACGAACTCCGAGCAAAAATCCAATCCACAGAAGACAACAATGCAACTATAGCACGACTTAGGGCTTTGGCTGTAATTAACCAAGACCCGGAATTGTTGCAGAGTTTTCGTGATGGGAAAGTAAGTATTGAAGATGTAGCAAATGAGCTGGAAATTGTATCTGCATATAGAGATGGCACGATTGCTGTTGCGAGGGGTGAAGCGAATCCTCTCAATATTCTGGAAGAAATAATTCACGCCCGTGCAATATCCGATTTGGAGAGCGGCGTTATTTCTCGAAGCGTTATTGAAACACAAGTAAGGAATTACTTGGAGTTCTTGGGACGTAGTGCGGAAGAGATAGGGGATTTGAGCAATGACGTTGTGTTGCAGGAACATTTGGCGAATATGGGGAAGGCTTTGGCAACAACGCCGGAACTGTTTTCCGCAATGCCCGGCAATGTTCAAACAATCCTTGAGTGGCAGAAGGACGCTATAGCGGAAGTTGGGAATGTCTTTGCGGAAGGCGCTCTGATAAAAGAGGCCATTGAGCAGGGCATTGTCTCTCCCGATTTTGTCAAGTGGTCTAAATCTTTGGCGACTATGGCCGAACGCAGGGATGGTCAGGATATGGCAGAGCTTGTCAATGGTGCGACCGGAGAAAGCATTTTGCCAATGGGACAGAGCCTTCCTTCCGTGAGGAGGCGTGGAACCATTGATGTAACTCCTTCTGTAAGAACAATTAACGAAGCCGTATCAAACATAGTCAATGGCGCATCGGAAAGGTCTATAGGCCAGCTCCACAAATTGCAGAGGAGCATGATAAAGCTTTCGGAAAGGTTTTCTCAAGGGAAGCTGACCGAACGAGGACAACAGAAAGCGTTACTGAATTCTGTTCTCTCTATCGCTAATGCAATGGCTTCTGGTAGCCGGAAGTTTATCTCCAACCAGCTTGCCGAAAGGATTGCGAACCCCAAGAGCAACGAAGCGTTTAATGCGGACATGAAGACTGCATTGGATGCCACAGTAGCGGCCTTGAACGAAAGAGCGGAGGCGGCGAGCCGGAAGCAGTTGGAGCGCATTATTCAGGACGAGATAAACAGGAGGGTTGAGCAAGCGGACGCTAAAGCCAAGAAGGATTTCAACAGGGAAATGAAATTCCTCCGGGGTTTAATCTCCAAGGAAATAAGGAAAGACATCAAGGAGGAAAGAGCGGAGGCGGCGGCAGAGAAGAAGCTTGCCAGTAAAAGCATACAGAGCTTGCGAAGGCTTGCCGAGAATGCTTTTAAGGACACCAAGGGGCGCTCCCGTTCTTTGGATGCACAAGCCAGAGAGGAGACTATGGATGCCCTTGAGGTTATGGCTATGTCTCCTTCCGAAGTTGCAACCCAGCTTGAAGTCTTGGATAGCACCATAGATGAGCTTCAAAAACAGCCTGCCACAGAAGAACTTGCTCTGGAACTGGAAAATCTGGAAAACCAAAAGAATCTCCTTGAGGTGTTTGGTAGTGCGTTGTATCGGGAGAAGATGCCTAACGGAAGGTATAAGTATGCTCTCAATGCACAGCAACTTGCGGAAGCAGTTAAGACATTGAAGGAGCTACAGCGTGAAGGGCGACTCCGCAGGAAAAAGGTTAATGAACGTATTGAGCGCTTCTATAATGATTTTAACGCTAAAATCAATGAGCGAGTAGGAGGAGAGAAGAATCGTGATGCCCTTAGAAAAGCCGTAATGGAAAGGGACCAACGGGGAACGGGCTTTTTAGATAGAATCTTCACGCAATTCATGAGCCTTCAACAACTCCTCGAAGTGATGTCTTCCATGAAATCCTTTAAGGACATAGGGACATTCTTGCAGAACAACGTCCAATTCGCAGAGCAACAGCGAGGGGTAGAAAAAGAAAAGGCTACGTCCAATGCGATTCGCATCATGCGTGGAATGATGGAGATTGCAGGGCAGAACTCTCCAAGGTATTTTGATGAGCTTTCTACAAAAACTATTCCCTTTATGGGGCATGAGCTAACCAAGTATGGCCTTGTAAAAGTCTATCAGACATTGAGAGAGAAGGATGGCTTGGATGTATTGAGAGAAAACCTTGGAGACAAGGGGATGGATTTCGGCAACTATCGTAAGTACCAACAGGAGTTGGAGGGCTTAAACAAGAGCCTTGATGATGGTGCCATTACTTCCGAAGAGTTTGAATCCAAGTTGGAAACCATTGAAGAAGAATACCTTGCGAGGAAGGAAAAAGATATTGCCAAGCTGTTGGAATTGCTGGGGCCGGATGGGCTTTACCTTGCTGACGAATTACAGAACCTGTATCGGGAAAAGGGCGAGAAGCTACGGGCGTTCATGGCAGAGAACTATGGCCAGACGGTTATCCTTGATGACTACTATACGCCCCGCAATATTGCCGCCTATAATACAATGCAAGAAGGGGATATGGTTGCTTACAGTAAGGGACACATCACAAGGACGGGCTTGCCCTCTTACGCAAAGCACCGGAACACTCCCTCTTCGGCGGCGCTCTCTCTGGAAATAAACCCTCTTGGGGAATATCTTCGTTATAGCTCTATCATGGAGGGGTGGATGACAGCTTCGGAACTGGTCAACTTCAACAACCGGGTATGGGCTAATCCCACAACGAACGCCCAGTTGGAGAAATTATTAGGCCCAGCCAATTTCGAGGCGGCAAACAAAGCCCTGTATTATTTCATCAACGAGGGGCGTGTGCATGCCCAAAAGAGCGTGTTGGCAGAGGTAATGGGGAAAGTGTTCCAAGTATTGGCTAAGACAAGGATTGCTTTCTCCTTGGCTTCTCTGGTGCGCTCTGGGGCGGCTTTGTTCAACCCTATCGTTGGTAGCAACTTCTCCATGATGGAAATTATCAAAGGCGTGGCAGAGGTGACAAGCGGGAACTATAAAGGTTTTACCCTTGAAGAGCTTCGTGACTTGGAGGCAATGAAGGAACGTAAGTACCGTGGATGGGAAGACCGTGTGCTTGCCGATAAGGCATTAAGCATTCCCCTGAAAAAACAAGCGCAATGGGGATATTGGCAGGAAGCGGGCATGAGCGGCCTTATGGCTTTTGACTGGTGGAGCATATCTTTTGTGAACCAGCTGACCTCCCACATGCTTGCTAATCGAGGTTTGTCGCATGAACAGATAAGATGGGAGCTTAACAAAAACATCTACCAGACGGCACAGCCTTTATCTACCTCCGCTAAGGCTATCCACTTGATAGGTGGAAGCTCATTTGAGCAAGCCCAGTTCCTTTTCTTGTCCGACGTGATGAACAAGTTCGGCCTAGTGATGATGCAAGGCAAAAAGGATGTTCCTTTCTGGGAGGCTTTTCAGGGAGCCTTTCGTGTTTACACTATTGCCGCTCTTGCTAATGGTCTCTTCAACGGCTTGGCTACAGGTTTATTTGGCGACAAAGACAAAGAGGATGACTTCATGAGCAACCTCTTATTGACTGCGGCATTGAGTCCAATTGTCTCTGTTCCTATGTTCGGCGGGTTTGCAGAGTGGTGCGCTTCCCTTATTAGCGGTGGTAAGCAATTCAGTCTGGGACGAGCCGATATGGCTGATTTATCCAAATCAATTGAAGACTTAGTCAGAAGTATTGTGAAGACGTATGAGACTGTATCGGAAAAATGGGACAAGGAAGGTGCTTTGACTACCAATGATTACATTGATATTGTTTCCTATGTAGGCAAAAATATTGGGAGTGTCGCATCGGCTACCACAATATTTGGTACTTCTGGGCAGAGTATGACCAAAGCTCTAGAGATGGTAGGTGCATTATCAAATGCCCTTTCACAAGCTAAGACGACCACGCAGAAATTCCTTCCAGAGTCAGTAAATCCCCTCTACACCGAAAAAGAAGCTATGAAGGAGAGGGCTAGGCAGATAAGAAGGGAGAAGAAGAAGGCCAAGCAGGAAAACGGCGAAAGGTCAGCAACCTACAGAAAACTTTCACGGGAATTAAGGCAAATAAACAAACAGTTGAAGATAAGGGGCTGGGAAGACTAGTCCCCACCCTCAACCTAACCAATACTAACAATGGCAACGAAAAAAAAGGTAAAAGCAGTAGAGCCGGAAGTGGTTTCCTCTGTTGAGCCAGAGGTTGCGGCAGTCCCCATGACAATGGCGGCGGCCACACCTCGCGCCAGCGGACAATCGACCAACGGCTTTGCTAAGGTAGAACAGGGGAAATCCTATGTTCTATCCGTCAATGCCCCTTCTGGTTCGGGAGAAGTCGAACTATTGGCGGCAGATAGTGATACACAAAGCGAACCTGACATGTTTTCTCTTCTTTACACGAAAGTGGAGAACTCTATGCAGATTCCCTTTGTGGCTGTTTCTTCTTGGGTATATGTGCAAGCAGGTAATAGTAACATTAACTGGCTTGTAACACCGGCAAATTTTAGTCTCGCCGTTCCCGGTGTGTCGTCCGGTGGCGGCGAAAGCTTTGACCCGGAAGCGCCCCAAAAGATTTCAGGTGACTGGCAGTTTACAGGCGAATTAATTAGAACGGTAAAGGCATCCCCAGCGGCCAATGATGTCTTGAACAAGGCAATGGGGGATAACGCTTACTTACAGTTAGCAACGCCAAATCTACAAAGGGTGTCCGGAGATGTTATTTTTGAATCACCTTTAGGGGTAGGTGAGCCAGTAGATTTAAACCATGCTGTCTCTAAGGGATATTCGGAAAATAATTTTGTAACAACTTCCACCTCTCAAACAATTACAGGCGGCAAGACTTTTGCTGATGGGGGGACGCTTGAAGTTCCTATTCCGACCTCACAAGGAATGGCCGCAAATAAACAATATGTTGATACGTCCGTTGTTACTGGAATAACCCAACTAGCTATCCGTTTTAGCTCTCTAACCAAGGCAGAATATGACGCTTTGGAAACGAAGAGCAATTCAACCATTTACTTTTTAACCGACCAGAATATGTGGGCTATCGGTGACAAGGAGCTTGTCACGTCTGATATGCCCGCTTAGTTGGTGGAGGGGGGGTGAATAACTCTCTCTCCACCAGTTACTTACAGAAACAAATACCGATACTGATAATATAATGTACACGCATTTTGCATATCTCACCAGCGCAGAAACCAAGGGTATTGTGGCCCCGGTTGTAGCGTTGCCCGCCGAAGCCCCGGAAGGGTTTTATAAGGTTAAACTTTGGTTTGGCCCTGAAACAAGTTCTGCGGCTGGTTCTCAACCCTGTGATATTTGGATTACTACTACCTCTGCTACTGTTAGCTTGCCTGACATCTCTTCAAATACGAGCAATTTAAGTATTTCTCTAAATAGAGCCTCCCAGCTGTTAGTGAAAGGGATGGATGGCAATATTTATACCTGTGGTTTTACCTCAATGGGTAAAAGGTTTACTTATCCAGCCGACTCTACTCTGATAGGGGGAGAACTGCATGTTTACCATTGTGCTTCTACTCCCGGTTCGGTGAAGTTGAGCTTTAAGGCATCCTCTGCCGAAGAAGAGCATGACGTAGTACGAGTGTCATTCTTCCAAATTAGTGGCCCTGTAAATCAATCTGAATGAGTTGCAAAGCCAGAATAAAGCTTGACCGATAGAGTCACTTAGGCTATCATCCACCTGTATTCATCAAACGGTTGATGACATTGCGTTAGTATCATATCATCCGAGGGCGCAGGGTTTTTCTCATGTTTTACCTGCGCCCTCGGTTTTTTTGTGCCAGTTGAGGTTGGTCTAAAAAAATAACCCTTGTATGACACAATTATAAACCCCTTATAATAAGGACATTGTAATAAATCTCCAAGCAATCCTCGCCTTTTTTATGTCAAACTTTAGGCTTGATTTTTTGAGGGGTGTGTCGTTAAAATCTTGTTCAAGGAACAGGGCGGTTAAGTTGATTGTCTTCCTTTGGCCGCTCCAAGGCTCAATCTCCCTCGTGGTTAGCAACAACCAAGTGTTTAGCAAATAACTTGGTTCTCTACAAGAAAAGAGTTCGGATATGGCAAGCATATCCTTCATGATTTTTCAAAAGTTTTGATTTACGCCTATCGGCTATGGAGCCAAACAAAGTTGTGGGCTTGGTTAGAGAAACAACGGGATTAGAAAATAAATGGTTTTAAAACAGTTCTAATTTGGAACACGTTGGTTAGATAAAGTATGTAAGAATAAACCATTTAATATTTAATTATCAGTTTTATTCCTTCGTTCGACTAACAGGTTGCATAGAGCGGCTAACAAGAGAGCCAAGTTCGAAGGTGTTAGCGAAACGATAACATAGACCACTTCGAAGTTATTAACTACCGTCTCCAACCACAAAGGACGTTACACCGTATATACGCGCGCGCGAATTTATAAGAGAGGAAAACAAAAACTTTTCTCTCTTCTGTATGACATTTTCAAAAAAAAAAAACATTGATTACTCTCTCGTTGCTTATTAGTATTGCTACATCGTTAGGAGCTACATGGTGTATTTCCTTCGATGTTTTGCCTAAACTAATAAATAGTATGGAACGAAAAAAAATAAACGGGAAGAACAAAAAATAGACCGACCGTAAAGTCCGCCTATTTCATTTTTCAAGTGCGCCTTGTGATACCCTATTTCTACTAA
>OMCG01001380.1_pt1 | contig 14371 bp, 5 predicted proteins | sample 1674071 | NCBI WGS metagenome assembly OMCG01 (sample SAMEA103958139, study PRJEB25191) | human gut metagenome | biome: human-associated habitat [ENVO:00009003]; feature: intestine environment [ENVO:2100002]; material: feces | place: Germany | collected 2013/2015 | reverse complement strand
TCCTGTACGAACTGCTGTGGCGATGGGCTAAAAGACGGCACCCAAAGAAGAACAAATGGTGGATTTCTACGAGATACTGGCATCGTGTCGGCAATCGGAACTGGGTGTTCTCTACGGAAAACAAGGCGCTGATACGGGTGGACAGCACAGCTATTGTGCGGCACACCAAGATAAAAGCGACTGCAAATCCGTTCCTCGATGTGGCGTATTTCCAGAAGAGGAAATTCGACAAAGGAATGCACCGGCTGACTGGAAAATTCAAGACTATTTGGAAAAACCAGAACGGGCTGTGCTACCACTGCGGAATGCCGATGGATGTAACGGAAGAAAGAGAAATCTTCTACCTTGCACCAAAGGCAAAGACTGGCACGGAAGATGTTCGTAATATGCGCTACGTTCATTGCGCCTGTCAGAGAATTTATGCTGAGAACCGCTTGAAAAAGTGATGAAATGCTTGAGCCGTATGACGGGAAACTGTCACGTACGGTTCTTAGGCGGGAAAGCGGTGGTAACACCGCTGACCCAGCCGATTACGCTGCAGCTGAAGATCTACGGCACCGGGCAGATGGTGCTGCGCAGTGTGGCCTTTACGCTGGCGGCGGCGACCGGTGGGCGCGTGAGCGCGGCACAGCCGAGGAAATGAGAGAAGGAGCGTAGAAATGGCAAGTTTGGCGGGACTGGAAGGCATTGCGCTGCCTTCCTTCAGCAGTGAGATGCCGGCAGAAGATGCCCGTGCGCTGCGGAATTACCTGTACCAGCTGACGGAACAGCTGAACTATGTGCTGACGAACATTGACCGGGAGAACTGCTCGGAAGAATTTTTAGAACGGATGAACGGGGAAGGAGCATAAAAAATGGGACTGTTTGGAAACAATGACCGCCTGAACACGGCACGGTACAACCTGGAACAGTATGAGAAAACGAAGCCTGCAGACTACCAGAGCAAGTATCAGGGCCAGATCAAGGATGTGATGGACAAGCTGGAAAACATGGGCGATTTTGATTACGACCCGGATGCAGATGCAGCCTACCAGCAGTACAAGAACCAGTACACCCGGCAGGCAAAGCTGGCAAACCAGAATGCGCAGGCGAATGCCGCCGCCATGACCGGCGGCTACGGCTCCAGCTACGGTACGCAGGCGGGACAGAACGCCTATGCCAGCACGATGAACAGCTTGGACAATGTGCTGGACAGCCTATACAGCCAGAGCAAGGCCCAGTACAACACGGAGAAGAGCGGCCTGCAGCAGCAGCTGAGCGGGCTGCAGAGCGCGGAAAAGCAGGACTACAGCCAGTACCAGAACGACCTTGCCAACTGGACCGAAGGCCTACAGTACAAAAAGAACGAGTACGACAACGCTTACAGCGCAAAGCAGAACGGGTGGCAGAATTTTATGAACGGGGCGCTGCAGGTGGCAGGCATTGCAGCGAAGATCCTGCCGCTGTTCTTTATTTAAGGAAAGGAGAAAAGAATGGGAACCATCAAGAGATTGAACGACGCGCAGCAGCGCCTGCAGGACGCGGAAAACGCCATGCCGGGGGCCTACGATGACCAGTATGCGCAGGGCATTGCCGACACGCTGGACAAGATGGGCACGGCCAGCGGCGCGGGATTTGACTTTACCACGGCAGACAGCGGCTACAAGGACGCACTGACACGGATGGTGGGCAATGCGAATGCCGGTGCAGATGCGGCAGCAGCGACCGCAGATGCGCTTTCCGGCGGGTATGGCGCGGACTATGCAAAAAGCGCGGCAGATCAGGCAGCAGCGGCGCAGACGGCAAACACCGGCAGCACCCTTGCTGCAGCACGGGCGGACGCACTGGCCCAGTGGCAGCAGGAGCTTGCCGGTGCGGGCGACCAGCTGGACACCCTGCTGGGACAGCGCGCACTGGAACGCGGCGAGTATGACAGCAGCGTGAGCAATGCAGCAAACTGGCGCAATTACCTTTATGACCGCACCCAGCAGGCACGGCAGGAGAACAGCGACTTCTGGAACAATGTGTGGAACGCCGTGAAGGGCATTGGCAGCACGGTGATGGAAGGATACGATGCGTACAAGGGGTACAGCCAGCAGAAGTGGGAAAACGAGTTCAAGGAAAAACAGTACAATGACAGTCTGGCACGCACTCAGCTGAGCGATCAGGTGGCGGCGCTGCAGCAGGCCACCGCATACAAACAGGCAGGCTTTGATGATGCAGCGAAAGCAGTGCTGACGAAATATGGTTTGGACCAGACGATGCTGGATACATGGCAGGGCATGAGCAGTGTACAGCAGGATCAGATGGCGGCACTGCTGCAGGGTGCAAGTCTGGCAGGAAGTGGCAATGACACTGCAGCCAAAAACTACCTGCAGATGGCGGGCGTAGATACCGGCAGCATTGACTATTCGCCCACACTGAACCAGCGGCAGCTGAATTACACAGCAAACCAGCTGGCACTGAATAACCGTTATAGGACGACCGGCAGCGGGAGCAGCAGAACGAGCAGAACGAAGAGCGGAAACACAAGCTCTGGCAGCGGCAAGACGGGAACGACCGGCTTTACCAACAGCCAGCTGCAGACGATGGCAACAAAATTCTCCGGGATGAAGAAGACAGACCCACTGTATGACTTCTACCAGCAGACCCTGACGGACGCGGGGTGGCTGAAAAACAGCACGGCGGGAAGCAACGGCACCAGTGGGCAGGCAAACACCCGCAGCAGTCCGCTGCGCAGCGGACTTGCAACGGCGCGCGGCATGCAGGCGAGGGGTTACAGTCTGGACGATATTGCGGGCAGACTTTCTGCAGACGGCATTACGGACAACACGCTGTCGTCCATTATGAAAATTCTGGAAGCGGAACGATAAAGGAGACCGGCAGTTATGAGCAAATGGACACCGGAAAGACTGAAAAAAGATAGAGAAAGTTGGGAAGCGAAAAACAACAGCCGCACCACAAACCGGACGGCAAGCACCGGTACAGCTGCGGGAACAGCAAACACTACGGACAAGTGGACACCGGAACGCATTGCAAAAGCGCGGGAAAGCTGGGAAGCGAAAAGCAGCGGACAGAATGCTGCCAGCCCGGCTGCGGCTGCAAGGCAGAACACCGGCACGGGCCTTGGTGCACGGGTGCTGGCGCAGATGACGGGCGCGGACAGCGGCCACAAGCTGCAGCTGGCAGTGCCGCAGGAAACAGGCAGAACACAGGCATATCCGGGCAAAAGCGGCATTGTGACCGACAGCGGTACAGGTACACGCAGCAGCACTGCGCAGCCGGAATGGCTGAACGCGAAGAGCACTGCAGCTCCGGCGGCAAAGGTGACGGGAACGGTGCAGCCCACTGAGCGCCAGCGCATTGCAGGCATTGCCAGCGGAGATGAAGGCTGGTATGCACAGACTGCGCAGAAGGTGAAGCAGTACACGGAAGATCTGAAAGCGACAGACGACTTCAGCGATTTTGACCGGCTGAACCAGTGGATGGACGCTGACCCGAAGCACCGGGAACTTGTGACGCTGATGCGCATTGGCACCGGCGGACAGAGCTATGCCGAGAAAAACAACGCCATGCAGCCCCAGAGCGTGAGCGGTGCTGCAGCCAGCGCAGCAGTGCCGGAAAAGAGTGCGGGCAGACGGGACTACACCGATGCGGAACTGCTGGCAAAGGGATACAGCCGCAAGGAGATCAGCGAAGCGCGGCAGTACATTGCCGACTTTGATGCGCTGCCTGCAGGACAGCGTGCAGCGCGGCGCGCGGCCAATACCATTGGCGGTATTGGAGACACGGTGGCATCCTCGGTTTTTCTGGCGGGTGAGACCGGCGTACAGAGCGCAAAGAATGCAGCAGCGACCAGCAGCAACTGGAAGCAGCTGCAGCAGGATGTACAGAGCGACGACCGGCAGCAGGAGCTGCTGCGCCTGATGACCGGCGGAAAGACACGGTATGCAGCACGGGACAACACGCTGCAGCTGGCACAGAGCAGCGGTGCAATGGCCAGTGCCCCGGCGGCACAAACAACGCAGAGCGATGCCTACACGGATGCAGAGCTGATTGAAAAAGGTTACACGCAGCAGGAGATCGACAACATGCGGGCGCGCATTGCCGGAACGGAAGTGCATGACAGCGTAGACCCGGAGAAGAGCTTTGGCTATCAGCTGTACAAGCGAGGACAGGATCTGACCGCAGCTGCACAGGCGGGCCTTAGCCCCATTGCAAAGCAGGCGCTGGGCATCGTGAGCAGTGCTGGCGAGAACCTTGCGGTGGCGGCTATTGACCCGGCATGGGTGCTGCCGGTGCTGAGTGCGCAGGGCGGTGCGGAAGCTATGGGCCAGAGCGTTGAAAAGGGCGAAAGTGCAGGCAAGACGCTGGCCGGGGGCCTTGCAAAATTTGGCGCGGGTTGGGCCATTAACAGTGTGGGCGCAGCAGACCTTGCAAAGACCATGGGCAGTGACTACGCAAAGAATACGCTGGCGGGCAAACTGGCTGACATGGTGCGCAGCGTGGCGGCGGACGGCACGCTGGCACAGCGGTACCCGGCGGTGGCAAATGCCATCTCCGGCGGCGTGGACAATGCCATGCAGGCCTTTGTGGAGACCTATGCAGACAAGGCTATTGATGCGACGCTGGGCGACAGCGAAGCGGCGGCAGACCTGTTTAAAAGCGACACTTTTCTGACCGCATTGGAAAGCGGCCTGACGGGCGGCGCATCCGGTGCCTTGGGCGGTGCTGTGGGCACAGGGCTTGCAAAGGCGAACGGCGGCGATGCCAGCATTGTGGGTAATGTGAAGCGGGCATACTACGAAGGACAGATGGAACGGGCACGGCAGGCATTGCAGGACGAAGTGCGGGCACAGGAGCCGGGAACGGCGATGCAGCAGACACCGGAAGAAGCTGCGGCAGGCACCCGACAACCTGCGGCTGCTACACAGGAAACGGTGCAGCCGGAAGTGACGGGGACGACAAGCGGATTTGCGACCATGCAGGATACTGCGCCGATGGTACAGAGCGAAAACCCGGCTGTGCAGCAGCTTGCCGCAGCTGTGCAGGATGGGCAGCTTACGAGCAAGACCATCAACCTATTTACACCGAATGCGGCCAATGAAGCGAACCGCGCTGCCTTTGCGGAAGAATACGGTGTTGAGCTGCCGGAAACGGAAGCAAAGACCCGGCAGGTATTGCGGGAAATGACAACACAGCAGCGGGCAGCACAGGCTCCGGCCACAGCTACCGAAAATGCGACAGTTGAAGCACAAAATACGGCCGCAATTGTAGAAAAAATGGAAGCTGACAGATCTGCGCGGCAGGCACAGACGGAAAGTGAGCTGGGCCGGAGCGGAGCTGCCGTGGAGAACACCGGGGAAAGGGTGGAAAGCAGCCCGGCGGAACAGTCTGGCGGGATGCGGGAAACTTACGGCCTTGAACAGCAGAGCCTGACCACAAAGCAGCGGGAGGTGCAGCATGAGCTGACCCGATGGCAGGTATCGGATGGGGCAAGTGCGACCATCAGCAGGAACATGCCGACAGAAATTGGAGATGCCGGGCGGTATGCAGCTGCAGCCAGTAGCCTGTACCGGCTGGGACAGATGGAAGATGTGCACACCTTTGACAAGGCTATGGAGCTGGCGCAAGGCATGAGCGGCCTTGCTGTGAACACCGATTACGTGCTGGCACAGGACGGTGGACGGGAAGCGCTGCAGCTGGCATGGCTGCAGGGACACGGAGAACTGGAAGCCGGAAAGATGCAGCGCGCAAGCCTTGGCGGAAGGCTGACGGCGGAAAGCACCAGCGGCAGCGGCCGGGTGCTGTATAAGGGAACGATGCGCACGGCAAACGAGGTGGGCACGCAGCTGATCGAACTGAATGCGAAGGCCACGAACACCGATGCGGTGCTGAAAACGGTACTGCAGGGCAGCGACCGGGTGAGGGCTTATGTGGACACCGAGACGGCGCGCATTTTCTTCAACGACCGGGCAGAGGATGTGTTTGGCACAATCTTGCACGAGGACTACCACTGGTACAACTCACTTGATGCAGAGGGTGCGCAGGCACTGCAGCAGCATGCACTGGAATTTCTGGCAAAGAGCGAGGGCTTTGAAGGCATTGACGAGATGATCCGGGGGAAGCTTTCCGACTATGCACAGCAGGGGCTGAGCTACGAGGAAGCCGCAGAAGAACTTGTGGCGGACGCATGGCGCGGCATCTTCAGCGATGAAGCGAGCTTTAAGCGCTGGGTGGAGTTCCAGCGCGGGCAGGCTGAAAAGAACGCAGGCAAGGCAGGCAGCATCCACAAGGTGATGACCAAGGTGAAGGAGCTTTTGAGCGACATCGTGAGCCGCGCAAAGGAAGTGCTGGCAAGAGACCCGGAGAACAAGGCCGCTCTGAAAGCACAGCGCCTTGCGGTGGCAGAAAAGCGGGTGCTGCAGGACGAATACTTTGCCCATGCGGAGAGGGCTATGGACAGCCTGCGCGCCGCAAAAGAAAACGCCGCAGCCCTTGAGAACAAGGGCGCGGCGGAAGGGACAAGGTTTGAAATCAAGAAAGATGCCGAGGGAGAAACTTACATTCAGATCGACGAGGATATTCTGAAAGGAATCCCGCAGGAAAACTGGAAATCGGTAGTCAAGCAGGCAATCAGAGAACGTTTCCCGGATGGCTTTGTAAGAAACGGCTGGACAATTCTGAACAGCAAAGATGGACGCAATGAGTTTGTCTGGTCGAAGTATTCAAAGGCATTACAGTGGGAAAATGCCACAGCGTATGCGGACAAGATGCGCATGGCTGCCAATCTTGATGAAATCATTGCAACTGCGGATGAGGTGTACCGCGAGCCCGCAAATCACAAAAATGCGGAAGCCTTCAACCGCGGAAGAATTAAAATCCGCGTGGGCGAAAACGCGTATGAGGCAGATGTGCTGACAGCCATCAAACCGGATACACGGGAGATTTTTTATGATATTGTTAACATCAAAGAAACAAAAATAAAGCCCTCCGGTGGTACCCACGTAGAATCCGAAGATTCAAGGAGTAGATTGCCGGAGAGCTTTACGGAGACCTTCGGCAAAGCCCACATGGAATCCGAAGATTCGGGGAGCAGCGGGTCGAAGATCTCTAACCAGAGTATAGCACAGGAAGCCGCTGAAAACAAGGGAAATGACGGGACGCTGAAGAAAAATGTACGATATCAGTTGAGCGAGGCAGACGAGCTGACGAAGCTGCGCGACGAACAGCAGCGGCTGGACGAGCAGCGGCGGGAGCTGAAGGAAGAACGCAGTGCCTGGCTGGGAAGCGACGCCGTGAAAGAGATCGAGGCGAAGAAGAAGGCACTGGGGATTTTTTCTGCAGAAGCAAAAGCCTACCGGGACAGCGAAGAATACCAGAATTATCTTGCAAAGCGCAAAGACTACAATGCCCGTATGGCGCAGCTGGAAGACCAGAGCGCTGTGCTGAACGGCCGGATCAAAGAGGCCGGTGCCCGGATGCAGCAGCAGAACGCAAAAAAAGGCAAAGCAGAACAGGCGGTATATGATGCCAAGGCCGAAGCCCACGGCGGAAAGGCGGAATACCGCCGCGTACTGGCAAAAGAACGGTTTGGCACGACAGAGGACTTCAGACGAGCCGGATACATTCTGCCGGACGGCCAGATGCTGGACTTTGCCCAGAATGACCGAACCCGAGATACCGATCACCGGGAGATCATGAGCGTGTTCGGTTCGGCAGAGGTGAAAAATGGAACAGAAGCGCTGAACGAATTTCTGCTGGACGGCAATGTGCGCGTGATGGCTGAAGCACCGGGAGTGGATCTCTCGGCAGACACAGCACCCACCACGCAGCAGCTGGAACAGATCTGGCGAATGGTGCAGGAGCTGGGCGGCGAGAAACGGCAGTTCACACTGGACATCTCCACAGCAGATGGTCGGGTGGCAGCCGGCAAGGAATACAGCGGACGTGTGGATGCTGACCGCATAGTGCGGGAGATCCGGGAATATTACCAGACCGGTGAACTGGCACAAGAAAGCGACCTTGCAAAGTTCCGCTATCAGCTGGCAGAGCAGGCCGACCGGGATGCAAAACGGAACGACCAGCAGATGGCAAGCCGCACCATTGCGGACAAGGCTGCAGCACTGGACACCTTGAGCCAGTTCTTTGGGCTGACACGGGGTGTGAAGGTGAGCCGGACGGCCATTGAAGGACTGGCCAGCCGCTGGGCAAAGGCGAACGGCAGTAAGGCGGACCGGGCCAAGCTTGCGAGGGAGACCGAGGTACTGGTGGACTACCTGAAAGCCGACGGTGCGGACATGGAAAAAGCCAATGCGCTGGCCGAAACGCTGGCGGGAGAAATTCTGGACGGGGCAGTTTACCGCAACAGTGAGCTGTGGGACGAATACCCGGAACTGCACAAGCTGGAATATACCGTGAACAGAAGCGGACAGGCAAAGGCAGAACTGGTGAAAGCATACGGCAGCTGGAGCGAAGCAGTGGCCGAAGCGCGCAGGCACGGCGTGACCTTGCGGCAGGCCGAAAGCGTGCGGGACGGCAACCCGGCACAGCAGTACGAAAGCGTGATCAACGACAACCGCGCTGTGGACGGCACCAGCGACGGTGCAAAGGCATTGTGGAAAGCTGCAGCGCAGCAGGCGGGTGTGGATGGTGCAATGAGCATGGAAAGCACCGAGTGGCTGAATGTGCTGATGAACCTGCACGATGCCATCAAGCCTGCGACTATGAGCCGGTTTGCAGACGATGCAGAGTATGAGGATGCAAAGATCGAACTGGCGGGCAGGATCATCGGTGACATTATGGCGACACCGGAGATGACTGACGCGCAGGCTATCTTTGAGGGCATCCAGCGACACAATATGGATGTGGCAAGAGCCGCAGCAGGCAGCAAAGAACGTGCTGCAGAGGTGGCAAAGGAACTGCGCGGCGTACAGAAAGCACAGCAGCGGGAGTTTGGCCGCAGAATGCAGGAAAACCGGCGCACTGCAAACCAGAACGCCGAAGTACAGCAGATGACCGAACTGCAACGGCAGAACGCAAGAGCGGAAAAGCTGCTGGACCAGAACCTTGAAACCTTTGGTGTGGATGTTTCCAATGTGGGCAACCTGAACGAAAAGCTGACAGTGCTGCGGGAAAGCTATGAGCGGGAAATGAAGCAGGAAGTGAAACGCCTGAAGGCCGAGCGGCAGGAAATGCTGGATGAAGCAAAACTGTGGTATCGGGAACGCATGGGAGAACTGCGGGAGGAAAATGCAGATCTGAGTATGCGGCTACGGGAAGAGCAGCGGCGCGCGGACAAGGCAGAATACAGCCTGATCGTGCAGGAAAATGAGATCATGGAATGGGAGGCGGATAACGAACGTAAGCGGGCCGCATGGGAGCAGAAACAGGCGCAGCGGAATGCCCTTGCCATTGAAACAGCCCGACAGCAGCGGGACGAAGATATTGCCGTTGCGAAGGCAGTAGCGGAAAAGCGAGTGCAGCGGGCGCGGGATGCACGGAAGATGGATGAACTGAAACGCAGCATCCGTCAGAACGCGGCACAGCTGAACCAGATGCTGCTGCGGCCCAGCAAGGACAAGTATGTACAGCCGGGGCTGATCGATGCGGCAGCACAGGTGGCAAAGCTGGCGGACATGACCATTCTGAACGAACGGGCCGTGAACCAGCTGACGAGGCTGCAGGACCGGATCCGGCAGAGTGCGGGCAGCGAGAACAGCCCCAACGCCATGACCGAAGAATGGAAGCAGACCGGCGTGGATACCCTGATCCAGACGCTGCGGGACGACCTGCAGACGACAAAGGACACAAAGCTGACCAAACTGCACGAGCAGCTGGCCGAGGCAGAAGTTTTACCGGACAGCGAGAAAGCATGGGCACTGCAGGAACGGCTGCGCAAACGCATCAAGGAGACGGAGAACCGCACCTATCTGCCCATGACGGTGGATCAGATGCGGATGCTGAAGGCTATTACCAGCTCGACGCTGCATGTGATCCGCAATGCAAACAAGACGGTGAGTCTTGCAAAGGCTGAAGAAGTGAGCGCAATCGCAGAAGGCGCAGCCAGCGAGGTGAATGCCAGCAAGGGCAACCACCCCGGCGGAAAGCTGGACGGCGTGCACAATCTGCTGACAAAGTATCAGTTGGATATGCTGGGCGCGGAGCGGGTGTTCCGTATGCTGGGCGGCTACGCGAAGAACGGCCAGATGGAAAAGATGGCCCAAATGCTGAACGACGGCCAGTACCGGCAGACGAAGATCACCGTGGAAGGCGAAAAGCTGTTTGCCAACGTGACCGGAAAAGAACACGTGAAGGAAATGCAGAACTTTGCAGGCCCGGGCGCAGACCTTGTGGACGTGGGCCTGACCGATGTGAAGGGAAAGAAAGCCGAACTGACCCATGCACAGCTGTGCAGTTTGTACATGCACCTGCACAACACCGACAGCCTGAACCACCTGATGAACGGCGGACTTGTGATTCCGGATGCAAAGCTGTACAACAAAGGTGACATTGAGCAGGCTTACCAGAAGGGACAGACCGTACATCTGGGAATGCTGACGGATGCGGACGGGACCCCGACAGCGGATAGCATCCTGCAGACGGTGGAAGCGGCCATGACTGACTATGACCGGGCATGGTGCGCGGACATGAAAGAGTTCTTCGACAACTACACCACGAAGCTCATCAACGAGACGAGCCTGCAGCTGGTGGGCTACCAGCGGGCAACCGTGAAAAACTACTATCCCATTGCGGTGGATAAATCGGTGCTGGCGACCCAGATCGACGGCCTGAATCTGGACGCGACCATTGAGGGACGCGGTTTCCTGAAGAACCGCGTGAAGAGCGGACAGCCCGTTTTGCTGGAAGAATGCGCAAATGTGGTGCAGCGCAGCCTGCGGGACACGGCGGCGTATGCGGGCCTGGCCGCGCCCATCCGGGACGTGCAGAAGATCCTGAACAGCGGCGTGGAGACGCGGGAAAGGCTTGCAAACCTGAAGAACGGCATCATCAAGGAACAGTGGGGCAAGGATGCGGTGAGCTACATCGATGACCTGCTGACCGACCTGCAGACTACCCAGCGCAAGCGGCCCAGCACCTTTAACAAAGTACTGGGAAACCTGCGCGGGAACTATGCAGGCGCAGTGCTGACGCTGAACCCGGGCGTTGCCATTGCGCAGGCGGCAAGCCTGCCCACAGCAGCGGCCGTACTGGGCGGCGACACCATGGCGGCAGTGGTACCCTTTGTGAAGAACCTTTCGCCCAAGGCGCGGACAGCGCTGGAAACGGAGATCAAAGAGCACGGAGACGTGCTGCTGGACTGGCGCAAGCGCGGCAGCCAGAACGGCGAGCTTGCCAGCATTGGCAAGCAGGAAACATTGGCGGAAAAGGGCATGGACAAGCTGCCGAACTGGCTGACCGGCTGGATCAACGGGATGGACGAAGTGACGGTAGCAGCCCTGTGGGAAGGCAGCAAGCGATACGTGCAGAACCACACGGCCGAGTTTGAAGGCGCGGAGGTGACAGGCAGCCCGGCCTATTGGGAAGCGGTGAACCGCACCTATCAGAAGGTGATCGAGCAGACACAGCCCAACTACACCGTGATGCAGCGGGCGGGCATTCAGCGCAACCCTAACGAACTGCTGAAGCAGCTGACCATGTTCACCACCCAACGTTTCCAGAACTACGGCATTCTGGCGGATGCCATTGGCGATTACAGGGCACAGGCGGAACGCTACCGGCAGAACCAGAGCGATGAAAACAAAGCGGAATTGCAGCGGGCAAAAACACAGCGAAACCGGGCTGTTGTGAGCCAGGCGGCACAGACGGCGGTGTTTGCGATCATGAAGATTGGCGCAGATTTCCTTTTGCACCGGTGGGACCGGGAGCAGGACGAAAACGGCGATGTGACCGTGAAGAGCATGTGGAAACGGTTTGCAAGCCTGTACACAGAAAGTTTTGCGGGAAACTTTTTGTACGGAAGTGAGTTATACAGTCTGATCGACAATGCTGTGAACGGTAAGGATTACGACGTGCTGAGTGCAGCAAGCATCAGCGTGGTGAATGATCTGGCCGGAGATGTGCAGAAGTTTTTTGCGGAGTTCCGGAAAGACACCAGTGAAATGGACGAAGAACAGCTGCAAAAGCACCACAATAAGCTGATGCAGCGCAGCATGACGCTGCTGGAGGACAGCTTTGAAGTGGCGGGTGTACCCTACGGCAATGGACGGAAGATTGTAGAAGCGGTAAAGGGCTACTATGGTGACCTTGAAAATCTTGCGCACGGAGGACAGTTCAGCTTTAATTCTGTGCCGCAAAGCGCCACCGGCCAGTATGACCGGCTGTACAACGCCTATGCCGGCGGCGACAGCGACGAAGCAAAGGCCGCAGTGGAGAAGCTGAACGCTATGGTGGAAGCGGGAACCATTGCGGAAAACAAAATGTACAGCCAGCTGAAGAGCCGCCTTGTAAAGTACGACGTGCGGGTGCGGCAGGCTGCTGAAGAGCAGAATGCAGGAAACGACCAGAAGCGGTACGAGCTGGAAAACGAGATGATCGAACAGCTGAGCGAAGTGCTGGGCCTGCCGAAGGGAAAGCGCGGGGATGTGGTGGACTGCGTGACCGGCGCGGTGAACCAGCTGGCCGAAACGCAGCTGAAGGGCGACAACGCCAGCGCGACAGATGACCTTGTGGAAGCTGTGGACAGTTGGGACGCAGGTGCTGTGCAGGAAGAATATGACAGGCTGGCGAAGGCGGGCAAGAGCGCGACGACACTTAAAAGCAAGATCACCGAGACGGCAAAGCCGGAATACCTTGCGGGCAGTGATGCAGACCGGCAGCAGATGGAAGAAATGCTGTTGGCGCTCAAGGACGCGGACGGCAAAGAGCTGTACACGGAGAAAAACTTTGCCCAGTGGGTGAAGGAGGCAGAAAAGAAAGCAGAGGAAGGACCGGAACCGGACCCGTATGCGGCAGTGAGGTAAGAAAAGAAAAATCCCCCGGCGCGATGAATTTCACGCCGTGGGATTTGTATATGTGGTTCTTTTGAAATGGAAAAGTTTGAAAAAAGTCCGCAGTGTTATTACGGACGTTTGTGTGATAGGCTGAGAAGGACGGAAGGAGGCAGCGGGATGCGGGTGAAAATTATTCGGAAAAACTTTGGCGGTGTGGAGTTTGGCCCGGAGATGCGGGTGCTGCATCTGGGCGGGCAGAGCAGCGCCAATGTGGAAAGGCTGAAGTTTGAGCTGCCGCAGGAGTGGGCCGGATGTGCCGTGACGCTGCACATCCAGCGGCAGGACGGCACACTGCCGACACCGATCCTGCTGGACGAGGAGCACAGCGCAGCAGTGGGCAAGGAATTTACCGCCAGCCCCTGCGGCAGCTGGATGCTGCTGGCTCTGGGTGAGGACGGATACCGGGCGTTGACCCGACCGGCCCGGTATGACTGCTATGAAACACTGAACACAGACGGCGATGCAGAGATCAGCCCGACGCAGTACGAGCTTTTTGTGGCGCGGGTGCTGGGATATGCGACCGGGGCACAGGAAAGCGCAAAGGAAGCGCGGAACGCGGCCGCAGCAGCAAAGCAGGACGCAGACACTGCAGCGACAGCCGGAGCGAACGCGGCAAGGGCGGCAAAAATGGCACAGGAAGCGGCAGGCAGCGCCCAAGGCGATGCGGAGCGGGCGCAGCGGGCTGCAGATCGTGCCGAGAATTTTGCGCCGCCCGAAGATGGCGCGGTGGTAAGTGTGAACGGCAGGGGCGGCGTTGTGACTCTGACGGCGGAGGATCTTGGTGCGGTGGGAGCGAACAGCGCGGGCTACGTGAAGAGCATTTCGCTGACAGACCGCACCCTGACACTGACCTTCGGCGACGGAAGCACGAAGACCATGCAGACCAAGGACACCACGGCACTGGAAAACATGACCGGCATCCTGCCCGCAGCACATGGCGGCACCGGAAAGAATACCCCGTTGACTGCGGACGACGTGGGTGCGGTGGAAAAGGGAAGCGGTGACTACCTGAAGAGTGCAGAGCTGCAAAACGGAGAACTGGTGCTGACCTTTGGCAGCGGCGACACCGTGCACTACACCCTCCCCGCCGCCACCACCACCACGCTGGGCGGTGTCAAGCTGAGTGACGACTTCACGGCAGATGCAGACGGCACGCTGCATCTGGCGGGCGGTACTGCCCCGGATCCTTACCCCGTGGGCAGCATCTACCAGAGCACCGCACGTACAAGCCCTGCCGCACTGTTCGGCGGTACATGGCAGGAGATTGCGCAGAACCGGGTACTGATGGGTGCTGGCAGCGGCCACGCAGCGGGCACCACCGTGGAGGCCGGACTGCCGAACATCACAGGCTCTTTTGTCGCGGATGTAAAAAAGGGTGA
>OMCG01001378.1_pt1 | contig 14410 bp, 10 predicted proteins | sample 1674071 | NCBI WGS metagenome assembly OMCG01 (sample SAMEA103958139, study PRJEB25191) | human gut metagenome | biome: human-associated habitat [ENVO:00009003]; feature: intestine environment [ENVO:2100002]; material: feces | place: Germany | collected 2013/2015 | reverse complement strand
TTTATGACAAGCTTTTCAGCAGCTTGGACTTCACGCTGCCCAGAGCGGCAACCGGTATGTTCAATATACTTTTGCAAGCTAATCCATTTCTCGATACCGCGCCGCGATTTCTTCTGTAATCGGCAGAAGCTGACAATCTTCAAGCGAATACACCTGATCGCATAACTGCTCAATATCCTTATAATGGTGTGAAGTCAGGAAAATGGTCTTGCCTTCCGCTTTCAGCATACGGATGATGGCCTTTACATCCTCATAGGTTTTGTAGTCCAATGCGTTAAAAGGCTCATCCAAAATCAGAATATCCTGCCCCTCCATAATCGCCTGCGCAAGCCCCAATTTCTGCTTCATGCCAAGAGAATAATTGTCTACTTTCGTTTTATTATCAGGGTCAAGCCCCACTTTGCTCATGGCCTGTCGGATTTCTTTTTCTCCAATTTTCCCTTGAATGTCCGCAAGGAATTTCAGATTTTGAAAGCCATTGTAAATACCGATAAAGCCAGGGGAATTGATAAATACACCCAAACTTTCGGGGAAGTCGCAGCCATTTTTACCGAGCTGTTTGCCGCGCACATAAACACTGCCCCGATCAGGCTTCTCGAAACCGCATAAAATCTTGAACAGCACTGACTTTCCGCTGCCGTTCGCGCCAACCAAACCAACAGTTGTTCCCTGTTCTATGGACAGGGAAGCATCTTGAAGAATTGGCTTGCCGCCATAACTTTTTGATACATTTTTTACTTCAATATAGGAACGCATATTCTGTCCTCCTAATCCAATATTTTCTTGTAGCCCCACATAAGGATTCCTGCAATCATCAGCGTTGAAATGACAGTCTCTATCCCAAGGGCGGATACAGCAGGAATTCCAATTCCCGGCTCCACAACGGAAATCCTTGTCAGGCTGGATAGGCCAAAGGGCAAATATGTCATCCAGCGCCCCGGAAAGATACAGAGCAGATTTCCCGCTACTAACACAAGGAAACCGATTGTAACCTGCCGTGTTGCGATGTAAACACTGAACATAATCAGATATTGTACCAGGATATCGAGGTACTTCATCAAAACCGCATAGAATAGAAGCCGAAACGAAGGGATTATTGAGCCCGTACGGAATAGGAATCCCCCCACAAGACCAGCTATCAGCCAAAAGAACGCATATATTATGAGAAATTTTGTACTGGCCGATAGGATTCCCTTCACGAAATGCCTGCGGCTTTTTGCACGCACAGAAATAAAAATAGATTGTCCGTTAACCGTATGTTCCACAAAAGCCGCCAGCAGGTATAGCGGTACACCGCTGGTAATCAGCATTTCCAGAAACGGGAACACCTGAAAATATCCTGTTCCGTGTCCCGCAAACAGCGAATATATCCATTCTGCATCGGATTCTGCATATCCCAGCCCTTTATAAAGCGTAATTCCAACCACAACAGCCAGAAGAATCAGAATATTACGCTTCGTCATCAGCTCATAGAAATAGTACGCGGCAATCCCGTGACATTTCAGCCGAAGCTGCGGCAAATGCCCCCGCCATGCGAACCGCACAGAAAACAGAATTGTCAGCATGAATAGCAGCAGCGTGAATCCTGTAATCCATGGACGAGCTGGCGCTCCAAAATTGTGGTGAAAAATCAGCAAATGATTAAAACTTGTCAGTGGAAGGTTTTGAATTGCGGGAAGCTTTATCCACACAGCCGAAACGATATAAAGAGCCATAATGATTCGGACAGTCCATTTTCTCCCGGCAAAGTGTCCAATCCACATACAGATTCCAAATATCAGCCAACTTCCAATAAGCTGATAGAGGGTAAAACAGACAAATGCCTGCAAGGGACTGGCAAAAAGCTGTTCCAGAGTGGAAAATAACTCGGCTTCCGTTGCACCCGCAGCAAGGTTCCATTCGTTGCCTAAAGGTAATCCTATACCAGACAGAAGAATTGCCCCAGTTTGAACAGCCATCAGAATGACTGCAATCAAACCAACCCCAATCCATTTTTTCAGAAAATAAGAATGGTAACTTTGAAACCGTAGGATGATTAGCTCTCCGTCGTCATCAACAAAGGAAAAGCAGCTTAGCAGTACAATCGGCAGCACAAAATAGGTCAGATAGTAATGGTCTGATACCGCCGACAAGATGTGCCGCTCGTATGCAATCCCTCCGTTTAACCTCCCGCTGATGGAAAAAAGCATACACCCGGCAAATAGGGCAAGCGACTTTCCGTATCCCCACAAACGGAGATTTTTCCGGATAAGCGCAATCATAATGGACTCCTAAATGGTTACGACAGCATTTTTCTTAGAAAGAAGAAACGCTGTCAGGCCAATCACAATGCTTAAAACGATTGGGCCAAAGAAGAAAGAGAAGATTGACACGACCCGTGGATCAACTGTTGCGGGATCAAAAGCTACGACCAGCCGCAGTCTCTCCAAGCGGAGAATCGCCAGGACAAAATTTTCGAAAACGGAATACACAAACGGCCCGGTAAGGATCACAAAAATGTTTTTGCAGTATAAAGCGAGGACAAATCCGAAGGTCATTACAAAAAGGCTGACGATGCCTCTCCAGAGGGACAGGGCAGCTGCATATAACAGCGGGGTCTTTATAAATGCGTTTTCAAATACATGGCGAAACGGATTTTTAACGAAAGGAACCACTGGCGGTTTCACATAGAGGGCAAACACCGCCGATAGTATATAAGGGATTACAATAATACAAAGGGTTCCCAGCGCATACGCAATCCATTTGGCAGTCAGATACTTCTTCATTTTCACTCGTGGCATGACATAGAGCAGGAAGTTATTTTTGCGCTCATAATACAAATTCCAGCATAGCGGCACCACAACAAACAGCGGATAAAGCAGAGAAAACAGTTCTGTTCCAACTTCCCATGCCTCTAAATCGTAGTGTAGTGTATAGCTTTGATAAATTGTGCAGGACAGCACACTCATGGCGATTGCCAGAAGAACCGTTGTCAATAGCACCGGCAGAAAAACTTTTTTCCACTCATTTTTCACAAGGTCTATCATATTTCATTCATCCCTTTCTTTGGTTTTTCCAGTATATCAAACGCTTTCAAGCGATTCAATAGGCCGGAAACAAGAGAGGGTTTTAAGGGAACAAAACAAATTTCGTTCCCTTAAAACCCTCGTTCATACCTTTTTTATGGCATGCGTATGCCAAAGACAACATAATTTTTATTCAAAATGGATTCGTTGCGGGTCAGGATTTTTCCATGATACCGTTCCGTCATGCGCAGGATGTTATACAGGCCAAAGCCGTGGCCGTCCCGATTCGCCTTTGTTGTTACGCCTTTTCCAAACAAGGCCATAAATTCAGTATTGGACAGCGGCGGAGCCGGATTGGAAACTGTCAACTCCAGAAAATCCCCCTGTTTTTTGCTGGATAAAAAAATAGTACTTCCTTTCGGCGAAGCCTCGATTGCATTATCCAATAAAATCCCAATGGCATCGATCCATTCTGTTTCAGGGGTGACCGTTTTCTTGAAAAGACCGTGTAACGATAATTCTATGTGACGGTTTGCTGCTTCTGCCTGCTTTATTTTTCCAAACAGCATCCCGGCAACCATTTTGCTGTCGCATGAGAGCAGTTCCCTGTCATTCAAACCGATTCCAATACTTCCTGTGAGAGCCGCCACTTCCTTCCGGGCTTCTTCCAGAGTATCCGCAGAGGCAACGGCAGCTTCAATCGCCATCATCCGGTTATTAAATTCATGCTGCCTTGCCCTGACCTGTGAGATCAGCTCTTCCACAATCGGCACATACTGCTCAATCATGTGGATGCGCTTTTGCTCCTGCGTTCGGCGCTGATGTAGGAACAGCAATATACTGTCCAGCAGCAGGACCGCAAGGATCAGTATCATAATTCCCCATAGGTTGGCAAGAAGCCGATCCACATCAAAAGAGAGGATCGAAAGCACTGCCATGAGAAACACAGCGATATCGGTAGATACGATTAAAATTGTAAAATCGCTTCTTTGGACGAGCTGATGGATGAAACCGAAAAGCGGCGTGAACGCCAGTACGATGATAAGGCACAATGCCGCTATACGGCTGCCCAACAGGAGGAAACTATCCGTAGCCCCGCAGACAGCAAAAAGAACCGCGCACAGACATTTGACGAACAGGAAAATGGAGGAAGCCGCCATTGTGCCGCAGAAAACCGTACCGCTGGAATTGGAGCCGAAGAAAATACTGTTCAACAACAACACTGCAAAAATCAAAAACAGCAATCCAACAAGATTGTCTGCCGGTAGTATTTCAAAACCTTCCCTGCGGAAGGATGCCGTCATATTGGCGCCAATCGAGAAATCCACTCTCGGCACAACACAAAGCACAAGAAGAATAGGAAAAATGAAAAAATCCTTTGCCTTTCGTTCTGTCCTTTGACGGAAAACGACTTCGCAGCAGAGTGCCAGTATTCCCACATCCAATCCTAACTGTATCAGATTCATCAGTAAGTTCATGCTTACCCCCATAATTCGGCCTGATATTTATTTCCGATGGGGATTGTATCCGCAAATCCTTTCAGAAAAATCTTCCGCCCGGATTTGTCAATTTTTTCGATATGGGATTTGTTCACGACATAGCTCTTATGGCACTGAACAAATGCCGGATCATCAAACAGCGCCAACAAACCAGACAAAGTGTACCCGGAAATCGTATCTTCTTTGATGCCGGACAGACGGCTGCTGGTATGGATCACAAGTTTTTTCCCAAAGGCTTCGATATAGGCAATATCCTGTGTAACATATTCTAAGATAAATTGCTTTTGCGCAATCTGGACGGTTTTTGCTTGTTGGTTCATCTGTTTAGACAATCCCAGCGCGTCACGAAATGCCGTTACAAATTCCTCTTCGCCAAATGGCTTTACAAGAAAACTGTAACACTTCACATCTCGATAAGCGGAAAGTTCTTCTCCCGCCAATGCCGTTTCAAAAATAATCGGCGTATATTTATATTCCGGCAATTCGCGGAGCTGCTTGGCTAAACTGGTTCCTTTATAGTCCCCTAACTGAATATCCAGGATGAAAAGGGAAACATCGTTTGCTTTTGCGTATTGCAGGGCTTCTCCCGCCTCGGAAACAGAATGTATCTCCAGATCGGCAGATATATTGCCAATATACCGCACAATTTTCTTTACCGCACTTATATTATCTTCTACTAACAGCACCTTACCCATGTTGCAATTTCTCACCGCCTCAGGACAGGACATATATTCCATCTCCATACATCCTTTCTCCAAACTCCATCAGCGCAATTATACACGGGAAGACGTACAATATCAAGGTGAAACGTGTGTATTGTTTTAGGTAATTCTTTTCCCGCAAACCAAAAATAACCCTTGAGGAAAAGAACGGTATCTGTTATAATTATCATGTAATGATATGTCCTTTGCTCTAACAAATGGTGCGGAATTGGTGCGGCAGCCGCTGGACCATTTTGAAACAGTCTAGAGTAATTAAAGGGATTTAAAGGAGAATGAGACAATATGAAATTAGGTATTGTTGGAAATTACCTATTTTCATATCTCCATAATTCTCAATAAACATTCATATTCCTCATTTTCCAGAACTTTTCTGCTTTATATCTTCATGTACTTTTATATAATTCCATGATAATTTGGTGCGGAATTGGTGCGGCGAATGAGGTACAACTTTTGGGAAACGGGTTCACCACGGAAAAGTTTGTCTGAAATTTAAGACACAATCGTGCGTAAAAGCCGGTGTATCGTGATTAGGCGATACACCGGCCTTTTCATATTACCGCATGACTTTTTCCATTAAGGACGCATAGCTGTCCACAACATCATAGACCACATTTCCATTGCTGATAGCTTTGAAATGCTCTCTTGCGCAGTGGATTTTGGATTCCTCAATGAGCCGGAGCTGCATGGAGGACATGGAGCCCTTTGTCTCTGCCACAAAGTAGATGTGTTTTACTGTACCCTCATAGAAAGCAATCGCCCAGTCCGGATTATAGTGTCCAACCGGTGTCGCAATATAGAAGCTGTCCGGCAGTTTCACATAAACCGCAACATCTGTATTCGTATCCAGGTCCGCCGCAAAATCGCGCTCGTTCGTGGAATCATACACAATATGGTCATATAAATGCCGCTGCGCTTTCATTGCATTGGTACCCAGTTTCCCCTTGATGGTCGGTTCCGTAAAGATGTCCGTGTCGTAGCGCTCCTCCAGCATATTATAGGTGATATGCTGAATAATCGCGGTTGCCTTTTCGTCGTTGATCAAGGCCGCTGCCTTGATAATGAATTCTTCCGGATTGAACTTGAATTGCTCAAAAACGGATTTTTCGATTCCGGTCAGGATTGCGACAACTGCCTTTCGTGTTAATCCGGTTTCTCCAACCAGTTTGCCGACCAGATCATACTTCACGCTGCTGCCCACGCGGATTCGCTTGCTGCTGTCATAAGTAGATGACTTTGACTTCGAGAATGCGCTTCCGTCAAGAAGCGAGTCCTTGGACTTAATCTCCTCCATTGCGCCGGTTTCAACTTTGAAGTAGATTTTCGGCACATGGAGATTTCGGTTGATGGAAGCTATCGCCTTGTCAACAAGTTCATCTGTGTCAAAATCGACCACATATACAGATTTCGGACTAATGCGGTTCCAGAGGGCCTTGAACTCCGGCATAGCCAGTTTATCTGGATTGACCTGCAGCTCAACATTCTTGTCGCGGGCATTCTCTGGCTGCATAGCGCGGCTGTCATAGACAGAATCAAGAATATTGATGACGGAATCGCGGCTGTCCGCCACTTCTTCCGCAATCTGAACTGTACCGTTTGCTTTGTCAGCGTAATACTTATCGGTCAATACACCTTTTTTGTCGATATAGCCGTTGACAATCAAATCAAAGAAGATGGCCTGTGCCGTGTCGCCGTCCACAACCTGCTCGTTGCCTCTTGCATCCACAATGACCTTTCCTTTGAACAGATCAGCAGTAACCGCCACAGGCCGGCCTGCAACCGCTTCCGCAAGCTCACTCTGTAATCCCTTTGCAAAGCTGTCGTAGCTTTCGCTGGCAATGACGGTCAGAATATTGACAGAATGCACATCGTTTCCAAGGACATTTGCATCCATGCGCTCGCCATCTTGGTTGACACACAGGCGCAAACCGCGGCCAACCTCCTGCCGTTTGCGCACCTCGCTGCTGCTCTGCTTCAGCGTACAAATTTGGAACACGTTTGGATTGTCCCAGCCTTCACGCAGCGCGGAGTGGGAGAAAATAAAGCGCACCGGAGACTTTTTCGGGTCACGGTCCAGAAGCAGCTCCTTATTCTTCATAATCAAATCATAGGCATCAATATCATCGGAAGTGCCTTCCTTTTTGTCGGAGAGTTTGCTGTCGGTCATCTTGCCCTTTTTGTCAACGGAGAAGTAACCGGCATGGGTGTTATGGGCAGAAATCGCATCCAGATACCGCACATATTCCTCGTCTCCGATTTCCCGCTGCATGGAGCTGAGAATGTCGTTGTATTCTTCCTCGAACATATCCGCATAGATGCCGTTGAACGGATGTCCGGCCTCGTCGTACTGCTTGTACTTGGCAACCTCGTCGATGAAGAACAGCGACAGAACCTTGATGCCCTTATGGAAAAGCTGACGCTCCCGCTCCAAGTGAGAAAGAATTGTTTCGCGGATCTGAATGCGGCGAAGCTGGTCCTCGCTGACCTTGCCGATCACGTCTCCGGCAAAGATTTTGATACCGTTCAGGAACTCCACGGAGTTGTCGCGTCCGTCGATAGACTTGACCACAAAGCCTTCCTTATACTCGTCGAGCTTGCCAGACTCGCCGGAGTTGTCATAGAGGTTGTAGCCAATACCGACCGTGGCGGTTTTCTTGCGAAGTCCCTTTGCTCCAATGTAGTCAAACTGAATGGTCGCTGTCGGGTCAGCTTTGGAAAGGTTGATGCTTTCCAGATAGACGAAGCCATCGGTTGCCGTGCTGCCGGACTCCGTGATGCCCTTAACGGCGATTTTCTTAACCAGCCGCTTATTGTACGCCTCCATTGCATCCAGGCGATAAACCATATTGTAAATGCTGTCCGACTTGTGTGTTGCGGAATAGCGCAGCGTCAGCAGCGGGCAAAACTCTTTCAGCCGTTCCTTGGTCTGCTTGCCTTCCACAGACTGCGGCTCGTCAATAATCAGGATTGGATTCGTCTTTGCGATAATATCAATCGGGCGGCGGGAACGAAACTCGTCCAATTTCATGTAAATGCGCCGTGCATCCTTCCCTTTGGCGTTGAATGCCTGGGAATTGATGATCATAACATTGATGGAGCTGTCCGACGCAAAGCGGTCAATTTCCGTGAGCTGGGCAGAATTGTAGATAAAAAACCGGATTTTCTTGCCGTACTCCTCCGCAAAATGCTCCTGGGTCACCTGAAAGGATTTGTAAACACCTTCTCGAATGGCGATGCTGGGTACAACCACGATGAACTTGCTCCAACCGTAGTGCTTGTTCAGCTCGTACATGGTCTTGATATAGGTATAGGTCTTGCCGACACCTGTCTCCATTTCAATGGTCAGGTTATAACGGCCCTCCAGCTTGTCCGACGGTTTGATCTGGTTGGTGCGTTGTACCTTTTGCAGATGCTCCAGAATCAGCTTTTCGGAAAGCTCCGGCACAATGCGCTCATTGCGCCAGCCGGTGAAATCGGTGTCATCCGTCACAGATTGCTGACCGTAGCCTCTGTCCATCAGATAGCTAGGTGTCAGATACGGCTGTCCGGCGAAAACGTCAACAACTGCTTTTGCCGCATCTGCCTGGAATTTTTGATGTTTGAATTGGAATTTCATCTGTCTGTACCCTCGTCCTCTGCTGACATCTGCTCTTCCAGGAGTCTTTTCAGATCCTCTTTCTTCGGTAGAACTGTTTCATACTTACTGGCAAATATCTGTGCATTGTCCTCCGGCAACGTCATTTCCACGACGGCGTTGTTTTTGTCTCGGCAGAGAATAATACCAATAGTTTTATTCTCGTCTGCCAACTTCACTTTCCGGTCATAATAGTTGACGTACATCTGCATCTGGCCAATGTCTTGATGCTTCAACTCCCCAATTTTCAGATCAAACAGCACAAAGCAACGGAGCAAACGGTTATAGAACACCAAATCCACAATAAAATGCTCTTCGTCAAATGTAAACCGCACTTGACGCCCCACAAAGGCAAACCCTGTGCCAAGCTCCAGCAGAAATTGCTGCAAATTGTCAATAATTCTGCTTTCCAGCTCACTTTCGGAGTATTCCGGTAATTCTTTCAATCCCAGGAATTCAAGGACATACGGATCTTTGATCGCGTCCTTTGGAGATTCCACCGACTGGCCCTCCAGCGCAAGACGATAGACCTTTTCCTTATTCGTGCTGAGTGCCAATCTCTCATACAATGCACTGTCGAACTGCCGTTGAAGCTGACTAAGGCTCCAATCATTTTTTGCCGCCTCAATTTCATAAAAATGCCGCTCGTCCACGTTACTGATGCGCATAAGTTTCAGGTAATGGGACCAGCTGAGGAAGAACTTTCTTCCGGTGCTGACACTTGGCAGATTCGCAAATTGGTCAGAAATCTTCTGACCAATTTGGTCATTCCCATATGTGAGATAGAATTGCCGCATCTGTTTCAAATTCGTGACAGAAAAGCCCTTCCCGAATTGCTTTGTCAGATAGTCAGAAAGTGTTTGGAGCAGATATTTCCCGTACGCAGCCCGATTGTCTCCCTGCTGCTCCTCTTCTACGATCATTTTGCCTATCTCGAAATAGGCATAGACCATAGAGAGGTTTACGGCGGTTTTGGCATTTTTTCGGGCTTGCGTAAGTATATCAGAGACATTTTTCAAAAAGTCCGTCTTAACAGGCGTTTTCATCCCCTTGTCATCCATTTTAGGCCTCCTTGCGCTGTTTGCGAAATATCGTTTTGCTCATTCGGTTGAAATAATGATGTATCCAGTTCGTAAATTTTAGATTTACCGTAAAAATTCAGAGAAAAGACTTCGCAAAGCGTTCCAATCATTTTCACATATTCAGGTTTCGCACCCGGGTGGACCATAACCCCAGAAATAAAGCTAGATACATCCTGTATCGAATATTTTTGAATCTCTTGACCACTATGCTCAACATCCTGCATGACAACACGAATTTCTTTTTCATAGGAAAAGCATTTCCGTTTATGCCTCACCATATCCCCCGCGTTTCGTATTACAATACCGGAGTCGTAGTCAAAAAGATTGCTCTCTAAAAAAGCCAGCTTGTGTTTATCCAGATCATACTCCACAGGAACAATGCTGGGAGTCGGCGCATTGAGGAAGATCATATTATCTTCCTCGGTTTCTATCATAATCGCCTGGTTGTTATAGCTATACGCATTCCACATGACCTCTTCATCTGCATTTTTCGTAAAGCAAGCGCAATAAAGAGAATTTCCGAGCAATCGCAAAAGGTTTTTCGCTTCTTCTCTATGCTCTGCTGAAGAGATATTCTTCTCAATCAATCCTTCAATCCACTTTTTTCCACTTTCTGACTCCAATAGCTTAAAATAGTGCCCCTCATATTGATCCGGCCAGCACTTTGGCCGTTTGAATGTAAGTTCACTATTATAAATCAGTTCGCAAAACGCTTGGAGGGAAATATAACGATATAGTTTCATTCAGTTCACCGTCACTCTACAACACTTTTATTCCTGTGTCAGGCGCATATAATTTGAAAATTTCAAACACATTGATCTTTTCCGGGCTGGACGCAAAACCGGAATCCCGGAAGACGGCGCGAAGCGGCTTACGTTTGGCGATCTCTTTTACCACGCTTTCGGGAATATTCGCGTCAAAACAAGCAATCAGGTCGCCGTCATTGTAGGTGTGGACGGTGCAGCCGTCGATTTTCTCGGATTTGTACGGCAGGGACAGCGGCAGACCCCAGTCGATCAGGCAGCCAAACAGCAGGTCGAGGTCGGTGCGATCATCCTTGATGTTGGATTCCAGACCGGCAAGCATCCCCTGATCGTAGTCATCCGGCGCATAGTAGACGTCCTTCATGTTGGAATCGTCCAGCTTGAGAACGCGGAAACCGATGTCGAGGTCTTGCGTGGTCATGGGGTTTTCGGACTTGATCTTATCCCCGGCGCGGCGGATGCGCTCCTTTCCCATTTCACATATGTTTCGAAATACGACCGGGTTTCCTGCCTTGTCCTGCTCACACGGTTCAGGAACCTGTACCATAATAAACCGCCGATGTCCAGAGTCTTCGTAATTCATTTGCATTATCGCATCAGCAGTCGATGCAGACCCAGAAAAGAAATCCATGACAATGCAGTTTTTGTCTGCACCAATTTGCAGCAAGTATTTCAGCAAAAGTGTCGGTTTAGGGGTGCTAAAGAGGTTAGTTACAGGGATTTCGGGAAATAACTTTTTTAACTCATATTTAGCGCCACGAGTATGACCTGTTACATCCAAGTCTATACACAATGAAGACGGTGGTAAGCCCTCCATATCACAGAGATATGTTCTTCTGATTAAACGCGTCTCATCATCAGAGAAACGCAATTCTCCCGTTTTTAGTTTTTCCTGAACTGTTTCCCATGACCATCTCCACCCATTAGCCGGATGATGGATGATTTTTCCACTCGGAGTTGTAATATCATATTGCAAATTTACACGTAATCCCGGATTATTTACCGGATTTCCATCAAACCACGGTCCTCTTGGATCATTATCAGGGTTTTTGAAATGCGACCTCTTTTTAGGATCGTTAATGAAGTTGGGACGCCAATTAGGATTTTTAGAGTATACTAAAATATAATTGTGATCTTCCGAAAAGGTCAGCGCATTATTATTACTATTATCGCTTGAGCGCCAGATCAAATCGCCAATAAAGCACCTTGCACCAAACACTTCATCACAAAGCATTTTCAAGCTTGCGTGTTCTGTATGGTCAATCGTGATAAATATTGCACCGTTTTCTTCCAAGAAATTCCTTGCAAGCATAAGCCGGGAATACATCATTGATAGCCAATTCGAATGAAAACGCGGGTTTGCTGCACCATTTGGAACAAACTGAATATTATCGTCATCGTCTCGATAGTTTATCGATTCTTCATACTCTTCAGTAGACATCTCAAAGCTGTCTGTATAAACAAATACATCTGTTCCTGTATTATAGGGTGGATCAATGAAAATCATCTTGACCTTGCCGAGATAGCTTTCCTGCAAGAGCTTGAGAACTTCCAGATTGTCGCCCTCGATGTAGAGGTTTTCGGTGGTGTCCCAGTCCTTGCTCTCCGCCACGTAGGGGCGCAGCGTCTTACGGATCGGCTTGTTGGCTTCCACGATAGCCGCCTTCTTGCCCACCCATGTGAACTCGTATGCTTCGTCGCCATCCACCACGTCCGGCGAGAGCATCTGTTTCAGCAGTTCAAAATTGACCGCCCGCTTGTACACCTTCTTCTCCGGCGTGCTGTGTTCCTCGTCCAGCATCTCCGTGACGCAGTTCGGAAACAGGGCAGCAATGCGGTCTATATTTTGCGCCGTCATATCCGGCGATTCCATGCGTAGTTTATCCATTAGTAGTTCCTCCGTTGTCATCGCCTCCAAATATTTCTGCTTCCAATTCTTTATATACATCCATATCTGGCATAATCAGGGGAGCAAGAGTATCTCGCATAAACGGATCGGGGTTATTCCCGCATTGCGTTAGCGAAAGGTGGTGTTTAAGAGAGAGGTATATTCCACTACTCGCTTTTTTGAAATCATCCGGTGGATTGCCTCTGGAAACAGAGTCCGTGAGTGCTTGTTGCTTTTCTTGTATACAGATGGCGTATTCTTCTGGTCTCCCGACTTTATCACACAATTTCTTGATCACAGAATCATCAAGCACATAGGATTCAAGATTACGCCTTTTCAAAACCCTTATACCGGATTTGGCGAGATTGGCAACTTCCTGCGGACTACGATCATCCCGGTCAACAATTTTAATGATTTGGGAATTCTGGAGTAGTGTACTGATTATTTCTCCATGTGTCTTTTCGATATTCTCAATATCGTTACACGAACCGCCCGAAATAAAGAAGGCCTCCGGATGCGTATCTGCGAAAATTGTACTGTAAATTATCTTATCAAAATCCTTGCGTGTTTTGCCATTAGGATCACCTTCGCAGAACACAATCTTTTTAGGCAACATCAGTTTTGAAAAGTCGCCAAAAGCGAGTTCGTAAAACTTGTCCATAACCGCTTTTCCAATTTTTGCAGGGCAAATCACCTGATCAGTATCAAAATCTCTCCCACCGAAATCCAAAAAAGCAACTGTTCCCGGATGCACCTTTTCAATTTCCTCTGCCTCCTGAAGCATTCCAATCGAATGTGTTGAAAGCCACAGCTGTGATTGACCCGGAATAAGCAAATACAGTTCCCTCAAGACCCTGCCTTGCAATTTGGTGTGCATATGCGTCTCCGGCTCATCAATGCAGTAAATGGCATCAGGATAATATTTAGCCTGAACAACCATATCCAGTATTAAGTCAAAGGCAGACTTTTCTCCTGCCGAAAGGTTGCAATAACTAAAATCTTTAGTAGTTCCTTTAGTAAAATAGAAGTTACCATTTTGCAGTGGATCACCAACCGATGAGAGTTCCAAATCCTCGAATACACGTTTAAGAGCTGCTTGAATTCTTCCAATTAGTTCGTCACGCAAAGTGGCGACAGGCTTTGCACCATTTTCATAGTCAAACACTCCTGCAATCGTATTGGCAATGAGCCTCTGATAGTTGGCTGAAACTGTCTGATCGTTTTGAATCAGCGAAGAAAGCCTGATTTTTTGGGTTGGATTCTCCTGCTTTTTCATGTAATCTATTTTGAAATCAGGTTCATTTCTGTAAGCACTTCTAAAATAAAAATGCCCTCTAATGTCATTGTTGTATCCAAGTGTGTTGGAGAATGCTGTTTCATAGAAATCAATATTGACAAGACTTAATGCTCTACGTCTCCACTCATAGGAGTCATATTTCTCAGTATTGCCGATTTTGCTTAGATAATGATAATCACCCGCATCATCATATCCTGCACACTTATAGTAATGGTTCATCGCTTCCATGAACGATGTCTTTCCAGACCCATTTGGTCCAGCAAATACAAGAATCATAGCCTTTCTATTCTGCATACTTTCTTTCTCCATTTGCATACTCAACATATGCTGCTTTCTTTTCTTTATCATATCCCGCTACAGGTTTTTTGCAGATTTTCGCTTTGTTTATGGCTGCTTTTACAGCCTCGATAGCACGAGTATCCATTTCACTATCTGATACTGTTAGCGTATTTTTCTCTTCTTCACGAGATACAACTTTTATCACTTTTCCACTCTTTGTACTTACAGTTGTCATAAATATGC
>OMCG01001362.1_pt1 | contig 14510 bp, 8 predicted proteins | sample 1674071 | NCBI WGS metagenome assembly OMCG01 (sample SAMEA103958139, study PRJEB25191) | human gut metagenome | biome: human-associated habitat [ENVO:00009003]; feature: intestine environment [ENVO:2100002]; material: feces | place: Germany | collected 2013/2015 | reverse complement strand
TATATTCATTTCCGAAAGATATGTCCATCCCCTGTCTGATCTTGATAGAAAATAATCAAAAAGGCTTAAAAGTGTTAATGGATGTATTGCTGCGATAAATGAATGAAAGTCATTTTTTAGCTTTAACAAGTGGGTTACATATTTTTTGTGATACGTTACCACACTGTTTTCTTTTGCATTTCTCTTGTAATTTTTGGTTCATTATTATCTTGTTTTTAAAAAAAAGGTTCTCAATGTTCTTTGTAATTAGTTGATTTATAGTTGTATGTAATGTTTTACGAAATGCAGTCAAAAAAGAATGTAACATTGAAAAGAAAGATGTAATGCCATCAAAAAAACGTGTAGCATGATCGTGTCTACTGTTACATTTCTGATGCATACATTTGCCGCTGTGAAAAAGCATGCTATAATGTTTGGAGAGATACGTATGGAAAACACTTTTCTTTCCTCCTATGGCTTGAAACGCTAATTTATGTAATAATAGTAATATGATTATTAACCGTTGAATTATTAATCTTAAAAGACTAATTGATTATGAAATGCAAGTATGATGACAGTTAAAGCTATCCATAATAGCTAATGGAAAAAAGAGAATGTAGTTTTTAATATCTTAAACTAATGGTAATGAAAAATGTAACAAAAAAAATCCAAAAGATCCCTTACCTACTGGTTTTGTTGCTATTAAGTTGCTTGCCAACTTTAGCGCAAAATGGGGTAACGGTAAAAGGAACAGTTGTTGATGGCACTGGGGAAACTGTAATTGGTGCTTCCATCGTTGTGAAAGGCAACACTTCAATAGGTACTATATCAGATATAGATGGAAATTTTACGTTGGCTGTTCCTAATGACAATGTAACCCTTGTTGTTTCATTTATCGGTATGAAATCACAAGAGGTGAAAGCGACGGCTCAGAAGCCGATAAAAGTTATATTGGAAGATGATAGCCAACAACTGGAAGAAGTAGTAGTTGTAGGTTTTGGCCAGCAGAAGAAGGCCTCGGTTATAGGTGCCATTGCACAGACCAATTCCAAAACCTTGGAACGTACAGGTGGTGTGACAAGTTTGGGACAGGCCCTGACTGGTAATCTTCCTGGTGTAGTAACCATGACTGATACAGGTAAACCGGGTGATGAAGATCCGAAGATTACTATTCGTGGTGTGACATCATGGAACTCAAGTGATCCGCTTGTGTTGGTGGATGGTGTAGAACGTCCTATGTCTTCAGTGGATATCAGTTCTGTGGCATCTATTTCCGTCTTGAAAGATGCATCGGCAACAGCTGTATTTGGTGTGCGTGGTGCCAATGGTGTAATTTTGATTACTACTAAACGTGGTGAAGAAGGTAAGGCAGTGATTAATATCAATGCCAGCACGACGCTGAAAACTTACTCTAAATTGCCTGACATGATGGATGCGTATGATGCGCTTTCACTCCGTAATCAAGTTATAGAAAATGAATTGGCTTATCACCCGGATTCATGGAGTTATTATCTGACTCAGGATCGTTTGTACAAGTATCGTCATCCGGCTAATCTGGCTGAGGCAGAACGTTATCCTAATATAAATTGGGTAGATTATCTGTTGAAAGATGTCGCTACATCCTATAATGCCAACGTGAACATTAGTGGTGGTACGAAGTTTGTGAAGTATTTTGCTTCTGCTGACTTTGCACATGAGGGGGATATATATAAGAAAGTAACCAACGTGAAAGGTTACGATCCGGGTTTCAGCTATGATCGTATAAACGTACGCAGTAACCTTGACTTCAATCTTACCAAGACTACCAAATTGCATCTGAATCTGTCTGGTTCTCATGCAGTAAAGAAAGCCACGCAGGGGCAGTATGAAAATTTGGTATGGAGTGCTTTCTATGGCATTGCGCCCGATTCTTTTATGCCTGTATATAGCGATGGTACTTTCGGATATTACAAACCTAATGAGACTCAGGCTGCTACTAATAGTTATGAAGACCTTAGTGTTAACGGTATCGGCTATACCACCGACGACCGTTTGAATACTGACTTTACCCTCGAACAGGATCTTGGTTTCCTGCTTAAGGGATTGAACGTACAGGCTAAGCTGGCTTTTGATAATGCTTTTCGTGAAACAGGCCGTGGTGTGGATGATACAACTGACTGGGAAAAGGAAGATCACAAATGGATTGATCCTGAGACCGGTAAGGAGTATACCAACACCAGTACAGATGCATTATATAAATTTGACTTCAAGAATAACAATGCTTGGAAAACGGGTGCGGGCTCTGTTAATAATGGTGAAACATACCGTCGTATGGACTATTCCGTACAGTTGAACTATTCTAACAAATTTGGTGATCATACAGTAGGTGCCATGGGCAACTTCTCTCGCGAACAATATGCAAAAGGTAGCGAACAGCCTTTCCGTCGTGAAAACTGGGTATTCCGTGCGACTTACGACTATGCCAGTCGCTATATGGTGGAGTATAACGGTGCTTACAACGGTTCTGACCTTTATTCTTCGGAAAATCGTTTCGCTTTCTTCAATTCCGGCGCTGTCGGATGGATGGTTTCGGAAGAACCTTTGGTGAAGAAACTTAACCTGAAGTGGTTGGATATGTTGAAACTCCGTGCATCTTACGGTCAGATTGGTCAAGATGGCTTACGGATAGGAAATTACGATTATCGTTTTGGTTATATGGATGTTTGGAGCAATGGTGGCAATTATCGTCAGTCGTTGACCGGGGTGGATCCTGCCAAAAGTCCTTACACGTGGTGGCAACAGTCACAGATGGGTAATCCGGAACTTCAATGGGAGGTTGCGACTAAACTTGATATTGCAGCGGATTTCGCATTTTTCGGAGGGGTTATTTCCGGTTCGTTCGACTATTTCAAGGAAAAACGTACCGACATCTTGATTCCGGGTACTCAGCGTGCAATCCCTTCATACTTCGGTACGGAAGCTCCTATTGCCAATTTGGGTAAAGTGGATAGTAAAGGTTACGAGTTGGAAATCCGTTGGAATAAGCAACTGACGCGCAGTTGGCGTCTTTGGGGAAATGCTTCTCTTACTCATGCCGTAAGTGAAATTAAGGAAGCGAATGATCCCAGCCTTATGCCGGAGTATCAGAAAAAGGCCAACAAAGGTATTAATCAGAATTATTCGTATGTAGATAAGGGCTACTACAACAGTTGGGATGAACTTTATGGTAGTACCGCACACGATGAATATGATGAGAACCGTAAGCCGGGTAACTATATAATTCTTGACTATGATGCCGATGGTGTGATTACTCAGGATGATAATATTCCTTATGGCTATACGGGTATTCCACAGAATACGATGAACCTTCAGATTGGTTTCGATTATAAAGGTTGGAGCTGTTTCGTTCAGTTTTATGGTGTAAACAATGTGAGCCGTTCTGTTGGCTTGACAAGTTTGGGTGGTACGCGAAATACGGCTTTCTTCGAAGGAAGTTACTGGAGTCCCGATAATCAAAACGCTGATGTCCCCCTTCCTCGCTGGCTGAATCAGGCAAGTAAATATACTGATGGTACCCGCTTCCTTTTTGACGGTTCATACACTCGTCTGAAGTATGCTGAGCTTTCATATACTTTCTCAAAGGAAAAATGGTTGAAGGCTTCGGGATTGAGCAGCTTGAAGTTGTTTGTCAACGGTAATAACCTTTTCCTCTGGACCGATATGCCTGATGACCGTGAATCGAACACCGGTGGATGGAGCGCGTATCCTACCCAGCGTCGTTTCAACTTAGGTTTTAAAATTACACTTTAATATAAACGGAAGATGAAAAATAAGATTTTTTACATACTTTTCGCATTGTTCTCCGCCGGTTTCGCTTTTACTTCGTGTACCGACTATTTGGAAAGAGATTCAGACTCTGTACTTTCAAAAGAAGATGCGTTTAAGAACTTTAATAATTTCCAAGGATTTATTGAAGTAATGTACAACGTTATTCCCGATGTGGCAAAGCATAATTGGGTAAGCTCTTTTAACTGGGGTGACGATGAAGTGATTACCACTGGTAACGGTGAGTACTTGATGGGATATGCCATCGATGGTGGAAACTACCGTACTTACATTGGCAAGGGAGACTGTTTCTTGGATAGAAGCTGGTCACTGAACGGTGATCGTTTTGCCAAGTCCCTTTGGGGGGGAGGCTGGTATGCTATCCGTCAGGCCAATTTGGGCCTTGAGGCTCTGCAGAATGGTCTGTTGAAGGATGCTACACAAGAAGAACGTGATTTTCTTGAAGGCCAACTTTATTTCTTTCGTGCCTGGTTCTACTTTCAACTGACAACTTACTGGGGCGGTCTGCCTTATCTGGAAAGACCTCTTTCTCCTGTCGAGCCGCTCAATATGCCGCGCGAAAGCTATCAGGAAAATGCCGAGAAGATGGCAAAAGACTTCCAGCGTGCTGCTGACCTGCTTCCTGTCGACTGGGATGATACTGCTGCCGGTAACCGTACGAAGGGCAATAATGCTTTCCGTCCCAACAAAATCTGGGCACTCTCTTATTTGGGTAAGTGCCTGCTTTATGCCGGTAGTCCTTTGATGAAGAACGGAGGGGAAAACAGTGACCGTTCTTATGATGCGGAATATTGTAAACGTGCTGCCGAAGTTCTGGGTAAGGTGCTTGCGATGGTAGAGGGTGGCCAGACCCAATATGCTTTGGTGGATTTCGAACATTACAGCAACTTGTTCTATACCAAAGAGCAGAACTGGCTGATGCCCGGTGGTACGGAAGCCATTATGCGTAGCCCTACTTTCGGTGCCGATTCCTACTGGCGTCAGATGAACTCCTATCAACTTTCATATATTTGTGAGGGTGATGGTATCATTCTTTGTCCTGCAGCTAATTACGTGAATTATTTTGGTATGGCAAACGGTATGCCTCTTGATGACCCCAACTCCGGCTTTAGCAAGTCACAGCCGTGGAAAGACCGCGACCCTCGTTTTTATAATAACTTTATTTACGATGGTGTCAAGATGATTAAAAATGCAGCGGACTATAAAGAATATGAGTATGCCAATCTTTACGAAGGTGGAAACTGTTGTAACAATCCTCAAACGACCAGTCGTACAGGCTATTTCAATTATAAATTCATTCCATTGGGTGCCAATAAGGGTGATCAGGACTATGGCTATGGAAAAGCTACTCATTTCCATTTAGCTTGGTTGCGTTTGGCGGAAGTATATTTATTGTATGCCGAAGCTGCTGCACAAGGCTACGGTTCTCCCAACGGTAAATCTACCTCTTTTTCAAAGAGTGCCGTAGAAGCGGTGAATGTAATCCGTGAACGTGCAGGGGTGGAGGATGTTGCAGACGGATACACAACCGACCTGGAGAAATTCATGGGTGAAGTTCGTCGTGAACGTGCCGTGGAACTGGCTTATGAAGGACATCGTTTCAATGACCTGCGCCGTTGGAAGTTGCTGACTGAATATCCTTACAATATCAAAACCAAGCAATTGTTTGATCGTGCAGAGGCATTTGACCCTAAGGATGAGCCTAAAGAACGTAAAGTTATAAACTTCCGTGAAGAGGTGGTGACGGAACGTAAATTGACAAGTAAGCACTATTGGTTGCCGTTCAAGACAAGCGATGTGACGATGTATCCGGAATTCTACCAAAATCCCGGTTGGTAATGGTTTTATTAACATAAAGACTATAAAAAATGAAACATATATATAAAGGACTTGCATTCTGTGCCGCGTTGGCTTTCGCTCACACACACATTGCCGCTCAAGAGACGCTGGCCGACTTGGTGGAAGCGGCTCAAGCCGATACGCTTCAGAAGGTGCAAGTGGCATTTCGTTCCATAGACCGTAATGACCTGCTGGGTGGAGTATCGGTCATTGATATGAAAGAAATGTCAGAAAAGGTATATACAACCTATAGTTTGAGTTTGGTTGACAATGTCGTTGGTGGTTTCAACGGTAATATTTGGGGAAACAACGAATATCTTGTCATAGTAGATGGCATGGTGCGTGATGCGAATAACGTGCTTCCCCACGAGATAGACCAGATTACCCTTTTGAAAGGGGCTTCTGCTGTAGTGCTCTATGGTCCGCGTGCGGCTAAAGGTGTCATTTCCATCACCACTAAACGTGGCGAAGTGGGTGACCTCAGAATAAATATTCATGCCAACAGTGGTTTTTATACTCCTAAGTCATACCCGAAATATTTGGGTTCGGCAGAGTATATGACCCTTTATAATGAGGCACGTCTTAACGATGGTCTTACCGCCAATTACTCGCAGGAGGATATTTACAATCATGCTTCGGGTTTGAATCCCTATCGTTATCCTGATTTCGACATGTATTCTTCCGATTATTTGAGGAAGGCATATAACCGTTCGGAAGCGATTGCCGAAATTTCGGGCGGTAGCGAGAAAGTGAAATATTATACTTCTACCGGTTACTATCGCGAATCTTCGCTTCTTAAAGTGGGCAATACGGAAGATAACTATATCAGTCGTTTCTTTGTCCGTGGAAATGTAGATATGAAGTTGCATAAACTTATCACCGCGCAAGCTGATGCTAATGTGACATTTTATGATTCTTATTCGGCTAATGTAGACTGGTGGGGGCAAGCCGCTACGTTGCGTCCTCATTTGGTGTCTCCGTTTATTCCGTTGAGTTATATTGAGGATGCAGACAAGAATTCTCTGAACACTGTACTTAACAGTAATTATATTCAGGATGGCAAGTACTTCTTCGGTGGTACGCAGCAGAATCCCACCAATCCGGTAGCTGACGCATATGCGGCCGGTGACAATAAGTTTGTGAGCCGGCAGTTCCAGTTCAATACGCGTTTTGATGTCAATCTCTCTCCTTTGCTTAAAGGACTTTATTTCCGTGCCAAATATGGCATTGACTATGCTTCTACCTACGATCAGGGATATAGTAGTGCTTATGCTACTTTTTCACCGGTGTGGAGTACCTATAACGGGCATGATGTCATTTCAAGTATCACGCAATATGGAAAGGATGAAAAAAGTGCCGTTGAGAATATCAATAATTCGGCCTACCGTTATACCTACAACGTTTCCGGCCAGTTCGATTACCAGAACACTTTCAACGAAGACCACAATGTATTCGCCATGGTGCTGGCCAATGCATGGCAGACCCAACGTAGCGGACATTATCACCGTACTACCAATGCCAATTTAGGTTTTCAGGCATCCTACAACTATCAGCATAAATATTATGCGGATTTCAGTGCTGCAATGCCTTATTCCACAAAATTGCCCGAAGGTAACCGCACGGCATTTTCACCTACAGTCACTTTGGGATGGAATCTGGCAAAAGAAGATTTCATGGGAAATTCAATTTTTGACAACTTGATGCTTACTGCTTCAGTAGGTATCATCAATCAGGATCTTGACATCACTACCAGTGACAACGAAGACGGTTACTTCCTTTACCAGCCGGTGGTACAGCCCGGTGGTTGGTATAGTTGGGGTGACAATGGCGGTTTGTCTGCTACTGAGTTCCAGCGTGGAGACGGCTCTGCCATGACTTTCGTGAAGCGTAAAGAATTCACAGCAGGTTTGCGCGGTTCTATGTGGAACAGACTGCTCACATTCGACTTCAATTTCTTCACCAGCAAGATGGAGGGTGGTTTGGCTCGTACCAGTTCATTGTATCCGATTTATTTCACACAGGTGGGTTATCCGTCATCATCCATTATTCCTTATGTAAACTTCAATGAGGATAAGCGGACAGGTTTCGATTTCAGTGTTTATGCCAACAAGAAAGTGGGTGAGGTGGATTTGACGCTTGGCGTGAGTGGAATGTGGTATAAGAGTACGGCCGAAAAACGTGATGAAAACGTTGAGTTTGATTATTTGTCAGTTGTAGGTCGTGCATTGAATGGGCACTGGGGATTGCAGAGCGAAGGATTCTTCAATGACCAGGCTGAGATTGATGCTGCTCCCAAACAAACCTTCGGTGATGTGAAGCCCGGTGATATCCGTTATAAAGATCAGAATAACGATGGTAAGATTGATGACAACGACCGTGTATTCCTGGGACGTTGGGACTCTCCCTTTATGAGTGGTATTAACTTGACTGCCAAATGGCGTGACTTTACTCTGTATGTGATGGGTAATCTTTACATAGGTGGCTATGGTATGAAAGACAATTCGTATTATTGGGTGAAAGGTGACGGAAAATATTCTGAAGTGGTACGTAACCGATGGACTCCTGAAACAGCAGCTACGGCTACTTATCCTCGTCTGACTACTACCAGCGGTGACAACAATTTCCGTACCTCGGACTTCTGGATGTATAAGAATGACCGATTCAATTTGACTCAGGTTCAGCTTACCTATAATATGCCCAAAGAGGTGTTGAGAGGATCTTTCGTCAAAGGTTTGAGTTTCTTTGTCAACGCAAACAATCTGCTCACCATTGCTAAGGAACGTAAGGCTTTGGAACTGAATGTTGGTAGCACGCCTCAGACACGTTTCTACCAGCTTGGCCTCAAAGGTACATTCTAAGAAAATGATAAATTTAATAATGAAGATTGAAAAACTAAGAAGTTATGAAACTAAAAAATATCATCTTATCAACGGCATTTCTGATGGCATTCTCCGCTTGCGACGACTTGTTCGAGCCGGCGGTGGAAAACTTCAAGCAACCGTCTGATTTGGAAAACATGCCTTCGTGGGCTGTTGGTTTGTTGGGGCATGCCTACATGGGTAATCCGTTGGGCGAGAATGCCAACAACTGGTCTTTCACGGAAGTGGCTACCGATGATGCTGTATCCAATGATGTGAATAACGGCTACCGGAAGATGGCTGCCGGTGCCTGGCGTTCGGACAATACTCCCGGAGATTTGAACAGATGGCAGAATTTGCGTGCTTCCTGGCAATATCTCAACCAATTTCTTGAAATATCCGAAAATGTGGAATGGGCCAAAGATCCTAAAGCTTCCGAACTGTTTAAAATGCGTTTTCAGGGAGATGCATACGGAATGCGTGCTCTCTATATGTATCATTTGTTGCTGAGTTGTTCGGGTTGGGCGGATAATGGCCAGTTATTGGGAATTCCTATTCTGACAGAATCGGAAACTGTTGATTCGGATTTCAACAAACCTCGTAACACGTTCAAAGAGTGTATTGAACTGCTAAACAAAGATGTGGAGAGAGCTGTAGAAATGCTTCCCGAAGAATATGGTGATTTGGACGAGAAGACAGGCGTGGTACCTGATAAATATGCACAAATGGGCGTAGATATTGCTTATTTCAACCGTGTATTTGGTGATCATGCTAAAAATCGTATGAGTGCTCGTGTAGCTCGTGCCATTCGTGCTCAGGCAGCTCTTCTTGCAGCCAGTCCTGCTTATAGCGAAGGTTCGGAAGTAACTTGGGAAGAGGCTGCCAATGATATGGCCGAAGTACTTGCTAATTTAGGTAGCAATCCGATTGCAGGTATTGATCCTACTGGTAATAAGTGGTATGAAGACCATAGCGGTATTCAGAATATAAAAGCCGGTTACAACCGTCCCGAGATTTTGTGGCGTAGCAACAAGAACGAGAGCGCCGACCTTGAGAAGGCGCAGTATCCGCCCTCGCTCTTCGGTCAGGGTAGGGTCAATCCTTCTCAAAACCTGGTAGACGCTTTTCCGGCAGCGAACGGTTATCCCATCAGTGATCCGAAAGCCAGCTACGATCCTCAGAACCCGTATGCCAACCGTGATCCTCGTCTGGCTTTATACATTATTTATAACGGTTGTAAGGCAGGTGCATCAAACAGTGTCATCACTACTGCAGTTGATGGAAATAACAATGATGCCATGAATAAGTTTGACGGTGCTTCCACGCGTACCGGTTACTATTTGCGTAAATTTTTGGATATGAACGTGAATGCCAATCCCAGTAATACAACGAATGGTTTCCATATTAAGCCTTGGATTCGTTATACCGAAATATTCTTGGGTTATGCCGAAGCTGCTAATGAAGCTTGGGGACCGCAAGGAAAAGGCACTCATGGTTATTCTGCTTATGATGTGATTAAAGCTATCCGCCAACGTGCCGGTATTGGTGAAAATGGTGGTGATCCTTATCTGGAGTCAGTGAAAAATGACAAGGACGCGATGCGTGATCTTATCCGCAACGAACGTCGTTTGGAACTCTGTTTCGAGGGCTTCCGTTTCTGGGATTTGCGCCGTTGGAAAGTGGATCTCAGCAAGCTGAATGAAACCGTGAAAGGTATGAAAATTACCGGAACGAACTACGAGGTGGTAGAAGTGGAGAAACGTGACTATAAGGATTATATGTACTACGGTCCTGTTCCTTATGGTGAAATATTGAAGTTTAATGCTCTCATCCAAAACAAAGGATGGTAAGCGGTCGTAAACGAACTTATATAAACTGAATAAATGAAAATAGCAATGAAAAAATCATTTTTGATACTGGCCGCTATGGCGGGAGCCTTGTTTACTGCGTGCGAGAACGGTGACATGGAATTTCCCGACTATAAATATTCCGCGGTTTACTTTGCTTATCAAAGTCCCATCCGTACCATTACCATAGGTGAGGATGAATCTGTGGATAATTCATTAGACAATGAACATAAGTGCCAGATTATGGCTACAATATCAGGTGTATACGAGAATAAGAAAAATGTGGAAATAGGTATCCGGATAGACAATACCTTGTGTGACGGTTTCATGTATGAAGGTACCAAAGGCGACATTCTACCGATGCCGGTTTCTCACTATACACTGAGCGATGACAAGATTGTCATAAAGAAAGGCCAAGTATTAGGTGGCGTTACGGTGAATCTGACTGATGCTTACTTTAGCGATCCGAAATCTGCGGAGCTGAACTATGTAATTCCTGTAGTGATGACTGGTGTGCAAAATGCCGACACCATTTTGCAGGGTAAAGCACAGGTTGCCGATCCGCATCGTCTGAATAAAGCGGATTGGGAGGTACAGCCTAAGGATTATACGCTTTATGCCGTGAAGTATGTAAGCAAGTACGACTCGCACTATCTGCGTCGGGGCGTTGATTCCTATAGCGGTAACAAGACCGGTACGGAGGTACGTCATGCTGCATACGTGGAGAAAGACGAAACGATCGAAGGCTTCAGTACACTGGGCTTGAACAAGGTACAGTGGGCTCGTCCTACTAAAAATGCTGCCGGAAAGAATATTGAAGCCAATCTGGTGCTTGCTTTCGATGAGAGCGGCAATTGTACGGTTACTTCCGCATCTGATGGAGTAGTGGCTGGCGGTAACGGAAAGTTTGTTTCCAAAGGTGACAAGAATAGCTGGGGAGGCAAAGACCGCGATGTTCTTTATCTGGATTACACTATGGATTACGATGGCATTCATTGTGCCACCAAGGATACATTGGTGGTTCATTACCGTGGGGTAAAGGCCGAGTGGTTCAATCCTGTGAAGAAGTAACGAAAGAAGGACGGGAGGTTCATCCTCCCTCTTCTTGTGAAAAGTATTATTAACAGATAAGACAATTACGATAATGAAGAGTTTGATGTTTGTTTTATTAGCTTTCTTTCCTTTGCTGCTTTGGGCCGAAGGCGAGGGGAGCAATAAGGTGACTACTTATGAAGTCTCCGGAACATATACATACAGTACCGATCCTAACCACTCAACATACAATTTGCCAACCAGTGGTAGTCTTGATTTGAGAAAAATGGCTTTTACCATGTGCATTACTTTGGATAACCTTCCGGATGGGATGCATTATGAGTGGAAGCTGAATTCTGGTGACGGTTCTTATACATTCCAGCCGCAACCGAATAACAGTCGAATTTGCTATATGGGGTTTAATGGAGATACCAATTATTTGAATTTCTCTATTATCATCTGTAAGGGGGACACTCATGTGTTGGAAAGAACTTTCAATGTACGTCTTTTTAACTGGATAAATTAAATCTAACAGACAATGAAAACTATAAAGCACTTATTATTTGGGGGCTTGTTTCTGTCGCTCATCGCATGTGTTGACGACAAGCCGTTGGCGTTTGACGTTGAGAAACCTGCCTCTATTGCGGGCATGGAGTATCTCAATGACTATAATGTCTTGAAAAGTTATATAAGCGGAAGTGCCAATCCCGACTTTAAGTTGGGAATTGCACTGGCTGCGAATGATTATATTGCAGGAGGACAAGTAACGCAGTTGGCAAACAGCAACTTTGTGGAAATGACTGCTGGTAATGCCATGAAATACGCTTCGTGCGTGGCAGATGATGGATCGATGAACTTTGATGCTGTGCAAAATTTTGTTTCTGCGGCTAAAGCTGGAGGACTTACTATTTATGGACACACCTTGGCTTGGCATGCACAGCAGAGAAACAAGTATTTGAATTCGCTGCTCGTTGATAAAGAAATTGAGGATGATGGAAGTGTTATAAAAAATGTTGTAGTAAGAAAAGATTTTGAAGATGGACAACATTTAGGAGGCTGGGGTGGTGCGACATTTGATGTCGTTTCTGAAAGCTCTGATGGATCTAAATGTTGGAAGATTACAAATGACTCTGAATCTGCTTTTTATGCAAAGCAGTCTGCTATTGATATGCCATTTGAAGCAGGGAAAGTACATCATTTAAGTTTTAAGGTGAAAGGTACTGTTGCTGGTGTTTTACGTGCTGGTTTTCAGAATCCATCTAATTATTCCTCTTGTGGGGATTATCCTAACATTAGTATTTCCACAGAATGGCAGGAAATTAATACAGCGGTTATGGTAGCAGAAGGAGCTAAACGTTTCTTGTTTAGTTATGGTGATTATGTCGGTTCTATTTTGATTGATGATATTGAAATTTATACAGAGGATAGTGGAGCGACTGTAATGATTCCAGTGCCCGTCATTGAAGATGATTTTTCGGGTGGGATGAGAATGATAGGCTGGGGAAATAATTCTACCCGTACCATTAATAATGAAGTGATGGAATTGATGAACCCATCTGCTGTTAATCCTTGGGAAGCGCAGGCTGGTTATGATTTTGCAAGTGAATTGGAAGAAGGTACTATCTATTTCTTGAAAATGAAGATTAAAGGTTCTGTCGAAGGAAGCATTGGAGCAGCATTTCAGAAACCAGAGGGGTATGCTGGGCGTGGTGATTTTCCATCTATAACGATTACGACCGATTGGAATGAAATAACTGTGTCTACTACATGTAGCGGTGATGCTACTACTCGTTTTCTTTTGAATTATGGTACTTATGCTGGTACTCTTTATATTGATGATCTTTCTATTTATTGGGAAAAGTCAGCAAATAGTATTCCGCTTACTCCCGAAGAGAAGAAAGATACCCTTACATGGGCCATGAACAACTGGGTAGAAGGCATGATGAAAGCTACTGGCGGTTATGTGACCGCTTGGGATGTAGTGAATGAAGCTATTTCCGGAGGCGGTGATGACGGTGAAGGATTCTATACTTTGCAGTCAGCTAAAACAGCTTCTGCAGAAGATATCAAGAATAACTTCTACTGGCAAGACTACTTGGGTAACGAAGACTACACTCGTATTGTGGTAGCTGCTGCCCGCAAGTATTATGCAGAAAACGGCGGTACTGCTCCTCTGAAACTCTTTGTCAATGACTATAATCTGGAGTCTGACTGGGACGATAATAAGAAAGTTAAGAGTCTGGTACACTGGATTGAAAAGTGGGAAGCTGATGGGGTGACGAAGATTGACGGTATCGGTACACAGATGCACGTGAGTTGCTATGCTAATGCTGCTACACAGAAGAGTAAGGAAGATCATGTGGTGAAGATGTTCGAAATCTTGGCTGAAAGTGGCAAACTCGTGAAGATAACCGAGCTTGATATGGGCTACATAGATGAGAATGGTACCAGTGTGAAGACGGAGAATATGACTGAGGCACAGCATAAAGCAATGTCTGATTACTACAAGTTCATCGTGAAGAAGTACTTCGAGATAATTCCTGCTGCCCAGCAGTATGGTATCACTCAGTGGTGTGCAACCGATAGTCCCAGTGATTCAGGCTGGCGTGGTGGTGAACCCGTAGGCCTTTGGGATTCCAACTACAGTCGTAAGCATACCTATGCAGGTTTTGCTGATGGATTGGCTGGAAAATAATAAAGTTTTATGAGAACAGGCAGCGGGGCATAATGTGAAACCGCTGCCTTTATTGTTTTAATAAAAATCGAATAACAATGAAAAACATATTATTTATTTTGAGTTTAGTCATCTGGTGTGGTTGTAGTAATGAAATACCTTTTGATACTAATAGGGCAGAAGATATGACTGTTACACGAACTACGAATTCGGATAGCGTATATTATTTTGAAGGGTATTTTAGTCAATTGCAACCGGTTGTGACATTACCGTACAAAAAAGATTCTATTAGGCAAACTATTGTTTCTTATAGACAAGTAGGTACTACTGTGGCAGATATAGTTCCTGAGGTGGTGAGTAAACCTACATGGGTGAATAGAATTGATTTTTTGAATCCTTATTATAAAATATATGAAGTGTTTATTTCAGTAGATGCAAATACTTCTGTAGAGAAGA